>MTEY01007176.1_pt1 | contig 38952 bp, 30 predicted proteins | sample 1042721 | NCBI WGS metagenome assembly MTEY01 (sample SAMN06185809, study PRJNA358809) | soil metagenome | isolation source: soil biostimulated with seedmeal as carbon source | place: India | collected 2015-05-23 | reverse complement strand
GCCAGCTTGCTGGCGAATGGGCAATATCCCGGAAAGCTTCGCGAGCAAGCTCGCTCCTACAACAACAGCGACACCTCGTGGGCGGGACTAACTGAACAGCATTACGGACTTGATCCGGGCTTTTTTGTTTTGGGATACGGACTGTAGGAGCGAGCTTGCTCGCGAACCTCGGAGGTCGGAGCTGGCCTGCTACCACCCTCACCCCCGGCCCCTCTCCCGCAGGAGAAGGGTGACTCGCGCCTGATGCACGATGCCATCCGGCGAACTCCAAACCCAGTGGGGGCGATTTCAATCGCCAAGCGAACCACAGGTTCGCCCTTCAACCCCCGATGGGGCAGCCTTGCCGCCCTTGGCGAATGAATTCGCCCCTACAAGGAATCCAACCGTAGGAGCGAGGTTGCTCGCGAATCTGAGCGCCACCTGGGAGTCGGAGCTGGCCTGCCACCACCCTCACCCCCGGTCCCTCTCCCGCAGGAGAGGGGTGGCTCGCGCCTGAAACACGATGCCATCCGGCTCACTCCAAACCCAGTGGGGGCGATTTCAATCGCTAAGGGCAGCGCAGCTGCCCCACTGCCCCTTCAGGGCGAACCTTCGGTCCGCTCAGCGAATAAATTCGCCCCCACAAGAAGCACAACCCCCGTCACTTACGGAACGACGAATCGATCCGATCCAGCCTGCGCAGCTCCGCCTGCCAGACCAGGTCGACGCTCTCAAGGTGATAGCGGTCGTTGTTCAACTGGCGCGCGGTGAATTCGCAGGCGTCGTGATCCGGGATGATCAGCGGCCGGCCCGCTTTCATCGCTTCCAGCTGAATCTCGCAGGCCTGGTTGAGGTAATACATCAGAAAGTAGGCTTCGGCGACGCTGCGACCCACTGTGAGCAGGCCATGGTTGCGCAGGATCAGGGCCTTGCTGGTCCCCAACGCGGCGACGATGCGGCCGCGGACTTCCAGGTCCAGCGGCACGCCCTCGTAGTCGTAGTAGGCGACCCGATCGTAGAAAGTCATGTTGGTCTGGTTCAGCGGCAGCAGGCCTTCCTCCAGTGCCGCCACCGCCATGCCGGCCATGGTGTGGGTGTGCATCACGCAAACGGCGTCGTGGCGGTTCATGTGGACAGCGCTGTGAATGGTGAAACCGGCCGGATTCACGTCCGGCGAATGAGCATTGAGTTTGTTGCCGTCGACATCGATCGCTACGAGGTTGGAGGCGCTGACCTCCTCCGGACGCAAACCGTACTGGTTGATCAGGAAAGCCGGATCGTCCCCCGGCAGGCGCACCGAAATGTGGGTGAAGACCTGGTCGCTCCAGCCATTGAGGTCGAGCAGGCGGTAGGCGGCGGCAAGGTCGGTTCGCAGTTGTTGTTCTGTAGTGTTCATCGGTGCTCCTGCAGGCTAGCGGTTGTCGAGGCCGGCAGACTAGGTCCGCTTGTTGGCCTGGGGATATCGATTTATCCTCCTGCCACTCATTCCATTTCGTAATGAACCTTCCATGCGCCGACAGTTGCCCAGCATGATCTCGCTCATGTGCTTCGCCGCCTTCGCCCGGCATATGAGTGTCACCCGTGCGGCAGAGGAACTCAGCCTGACCCAGGGCGCCGTCAGCCGGCAGATCAAGAACCTCGAAGAAATGCTGGGCCGCCCCCTGGTGGAGAAAGTTCGCCAGCGCCTGCTGCTGACCGAAGACGGACGTCGCTACGTGGAAGAGATCAGCCCGTTGCTGGACCAGATGGAAGCCGCGACACAGCGCGTCAGTGCCAATTCCTCCGGTCGCCTGCGGATCGGCGCGGAACCCTCCCTCACCACCCGCTGGCTGCTACCGAAGTTGAAGGCTTACGGGCAGTTGCATCCCGAGATCGAACTGCAGGTGATGAACGATCTGCACCGTCTCTATGAGCAACTGGAAGGCTTCGACCTGGCCATTCTTTTCGGCGACGGCCACTGGCCGGGATTCGAAGCCTATCAACTGATGGGGGGCGCAATGGTCGCGGTCTGCACCCCGGAATTGCTGGAACGCCATGGTCTGGTGAATGAACGAAGGGACATCCTGCGCTATCCCCTGCTCCACCACAGCGCCCTCGCGGACCAGGGCAAATCCTCGACGCAGCTCTGGCTGCAAAGCGCCGGTCTCTCAGCGAAGGAGATCGACGCCTTGCCCGGCCAGCGCCTGGAGCACTTCCAGTTCGTCCTCGACGCTGCCGTGCACAGCCTGGGTATCACCGTGCTGCCGCGTTATTTCGTGATCCCGGAAGTGGAGGCGGGTCGGCTGGTGATCGCAAGCAAGGAGCCGCTCGAGTGTGGCGACTACTACCTGGTGGTGCCGGAGGGATGTCGGGATGCCAAGGTCAGGGCGTTCGCCGACTGGCTGTTGCGCTGACTCCCTGTGGGGGCGATTTCGCCACCCTAAGCGAATAAATTCGACCCCACAGAAAAGCCAAGTCAGCGCCGCAGCGCTGTCGACTCCCGCGCCACCAGCTCGCTGCCTACATCCACTAACGCGTCCCACTTTTCTTCGCCTGCAATGCGCTGACAGAGCAGCTCCACCGTGGCATTGGCCACCCGCTCGGCGGGGATGCGCACGCTGGTGAGTGACGGCGTGGCCACCCGGGCGATGGGCAGGTCGCCGAAGCCGCAGATGCCGAGTTCGTCCGGCACTCGGATTCCCAGGCGCTGACAGGTGAAGAGTGCACCGATGGCGGGCATGTCGTTGGTGAAGAAGGCGCCATCGCAGTCGATCTCGCCGCGAGCGAAGCGCTGGATCACGTCCACGCCGTCATCGATATGCGGTACGGGCGAGGTATTCAGGCGCAAGGGTTCGACGCCGAGTCCATCCTGCACGGCCTGACGAAAGCCGGCGAAGCGGAGATTCTCGCGCTCGTCGTCGTAGCCGAAGAATGCCGGCTTGCGGTATCCGCATTCCACCAAGTGGCGCCCAGCCGCCGCACCCGCTGCCCAGTTGGAGAAGCCCACGACCTGCCCCACGGGCGTACGCGGCACGTCGCCTTCCGGCAGGTCCCAGAGTTCGATCAGGGGGATATCCGTGGCTTGCAACAGTTCCAGTGTTTCGGGGGCGTGGTAGCCGTAGGCGAGGATCAGCCCGTCCAGCTGGCGCCCGAGAAAAGCACGCAGCAGCTTGCCTTCCTCTTCCTGGGAGAAGCGTGTTTCACCGATCAGCAGGTGGTATCCGGCTCGTGCCAGGCCCTGCTGGAGGATTTCGATGGTGGCCGCGAGGATGGGATTGGTGATGGTGGTGATCAGCGCACCGATGATGCCGCTGCGCCGGGTCACCAACTGGCTGGCCGCCAGGTTGGGAACGTAGCCCAGTTCGCGTACCGCCTGCTCGACCTTCTGCCGGGTCCGCTCGGAAACCATGTCCGGTTTGCTCAGCGCCCGCGACACCGTCATGCCGGACACGCCGGCCAATTGGGCGACGTCGTGCAGGGTGGGTTTGCTCTTGGTCGACATCCTGGCCTCTGGCGCCGTGTTCAGGGAGGCGCATTATCCCTATCGGCACCCGGTGAGGCACGCAATTGTAGGGGCGATTTCAATCGCCAAGCGGACCGCAGGTTCGCCCTGCTGTTCCGATGGGGGCAGCTACGCTGCCCTCGGCGAATGAATTCGCCCCCACAGAAAAGCGAAGACCTCGCCTGGATCAGGCCAGGAACTCTGCGTGCTCCCACACCTCGATCACCGTCGGACGGTCGGCCTTGGCGGCGGTCTTCAGCAGCTCGGCCAGGTGTTCGAGGCTCTCGGCCTTTTCGGCGTTGCAACCGAAGGCACGGGCCAGGCCCTGGAAGTCCGGGGTGTAGATGTCGACACCGATGGTGGGGATGTCGCGGTTTTTCATGTAGCGCTTGATCTCGCCGTAACCGCTGTTGTTCCACAGCAGCACGATGATCGGTGCGCCGGCTTCCACGGCGGATGCCAGTTCGGGCAGGGTGAACTGGATGCCGCCGTCGCCGATCAGCGCGATCACCGGTCGGTCGGGTGCGGCCAGCTTGGCACCGACGGCCGCAGGAAGGCCATAGCCCAGCGTGCCGTAGCCAGTGGCGGAGTTGAACCAGCTGCGGGTACGGGTGGCCTCGAACAGGTGGTTGCCGGAGTAAACCGGTTGGGTCGAGTCGCCCGCGACGATCAGGTCCGGCAGGGTCTGCTGCAGGGTCTCCAGCACCTTGCGCTGGCCATTCCAGGTCTCCGGCCACTGGGCATCCAGTTGTTCGCGCACAGCAGCAGCGCGCTTCGAGCCGGCACTCTCGGCATTGAAGGAAGCGGTCGCACCCAGCGCATCGGCCAGCGCAGCCATGGCCTTGCGGGAGTCGCTGAGGATGGCGATATCGGCCGGGTAGTTACGGTTCAGCTGCTCGGCGTCGATGTCGATGCGGATCAGTTGGCTCTCGATACGGAAGTTGCCGTCGAACACCACGTCGTAGTCGGTCTCGCCCAGCTCGGTGCCGATGGCCAGCACCACGTCGGACTCCAGCACCATCTGGCGCACCGGCACCCAGGCCTGGTTGCAACCCAGCGCCAACGGGTGACCCTTGGGCAGCACGCCCTTGGCGTTGATGGTGTAGGCGGTAGGCGCATCCAGCGCTTCGACCAGACGCTGGGCTTCAGCGCCCGCATCGGCACAGCCGCCACCCAGGAGAACCAGCGGACGCTGGGCACCCTTGAGCATTTCGGCAGCGCGGGCGATGGCATCGAGGCAAGGACCGGGACGGCTCGGCAGCGCGCCCAGTTTGCGGCGCACGTGGTCGGCCGGCGCAGTGATGACGTCGATCGGAATCTCGATGTGTACCGGACGCGGGCGCGCGCCATTGAATACGGCGAAGGCGCGGGTCAGTACGTCCGGCAGCTCGTCTGGGCGCATCAGCGTGTGGCTGAAGGCGGCGACACCGGACACCAGGTTGCGCTGGGAAGGCAGCTCGTGGAGACGGCCACCGCCCATGCCCAGTTGTTCGGTGTTGTTGACGCTGGAAATCACCAGCATCGGAATGGAGTCGGCGTAGGCCTGGCCCATGGCAGTGGTGATGTTGGTCATGCCCGGGCCGGTGATGATGAAGCACACGCCCGGCTTGCCGGACACGCGCGCGTAACCATCGGCCATGAAACCTGCACCCTGCTCGTGGCGCGGGGTCACGTGGCGAATGGCGGTATTGGGCAGGCCGCGATACAGCTCCACCGTGTGTACACCAGGGATACCGAAAACGGTATCCACGCCAAAGCCTTCCAGCAGCTCAACCAGCAGTTCTCCGCAGGTCAACATGGGCAGTCCTCCAAATGATCGGTCATCGAATGGGGCGCACTCTAACACCAGATTGTTAGCGTTAACATCACGCTTGTCAGATTTTTCTTCTGACTGGTTTCCACTCGTCCCTTAGTCAATTTCCAACTCCACCCAGGTGGGTGCATGGTCGCTGGCCTTTGGTTCGCCCCGTACCCAGCGATCGACACCGGCATCGCGAAGTTTCGGGGCCAGCGAGGGGGCGAGCAGCAGATGATCGATCCGCAGCCCGGCGTTGCGCTGCCAGTGCTGGCGGAAATAGTCCCAGAAGGTGTAGATGCGCTCCTCCGGATATCGGACTCGTAGCGCATCGGTCCAGCCCTGCTCCAGCAGGCGCTGGTAACAGGCCCGGCTCTCCGGCTGTAGCAGGGCATCTTTCTGCCAGGAGCGCGGGTTGTAGATATCGAAGTCCGTGGGCACGACATTGAAGTCCCCCGCCAGGACGACGGGGTGACCGCTGGCCTGCAATTCCCCGGCGCGTGCGATCAGCCGTTCGAACCACGCCAGCTTGTAGTCGAAGCGCGGACCAGGCTGCGGGTTGCCATTGGGTAGATACAGGCACGCCACCAGCACGCCGCGCACAGCTGCTTCCAGGTATCGACTCTGAATGTCCGCCGGGTCGCCTGGCAGCCCTCGAGAGGACTCCAGCGGCTCCTCGTCGCGGGCAAGAATGGCCACGCCGTTCCACGAGGCCTGCCCATGCCAGATGGCGCCATAGCCCGCCTTGCGCAGCTCCGCTGCTGGAAACTGCTTGTCCTGCATTTTCAGTTCCTGCAGGCAGGCCACATCCGGCTTCTCTTTCTCCAACCAGTGCAGCAGAGCAGGCAAGCGCGAACGCAGCCCGTTGACGTTGAAGGTGGCGATTCGCAAACGGCTCATACCCTGTCCTCCTGCTCACGGTTCTATGGAGGACAGGCCAGTTCGGGCCAGGGTTCGAACGATTGGCGTGATCGGGTTGAACCTTCCGTGCCGACGCGGGCTCGGAACAGACATGAGGCCAATCAGGAGCATCGCCATGCCGTCCAATGCGCCCGCACCCTCGCCGCCCGAAAAGCAGGACTGAGCCCGTGTCCATGACCACGAGCTACCTGGACAACGAGCCCAGCCCCACCGCGGTAGCGGCACTCTCGGGTGCGACGCTGCTCGAGTTCGGCGCCTCATGGTGCGGCTATTGCCGTGCCATCCAGCCCCTGCTGGCAGAGGCGTTCGATGCCTATCCCGAAGTGCGTCACCTGAAGATCGAGGACGCCAAGGGGCGCCCCCTGGGTCGCTCTTTCCAGATTCGTCTCTGGCCGACCCTGATCTTCCTGCGCGACGGCCGGGAACTGGCCCGGCTGGTGCGCCCTACCCGCCTCGACGAGATCGAAGAAGCATTCCTGCGCCTGTTCGGCTGAACTGTCTCAACCGAGGAACAGCTTGCAGGCCGGGTTGTCGCTCTCTTCCCAATATGGGTAACCGATCTCGTCCAGCGCTTCGAAGATCAGGTGGTTCTCGTCTTCCGGCACTTGCAGTCCGGCCAGCACACGGCCATCGGCGGCACCGTGATTGCGGTAATGGAACAGCGTGATGTTCCAGCGCCCGCCCAGCTTGTTGAGGAAGTTGAACAGCGCACCCGGACGCTCAGGGAATTCGAAGCGGAACAGCCGCTCTTCGCCGATGTACGCGGCGCGGCCCCCGACCATGTGGCGCACATGCATCTTCGCCAGTTCGTTCTCGGTCAGGTCGAGCACCGGAAAACCTTGCTCCTGCAGGCTTTCCACGAGGGCCGCGCGAGGATCGCTGAGCGGATGGGTCTGTACGCCAACGAAGATGTGCGCCTCGTCGCCCGAGTTGTAGCGATAGTTGAACTCGGTGATCTGCCGCCGTCCCAGCGCTTCACAGAAGGCCTTGAACGAACCGGGGCGCTCCGGCAGCGTCACCGCGATGATCGCTTCGCGCTTCTCCCCCAGTTCGGCACGCTCGGCCACATGGCGCAGGCGGTCGAAGTTGACGTTGGCGCCCGAATCGATGGCCACCAGGGTCTGGCCGCTGGCGCCGTCGCGCTCCACGTACTTCTTGATCCCGGCCACGGCCAGCGCGCCGGCGGGTTCGGTGATGGAACGGGTGTCGTCGTAGATGTCCTTGATCGCCGCGCAGATCTCGTCCGCGCTGACGGTCAGTACCTCATCGACGAAATGCCGGCAGACCTCGAAGTTGTGCGCGCCGATCTGCGCCACCGCCACCCCATCGGCGAACAGCCCGACCTGGTTCAGCACCACCCTTTCCCCGGCAGCCAGTGCGGCCTGCAGGCAATTGGAGTCCTCCGGTTCGACGCCGATCACCTTCACCTCGGGTCGCAGGTATTTCACATAGGCGGCGATGCCGGCGATCAGGCTGCCGCCGCCCACGGGCACGAAGATGGCGTCCAGGCGGCCGGCATGCTGGCGGAGGATTTCCATGGCGACGGTACCCTGTCCGGCGATCACATCCGGGTCGTCGTACGGCGGCACGAAGGTCAGCCCCTGCTCCGCCGCCAGTTCCAGCGCGTGGGCCAGCGCCTCGGGAAAGGCATCACCGTGCAGGACTACCTTGCCGCCACGGGAACGCACGCCCTGCACCTTTAGCTCAGGGGTCGTGCGCGGCATCACGATGGTCGCCGCCACCCCGAGCTCACGGGCCGCCAGCGCCAGGCCCTGCGCATGGTTGCCCGCCGAGGCGGCGATCACGCCGCGCGCACGTTCTTCCGGGGTCAGCTGCACCACCCGGTTGTAGGCACCACGGATCTTGAAGGAGTACACCGGCTGCAGGTCTTCGCGCTTGAGCAGCACCTGGTTGCCGAGACGCTCGCTCAGTTGTCGCGCAGGCTGCAAGGGCGTTTCGATGGCCACGTCGTACACCGGCGCGGCGAGGATCTTGCGCACGTAGTGCTTGAGCAGGCTTTCGCGCTCATCCAGCGGGCGCTCGGTGAGTCGTTCGGCGGGGGTGGTCAAGGTGGTCAAGGTGGTCATGCTGGGCTCCTGGTTTCGATCTTGGTGCCCAGGAGACAGAAGGAAAAAACCCGCCTCGAGGGCGGGTTTCTGTTTGGTCGTCGGCTAACCCGCCACTGCTGGAATGGCGGTAATAATCGCGGGGCCGGACAACCAAGGGAATTGAGTCATGGCGGGCAATCTAGAGGCCCGCAGTCCTACAGGTCAAGAAGAAAATGCACTCAATGCAAAAGGATGGGTCCGATAACCGAACCGTCAGGAGACATGGTCGCGCACCAGTCGCAGCTCGGCCGCGTCCTGGTTCATTCGCTGGATCACATTGAACAGCTGCTCCTTCAGGACGGCGTCGCCGATGCGATCAGCCGCGCGCATGACGGCGAGGGCAGCGTCCTCGTTGTTCATCGCCACGGCGTCCAGGGTCTTGCGGAAGTTTCTAACGGTACGGGTCACACCAAGAGCTCCAGAAAATCTGCATGCACCCTATTAGATGAATATTTCTCTTTGATTTCAGTGGCTTGGATCAATGCTTCGGTCTGCCCAGTTTGACGTTGCCAGCGCCATTCACCAAGCTACCGCCCTCGAATCGCTCATCAGGAACATCACGACGTGATTGCCCCTCTCTACCGTCGGGGCCGGCTGGCGCTGTGCGTCGCCGCCCTGCTCTCCCTGCTCGCCGGTTGCGACAAGGAACCCGCCAAGCCCAAGCCACCGAAGGTCGACACCTACACCAAGGCGACCTGGGACGAACTCCCCGCCAGCAGCGACGCCGACGTCATGGCGGGCTTCGCCGCGTGGCGTTCGGCTTGCGCACGCCTGGCCAAGGACCCGGTCTGGTCTGCTACCTGCGGCAGCGCCGCACAAGTGCCGCAAGACCCGGCCGCCATCCGCACCTGGCTCAAGGCGCAGTTGGAGGTCTACAGCCTGCGCAACGCGCGCAACAGCCCGCAGGGACTGATCACCGGCTATTACGAGCCGGTCTATGTCGGCAGCCTGGAACACAGCGAGCAGACGCCCGTTCCCGTGTACGGGATTCCCGAAGACATGATCGTAGTCGCCCTCGACAGCCTCTATCCGGAACTCAAGGGCAAGCGCCTGCGCGGCCGCCTCGAAGGCCGCGTGCTCAAGCCCTATGACGATGCCGCCACCATCCGCACCCAGGGCGTCAAGGCGCCTGTCCTTGCCTGGTTGGCCGACCCGATGGACCTGCAATTCCTGCAGATCCAGGGCTCCGGACGCATTCAGCTGGAGAGCGGCCGGCAACTGCGCATCGGCTACGCCGACCAGAACGGCCACCCCTATCGCCCGGTAGGCCGCTGGCTGGTGGAACAAGGCCAGTTGAAGCAGGAAGAAGTCAGCATGGGCAGGATTCGCGACTGGGCGAAAGCCAACCCACAGCGGGTGCCGGAGCTGCTTGCGAGCAACCCGAGCTTCGTCTTCTTCGGCCTCAACCCGGACAGCAACGAAGGGCCGCGTGGCTCGCTCAACGTACCGCTGACCGCCGGCTACAGCGTGGCCATCGACCGCAAGGTGATCCCGCTCGGCAGCCTGCTCTGGCTCTCCACCACCCGCCCCGATGGCAGCCCGGTGAACCGCCCGGTCGCCGCTCAGGACACCGGCGGCGCCATTGCCGGCGAAGTGCGCGCGGACCTGTTCTGGGGCACCGGGACCGAAGCCGGTGAGCTGGCCGGCAACATGAAACAGCAAGGGCAGATCTGGCTGCTCTGGCCCAAGGGTGTTCCGTTGCCCGGTTCGGCCGCAACACAGGTTCAAGGAGGTAAGTCATGAGTCTCGGCATCCGCGCGGAAACACCCGCCGACATCCTGGCCATCGAGACACTTACTGCCGCGGCGTTCGCCACTGCCCCGCACAGCAGCGGCACCGAACAATTCATCGTCAATGCCCTGCGCCGCGCCGGGCAATTGTCGATTTCCCTGGTGGCGGAGGAGAACGGCGAGATCGTCGGCCACGTGGCCCTTTCGCCAGTGACCCTTTCCTCCGGCGCCGAGCACTGGTACGGCCTGGGTCCGATCTCCGTGGCGCCGGCGCGACAAGGCACGGGCATCGGCTCGCGACTCATGGGCGCGGCCCTGGCAGCGCTGCGTGAGCTGGGCGCGCAAGGCTGTGTACTGCTGGGTGATCCGGGCTATTACAGCCGCTTCGGCTTCGTCGTGCGGCCTGGCCTGGTGCTGCCCGGCGTGCCGGCGGAATACTTCCAGGCCCTGTCCTTCAGCGGCGAGTGGCCTGTAGGCGACGTCAGCTACCACCTTGCATTCGAAGCCACTGCCTGAGCGGCGCTCGATTCGGTATAAGAAGGCTTTGCGCAAGGGAGGGCGCCAATCGAATCGGCCGGTACGGGGGCAGCCATGAGCGACGTCAGCGAATCCACCACCCAGGAGGTCTACAAGGCCCTGCTGGAATCCACCCGGGCGATCCCCTGGAAGATCGACTGGAAGACCATGACCTTCGCCTACATCGGTCCGCAGATCGAAGAGCTGCTGGGCTGGAGCCCGTCGAGCTGGGTCTCGGTCAACGACTGGGCAGACCGCATGCACCCGGACGATCGCGACGCGGTCGTCGCCTTCTGCGTTTCCCAGTCCCAGGCGGGCACCGATCACGAGGCGGACTATCGCGCGCTGACGACCACGGGCGATTACGTCTGGATTCGCGACGTGGTGCATGTCATGCGCGATGCCGACGGTGAGGTGGAAGCGCTGATCGGCTTCATGTTCGACATCAGCGAGCGCAAGAAAGCCGAGCAGCAACTCATCGATCTGCAGAAACAGCTGGAAGAGTATTCCTACAAGGATGGCCTGACCGGAGTAGCCAACCGACGCATGTTCGATTCGATGCTCGACGTGGAATGGGCCAACGCCCAGCGGACCGGCGAGCCGCTGTCGCTGATCCTCCTCGATATCGACTACTTCAAGCAGTACAACGACCACTACGGCCATATCCAGGGCGATGACTGCCTGAAGAGCGTCGGCCGCGCATTGATGAATGCGGCCATCCGTCCCCGTGACTTCGTTGCCCGCTTTGGTGGTGAAGAGTTCGTGCTGATCCTCCCCGGCACCGACGAACCCGCAGCCCGCCAGGTGGCCGAGCGCTGCCGCAAGTTGATCCGCGAGCAGTGCATTCCACACGAGAAATCCAGCATCGCCTCACTGCTCACCATCAGCCTGGGCGTCGGCACCGTGGTGCCCCGCCATGACGAGCCGTCCCTGCCCTTCATCCAGGCCGTCGACCGGTTGCTGTACCAGGCCAAGCAGCGCGGCCGCAATCGCCTGGAGTCGGCGCACTGGAGCGGCACGGGCACCGCAGTCGTGCAGGGCGAAGGTCGTTGACCTTCGCCCGCCGACTCGTGCCCCTCATAAAATCGCAATTGCAAACCATTATCACCTGATATATTTTCGCGGCCTTTCTTCCGTGCTACGCCGCCGTGACCATTCCATCCGATCCCCAGTCCGCTGACGGTCAATTCCAGCGCCACTCCGGTGAGCTGCTGCGCTTCCTTACGCGGCAGGTCAAGTGCTCGGAGCTGGCCGCCGACCTGCGCCAGGAAACCTGGCTTCGCTTTCGCCGGCGTGAAGCGGGAGAGGAAATCGGCAACCTGCGTGCCTTCCTCTATCGCATCGCGCGCAATCTGATCATCGATCACCGCCGCCAGCAGGATTCCCGCCCTGCCCAGGAGGAAATCTCCCCCGAGCTGGCCAGCGAGCAACCCGACCCCGAACGGGTCGCCAGCGACAGTCAGCGCCTCGAACGCTTGCAGACCATTCTTCAGGGCCTGCCGGAGCATTTGCGCCAGGCGCTGCTGTGGAACCGCCTGGACGGGCTGACCCAAAAGGAAATCGGCGAGCGCCTCGGCGTCTCGGAAAGCATGGCCGGACGCTATATCCTCAAGGCCCTCGAACACTGCCAGCAGCATATGGATATCTCGCCGTGACCGATTCTTCTCACCTCGCCCAAGCCCGGGAATGGCAGGTGCTGCTGCACTCCGGCCGAGCCACGGCCGCCGACCGCAATGCGCTGGCCGCCTGGCGCCAGGCCGCGCCTGAACATGACCAGGCCATGCGCGAAGTCGAAAGCCTCTGGGGCCTGCTCGGCCAGATCGAACGGCCGCGCGAACCGGCGACCGTGGTCACCCTGCCGAAACGCCGCAAACCGCAGCGCTGGGCCGTACCCCTCGCCAGTGCCGCCGCGTTGCTGCTCGCCCTCTGGCTGCCCCAGGGCACCTGGATCGGTCTCTATGCCGACGTCCATACCGCGCCGGGCGAGATTCGCGAACTGCGCCTGGAAGACGGATCGGTGCTCACCCTGAATGGCGATACAGCGCTGGATTGGGTCTTCAGCGAAGGACGCCGCGAAGTGCACCTGTATCGGGGCGAAGCGGACTTCCAGGTGGCGCCGGATGCCACGCGCCCCTTCCTGGTGGATGCGGGCCCGGCGCGCATTCGGGTGACCGGTACGCGCTTCGACGTCAACTACAGTGGCGAGCGAGTGGACCTCTCGGTGACTCACGGCCACGTACAGGCCGGGACCGAACGGAAGTCCGTGCCGGTCAATGCGGGCCAGCAAGTCAGCTGGCATGCCGGCCAGCTGGAAGACGTGCAACCGCTGGATGCCCAGCAACGCCTCGCCTGGCAGCGCGGCAAGCTGGTCTTCCGCGACCGCCCGCTGGCTGAAGTCTTCGCCGATCTGCAACGCAGCCAAGGCCGCCGTGTGCTGTTCCTCGATGAGCCCGCGCGCCAGTTGCAGGTCACAGGCGTCTTCGCCCTCGACGACCCACAAGCGGTGCTACGCGCCATCGAAGGCCACTTGCCGGTTCGCCTGGTGCGTTTGCCTGGGGTAATCCTGGTTTCGTCGAACGCCCCGTAGGAGCGAGCTCTGCTCGCGAAATAAAAAATTTTTGCATGTCCGGTTCAGATTTCCGCAGCGCTTTCGTCTTCCGTATCTGCAAATGCGACTACTTCGCATGAACAACCAGCAGAGCACAGGAAATCAGCATGCGGTCGACCTCCTTTCTTCTTCCGGCTTTCGCCGCCCTTCCGCTGGCCCTTGCCGTGGCGAGCGCCCATGGCATTGAACTGGACGTACCGGCGCAGCGCCTCGACGCGGCCCTGACCGACTTCGCCGAGCAGGCCAACGTGCGCCTGCTGTTCGATGCCGCGCTGACCCGAGGAAGCAAGGCCGCACCCGCGCTGAAGGGTGACTACTCGGTATCCGAGGGCTTGCAGCGCCTGCTGCAAGGGAGCGGACTGACCTACCGCATCGACGTCGATGGCACAGTCACCTTGGTGCAGTTGCCTCAGGAACAGGGTGCCCTGGAACTGGGAACGACGACTGTGAATGGCCAGCTCGCAGGCCGTGACGACCTCCCCGCCGAATACGCCGGCGACCAGGTGGCCCGTGGCGCGCGCATCGGCATGCTGGGCAACCAGGATATGCAGGACACCCCGTTCAGCGTCTCCAGCTACACCAGCGAGCTGATCGAAAACCGCCAGGCGCAGACCCTCGGTGAAGTGCTACGCAGCGATCCGGCGGTGCGCCAGTCCTACGGCTTCGGCAACTTTTCCCAGGTCTTCGTGATCCGCGGCTTTCAGCTGTTCAGCGATGACATTTCCCTGAACGGCCTGTACGGCGTCCTGCCGCGCCAGATCATCGCCACCGAGGCCGTGGAACGAGTCGAGGTGTTCAAGGGCTCCAATGCCTTTCTCAATGGCGTGTCCCCCAGCGGCAGCGGCATCGGTGGTGGCATCAACATCGTTTCCAAGCGCGCCGAGAATGACCCCACTCGCAGCGTCACCCTCGACTACACCAGCGATAGCCGGATTGGCACCCACCTGGACCTGGGCCAGCGTTTTGGCGAAGACAACCGCTTCGGCGCGCGCATGAATCTCGCCCAGCGCGAAGGCGAAACCGCCGTCGAGGACGAGCACAACCGCTTCAGCCTGGCTGCCTTCGGCCTCGACTACCGGGGCGACCGCCTGCGCTTGGCGGCGGATTTCGGTTACCAGAAGCAACGCGTCAACGAGGGGCGCTCGGTGGTCTACCTCAGCGGGCTGAAGAAGGTGCCGAAAGCGCCAGACGCCGATGACAACTACGCCCAGCCCTGGGCCTGGTCGCAGCTCGAAGACACCTACGGCATGCTCAGCGGCGAGTACGACCTCAATGAGCAGTGGACGGCCTACCTGGCCGTCGGCGGCAAGTACACCCGCGAGAACGGCGTGTATTCCTCGCTCTACGTCAGCAGCCTGGATGGCACCGCCCGCGTTGGCCGCCTCTACGCCCCACGCGACGAAGAAAGCGAAAGCGCAACAGGTGGCCTGCGCGGCAACTTCGTCACCGGCTCGGTGAGCCATCAGCTCAATCTCGGTGTCAGCGGCAACTGGCGCGAGTTCCGCAGCGCCAACGAATCCACCTCGGTCGCCAACCGCCTGCCGGGCAACCTGTACAACCCCTTCCCCTCGCCCGAACCCAAGGCGACCGTAGCCGGCGACATCCATCATCCACGCAAGACCGGCTCCAGCGAGGCACGTAGCATCGCCCTCTCCGACACCCTGGGCCTGTTCGACGACCGCGCCCTGCTGACCCTTGGCGTGCGACGCCAGTCCATCGCTACCGACAGCTGGAGCGCCGCCACTGGCGCGCGCACCGCCAACTACGATGACAGCATCACCACCCCGGTCTATGGCCTGGTGATCAAGGCCACCGACTACCTGTCGTTCTATGCCAACCGTATCGAGGGACTGGCCCCCGGCCCCATCGCTCCCAGCACCGCAAGCAACAGCGGCGAGATGTTCGCGCCCTACCGCTCCAAACAGATCGAGGCCGGGGTGAAGCTGGACTGGGGCACCTTCGGCGGCTCCCTGGGCGTGTATCGCATCGAGCAACCCCAGGGCGTGACCAACAACGGCGTGTTCAGCGTGGACGCCGAGCAGCGTAACCGGGGCGTGGAGCTGAGCCTGTTCGGCGAAGTGCAGCCGGGCCTGCGTCTGTTGGCGGGCGGCACCCTGATCGATACCGAACTCAGGGGCACTGCCGGTGGCACCAACGATGGCAATCGCGCCGTGGGTGTACCGGATTTCCAATACAACATCGGCGTCGACTGGGACGTGCCCGGCGTGCAAGGCCTTGCCCTCAACGGTCTGCTGCTGCGCACGGGCGGCCAGTATCTCGATTCGGCCAACGAGCTGAGCATCCCCGCCTGGACCCGGGTCGACCTGGGCGCACGCTATGCCTTCAAGCTGGACGAACGTGACCTCACCCTGCGTGCCAGCCTGGAGAACGTCGCCAACGAGGGCTACTGGGAATCCGCCAACGGCGGCTACCTGACCCAAGGCGCGCCGCGTACCTTCAAGGTCTCCGCCACCCTGGACTTCTAAGCTCGGGGCCGCCATTCCCGACGGTCGAATACACTGCACTAGTGGCATACCGCCAGATGCGAAAAACATGCATGTTAAAGCTGCTCAACGTTCTTGAGCTTGGCCGTCACGGAATGCAGTGCCTGTTTGCGCCTTGGCACCGTGGCGGTCCTTTTTGAACGCTTCCCTGAACGACCCGTCGCGCAGAAAACAACAGCCCCTCTGAAGAGGGGCTGGTTCGATGCATCAGTGGAACCGTGGCCAGTGCCAATGATGGTGCTCGAACCACGCCTTGATTTCCGGACGGTTGCCCCACAGCACCATGCCGATGCAACCGAAGAAGAGGCAACCGATGACGATCAGGCCCAGTGCATTGACGCTCATCACACACCTCCGACTCATTCGACCGATTACAACATTCAGCTTACAAGCCCCGCACCCACCCACAAGCGGCGGGCGCCAACCGGTCGCTCGCTGACTTTTTACGCATTTTTTACGCCGCAGGGTCCAGCCAGAATGGATACTTGCCTCCCCATTGTGGCCAGCCGTCATACGCGATTCGCGCCCTCATCCGTTTGCCTTCGACATCCGCACCACGCCCCATCCCAGGAGTGATCCAATGAGTTCCAACGCCCTGGAGCAGCAAGCCCATGCTCGCCCTCATTCTTCGCTTGGCCTGCTCGTAGCTGCAGCCGGTGTGGTCTACGGCGACATCGGCACCAGCCCGCTGTACACGCTGAAGGAAGTGTTCGCCGGCCACTATGGCGTGCAGGTCAACCCGGAAGGCGTCTACGGCATCCTGTCCCTGGTGCTCTGGTCGCTGCTCTGGGTCGTGTCGCTGAAGTACGTGATGTTCATGTTGCGCGCCGACAACGACGGCGAAGGCGGTGTGATGGCCCTGACCGCCCTGGCCCGTCGCGCCACGGCGGCATACCCGAAACTGAGCGGGCTGCTGGTGTTGCTGGGCCTGTTCGGTACGGCGCTGTTCTATGGCGACAGCATGATCACCCCGGCCATCTCCGTACTCTCGGCAGTCGAAGGTCTGGATGTCGCGCTGCCCGGCGTCGGCCATTGGGTGGTACCGGTGACCGTGGTCCTGTTGATCGGCCTGTTCCTGATCCAGAAGCACGGTACCGCGCGCATCGGCATTCTGTTCGGCCCGGTGATGGTGGTCTGGTTCGTAGTACTCGGCGTGCTGGGCATCCACGGCATCGTCCGGCATCCCGAAGTGCTCCAGGCGGTGAATCCCTGGTGGGCCTTCAACTTCTTCCTGGCCCACCCGGGTATTGGCGTCACGATCCTCGGCGCAGTGGTGCTGGCCCTGACCGGCGCCGAAGCCCTGTACGCCGACATGGGCCACTTCGGGCGCAAACCCATCGCCCGCGCCTGGTTCAGCCTGGTCCTGCCCGGGCTGGTCCTGAACTACTTCGGCCAGGGTGCATTGCTGCTCGACAATCCAGCGGCCGCTCGCAATCCGTTCTACCTGCTGGCCCCGGAATGGGCGCTGCTGCCCATGATCGGCCTCTCCACACTGGCCACCATCATCGCCTCCCAGGCGGTGATTTCCGGCGCCTTCTCGCTGAGCCAGCAGGCCATCCAACTCGGCTACATCCCGCGCATGCAGATCCAGCACACCTCCAGCGCAGCACAGGGGCAGATCTACGTCGGCGTCGTGAACTGGGCCCTGATGTGCTGCGTCGTGCTGCTGGTCATCGGCTTCGGCTCGTCCGGCGCGCTCGCCGCGGCCTATGGCGTGGCGGTGACCACCACCATGCTGATCGACACCCTGCTGGTTTCGGCCGTCATGCTGCTGCTCTGGCGCGTGCCGCGCTGGCTGGCTGTGCCACTGCTGCTGGGTTTCCTGCTCGTGGACACGCTGTTCTTCAGCGCCAACGTGCCGAAGATCTTCCAGGGCGGGGCATTCCCGGTGGTCGCCGGGGTGATCCTGTTCGTCCTCATGACTACCTGGAAGAGCGGCAAGCGCATCCTCATCGAACGCCTCGACGAAACCGCCCTGCCCCTGCGCGGCTTCATCGACAGCATCTGCCTGCAGCCGCCGCACCGTGTCGAGGGCACCGCGGTGTTCCTCAGCGCCAGCCCGGACGCCGTGCCCCATGCGCTGTTGCACAACCTGCTGCATAACCAGGTGCTGCATCAGCAGGTGGTGTTGCTGACCGTCATGACCCGTGATACGCCGCGTATCGAGGACGCCCAGCGCTTCGAAGTCACCCGCTACGACGGCGGGTTCTACCGGGTGCTGCTGCATTTCGGCTTCATGGAAGAGCCCAACGTGCCGGAAGCCCTGGGCGACTGTCGCCTGGAAGGCCTGGACTTCACCCCGATGCGCACCACCTATTTCCTCAGCCGCGAAACCGTGATTCCCACCCGGGGCCTGGGCATGTCGCTCTGGCGCGAAGGGCTATTCGCCTTCCTGCACAAGAATGCCAACAGCAGCCTGCGCTACTTCCAACTGCCGGTTAACCGGGTGATCGAGCTGGGAACCCAGGTCGAGATCTGATCTCCCCAGGCTGCTGCGGACTGACCCCGCAGCCGCCCGTGCATTATTTGCGGCTTTCGGTCCAAATAGCTCTAAAAGGAATTAACAAATACTAATTAAGTATTTATCGGTCTAAGAGAGGAACGGCTAGTCTAGCCCCGTCACCCCTCAGGACTCCCCAAGGAGCTGCACCATGGACCGCACCGACAACGTCATCGACCTCGCCCGCTATCGCACGCGCCGCCAAGCGCGCCGCATGGCCGAGCTGATGTGGACGATGTACGCCTGCCGGGCCGGTTACGGGGCGTTCCAGCTCATCCAGCATCAGCGGGAAAACGGCATTCGCGAGGCGTGAGTCATGGGTCATTCGCTACCTCTAGACGCCGTTGACCAGGTAGTGCTCTCGGACGCTACCGTGGACGACCCGGTGGGTCAGCGGGTCGCCAGCAACCTGCTGCGTCTGCGCGCAAAGCGCAATCTCTCACTGGACGGCCTGGCCCGCGTTTCCGGCGTGAGCCGGGCGATGCTGGCGCAGATCGAGTCCGGGCGCAGCGTTCCCTCGATCAAGGTCCTGTGCAAGATCGCCCAGGGCCTGAAGGTCTCGGTGGCGGCATTTCTCGATGACCGAGCCTTCGATGGTGTCGCGGTGTTGCCGGCCAACCAGAGCAAGCGACTGGTGAACGGCGACGGCAGCTTCGTCAGCCGCGCGCTGTTCCCCTTCGATTGCTCGCGCCAGGTGGAGTTTTATGAATTGCGCCTGGCGGGTCTGGCCACCGAGGACTCTCCCGGCCACGCCCCCGGTACCCAGGAGAACCTGGTGATCGCCCAGGGCGTGCTGGAAATCAGCGTGAACGAAGAACGCTTCCTGCTCGCCACCGGCGATTCGATCCTGTTCTACGCCGACCAGCCCCACGCCTACCGCAACCCCTCCAACAGCGAAGCGGTGGCCTACCTGGTCACCACCTACGCCGAGCGGCTCGACTGAGGTGAATGCAGGAGCCAGCTTGCTGGCGAAGCGCTTGAGCAAACCATTCGCAAGCAAGAACTGGGCGTCCCCCTCGCTCCTACACCAGCCCCGAACCAGGGCCGTGCGTAGGGCGGATCACGCTTCACCGATCCACCATCGGAGCCCCGGCGAGCACAAAAAAATCCCGGCGGGTTTCCCGGCCGGGATTTTTCACATCCTGCAGATCAGCAGGTGCAGCACATCATCGGCATGCCGTTGCAGCTCATCATCATGGGCATGCCGCATTCCATCATTTTGGTCATCAGCGCGCAGCAGCTCTTGAACATCTCCATGTTCATGCCCTGCATCGGCATCATCTTGCACATCATGGCGTCGCCCTGCATGGAGCACTCCATCATGCATTTCATGGACGGCATGGGCATGCCCATCCCCATGCCCATTCCCATCATCGGCATCATGTTCATCATGCCCATCATCGGCATCATGGCCATGCCGGCCTGGGACATGCACATCATCGACATGTTGCCGCAGTGCATCATCATCGGCATGCCGCAGTTCATCATCATCGCCATCATTTCCGCGCTGTTGCGGAACATCGCCATGTCCATGCCCATGGCCGGCATCATCTTGCACATCATGCCGTCGTCCTGCATGTCGCACTGCATGGTGGCCATCATCATGGGCATGCCCATCATCGGCATCATGGAGTTGGCGGACATCGGCATTTGCATGGCATTCATCATGGTGGCGCTCCCTCAAAGGATGGAATGTGTAACCGGAATGGGGCCGATTCTAGGGAGGCAAATCTGTCGAACAAGATGACGAGGCAGCGTCGATGGGGTACGCCCTGTCAAAACTTTCGTCACTGATGGCAGCGCTTCTGTCTGCGATAGCAGCGGCATGAATGCAATCCCGAACGCTGCGGAATCGATAACGTCATTTTCCGCGCAATGGATATTCACTTCAGGAATTAGCAAATAACCCTAGTGAATATTCAATCTAACGCCCGAACACTTTTTTCCCTCAAACCAGCCGCGCGTGAAAGCGGCTCAGGGTGCCCGCCCCTGTTTTCCAGAAAACTCAGTGCAGCGAGCAGAAACTCACCACGACATCCCGTCGCCGCCTGCGCACCAGCAGTCGGCCCGCAAAATAATGGCAAATCCATGGCTATGCTGTGAGTGTCACCATGCTGAACAGATTCGGCATGGGGCGCCCGTCCCGGGGGAATCAGGCGCCGACATTCAACGACAGGACGCCTGGCTTTCTTGAGCTTCGCTTTGTCCGTACAGAAGGACGTTGGCTGGAGATCGCGAAATGGATTCGTTCGAGAGGGAAAGCGCCGTCAATCAGGTCATATCCGCGCACTCGAACACTCAACCCACGACACGTTGGCACCGCATGTACTTTTTCCTTGCGGGCTTCGACGTGCTGGTGGTGGTACTGAGCGTCCTGCTGAACCACCTGATCGTCGATACCTACCACCGCTCGATCAAGGCCAACCAGTCCTGGGTCCAGCAGCTTTCCTCCTATTCGACCCTTGGCAGCCTCGCATCGGAAGTGAACGCACCGGGCAACAACGTGTTCGACACCCATGATGTCGAAGCCGAGTCGCGGAACATGACCACCGCCTTGCGTGCCTTCGACGAACATCTGGCGCGGGCCAAGCTGCAACTGGAAGCGCGGATCGCCAATCAGGCCGAGCACAGTGCGGACATCCAGGCCTTCACGCGGGCCCTCAAGGATGAAGTGGCGGAGGTCGACTCGGCCATGGTCGAGATGGTGAAAGAGGCCACGCTCATCTTCTCCTTCTTCCGTGAGGGCAAGTCGGACGAAGCCGGCAAGCGCATGGCGACCATGGACCGCAAGTACGCCAAGCTGCTCACCGCCCTCGCCACCGTGCGCGAGCGTGTCGGCGTGATCCAGAGCAAGCTGCTGGAGGAGGAACTGGAGTCGGTCGAAGAACTGCGCCGCATCGAATACGCCATCATGATGTTCGTGCTGCTGATGGTGACTGCGGCCATGTTCTATGGACGCCGCATCCGCCGCGAAATGGAATCCCACGCCGCCGAGCGCGAAGGCTATCTGGCGATGCTGCATGAGAGCGAACGGCAGTTCCGCCAGCAGGCCTCGCTGCTGGACAAGGCGCAGGACGCCATCGTCGTGCACGACATGAATCACCGCATCCTTTACTGGAACAAGAGCGCCGAGCGCCTTTACGGACTGCCCAGGGAGGAAGCGCTGGGCAAATCGGCCCAGGGGCTGATCTACCCGAGTCATGCCTTCATCGAATCCGCCACCCACAGCCTCATCGAACTGGGCGACTGGTCAGGCGAGGTGACGCTGCGACGCCGCGACGGCAGCACCATCAATTTCGAGAGCCACCGCACGCTGGTTCGCGATGACAGTGGCCTGCCGCAGTGCGTCCTCTCCATCAACACCGACATTTCCCATCGCAAGGCTGCGGAACAGGAGGTCAAGCGGCTGGCCTTCTACGACCAGCTCACGGGCCTGGCCAACCGGCGGCTCATGCTCGATCGCCTGCAGCATGCGCTGGCCAGCAACGCACGCAGCCAGCATACGAGCGCGGTCATCCTGATCGACCTGGACAACTTCAAGGCCCTCAACGACACCCTCGGCCATGACCGCGGCGACGTGCTGCTGCAGCAGGTCGCCCGCCGCCTGTCCGGCTGCATCCGTGAGAGCGATACCGTCGCCCGCCTGGGCGGAGACGAATTCGTGGTCCTGCTGGAAGGCCTCAGCGAAAATCCCCCGGATGCCGCCATCCAGGCCAAGACCATCTGCGAGAAGATTCTCAGTTCGCTGAACCTTTCCTACGAACTGGATGGTTACGAGCATCACAGCACGCCCAGCCTGGGCATCGCGCTGTTCCAGGGACAGCTCAATACCGTCGACGACATCATGAAGCGGGCGGACCTGGCGATGTACCGCGCCAAGGCCGCCGGTCGAAACACCATGCGCTTCTTCGACCCGGAGATGCAGGCGGTCGCCACCGCCCGCGCACGGCTGGAGTCCGACCTGCGGCAAGGTCTGCAGAACAAGGAACTGTCGCTGCACTTCCAGCCTCAGGTGAACAGCCAGGGCAGAATCGTGGGTGCGGAAGCACTCATGCGCTGGCAGCACCCCGAACGTGGGAACGTATTGCCGGCGGAGTTCATTCCCCTGGCAGAGGAAACCGGGCTGATCCTTCCCCTCGGCCGCTGGGCATTGCAGACCGCCTGCGCCCAGTTGGTGGCGTGGTCCAAGCAGCCGGAAACCGCCCGGCTTGTCGTCGCGGTGAACGTCAGTGCACGCCAGTTCCACCATCCCGACTTCGTCGAACAGGTGCTGACCGTTCTGCGCTTCACGGGCGCCGACCCCAGGCGGCTCAAGCTGGAGCTGACCGAGGGGATGCTGGTGGAAGACATGGAAAATACCGTCGCCAAGATGATCGAACTGAAGGAGATCGGCATCGGCCTGTCACTGGACGACTTCGGCACGGGTTACTCGTCGCTCTCCTACCTCAAGAGCCTGCCGCTGGATCAGTTGAAGATCGACAAATCCTTCATCCGCGACGTGCTGGTCGACCCCAACGATGCGGCCATTGCCTGCGCCATCGTGAGCCTGAGCCAGATCCTCGGGCTCTCGGTGATTGCCGAAGGTGTTGAAACCGAGGCCCAGCGCGCCTTCCTCGTCAGCCACGACTGCCACACCTACCAGGGCAACCTGTTCTCCCGTCCCCTGCCGGCCGAGCAGTTCAAGCAGTACGTCCACGAACGCTCGATGGCTGAGCACTGACTCGCGCCGGATGCACCATGCCATCCGGCAATCCCGAAGCCATCTGGGGGGGATACGTACTGTAGGAGCGAGCTTGCTCGCGAATCTGGGCTGCACCCGAGAATCCGAGCCGGCCGGCTAACTCCCTCACCCCCGGCCCCTCTCCCGCAGGAGAGGGGTGACTCGCGCCGGATGCACCATGCCATCCGGCAATCGCGAAGCCATGTGGAGGTACGTCCTGTAGGAGCGAGCTTGCTCGCGAACCTTCTGAGCCAGACCTTTCGCGAGCAAGCTCGCTCCTACACAAAGCACAGCCACCAGGCCATTGGATACTCAGTACTTGATGTCCCGTGCCCTCTCCCGCCCCTGCTGCTTGGTCTGGCGCTTGTCCTGTCGGCACTGGGTGTTGTACTGCTGGTCGGCGGCGCGGCAGTCCTGTTTGATCTGGCGTGAATCCTGCCGTGTTTCCTGCCGCACTTCGCGGGCGGCGCGGCGTTGATCGGCCTGTTCGGTGGCCCAGGATGTGCCGGCCGAAACCGTCAGGCACAGGGCAACCACCCATACGGGGAATCGAGTAACAGGCATGACATGAACCTCCTCTGATCTGGGGTAACCGCTTCCTTCATTACAACCGATTCTCCCGAAACCGGCGGTGGAGTCGCCAGGCGGGGTCACTTGATCACCACGCAGGCCGGAAAATTCCACGTTCGCCTCGCGCGCTGCGTCGAAGCTCCTGGGGCGTTCGACCCGCGACCCGCAGGAAGCTCTGGCACATGCGCCCGGCATCGATGAAGCCATTCAGGCGTGCGATTTCCTCGAAGGTCTGTCGCCCATCCTCGACTTGCGGCCGGGCCGCTTCCACCCGCATGCGTTCGACCGCTCTGGCCGGCGTCACGCCTGTCGACGAAGCAAAGGCGCGCCCGAACTGGCGGACACTCAGGTTCGCGACTTCCGCCAGGCGCTCCACCGACAGGTTCTCCCGCAGGTGCTCTCGCGCAAAGCTCAGCGTGGAGCGTATCCGGTCCGACCCCGGATCGAAGTCCAGCAGGGAAGAAAACTGGTATTGCCCGCGCGGTCGCCAGTAGTAGACGACCAGCATGCGTGCCACGGAAAGCGCCATTTCCCGGCCCATATCCTGCTCGATCATCGCCAGGCTCATGTCAATGCCGGCGGCCATGCCCGCAGACGTCCAGATACCGCCGTCCTCGCTCCAGGTCCGGTCGCCATCGACCTTCACGGCCGGGTAGCACGTCTGCAACTGCGCGGCGTAATGCCAGTGGGTCGTCGCGGTGCGCCCGTCGAGGAGTCCGCTCGCCGCCAACAGGAAGGCGCCGGTGCTGACACTGGCGGTTCGACGCGCGTGCGGAGCAACTTTGCCAATCGCCCTGGCCAGCACCGCAGCCCATTCACCTTCGGGAGGCTCGGGCGCGCCCACCACCAGGAAGGTGTCGAAGGTGACCACCCGCAACGGCTCCGTATGGACACAAAGGCCGCAGGCACTGCGCACCATCCCCCCGTCCAGGGAAACGGTGGTCAGCTGGTAGTCGGCGGATGAGAGCTGATTGGAGTTCGAAAAGGCTTCGAGCGGGCCGCTCAGGTCCAGCAACTCGAAGCCCGGATAGACCAGAAAACCGACGTGCCGGTTCATGGCTGAAATCCCACGATCAATGTCCTTTCCGGGAAAAATCCCCGGCCATAACGTGATCGTCATTGCGGATCACTGGCGATGCGGCGAAACGCGTCACGCCACCTGGCGACCGCTGCGGTTCCCACACGCCATCCAGCCACGAGTGTAGCTCCGGGCTGCCAGGCACTCGCTGCCCCCCGACAGATGCACGCTGGCTGCGTCTTCCAACAGGAGGCATGCACATGAAGATTGTCGTTATCGGCGGGACGGGCCTGATTGGAACCCAGCTCTGCAACCATCTCCGCCAGCAGGGGCATGAGGTCCTGCCGGCGTCCCCGAAAACCGGGATCAACGCCGTGACGGGCGAAGGGCTGCAGGTGGCACTGCAAGGTGCCGACGTGGTGGTCGACGTCGCGAATTCGCCATCATTCGAAGACGCGGCCGTGTTGGCATTCTTCGAGGCCTCCGGACGCAACCTTGCCGCTGCGGAAAAAGCTGCCGGGGTCAGGCATCACGTCGCCCTTTCGGTCGTGGGTATGGAGCGGATGCTCAGCAGCGGTTACTTCCGCGCCAAGATGGCCCAGGAGAAGCTGATCAAGGAATCGGGCGTCCCCTACTCCATCCTCCGGGCTACGCAGTTCTTCGAATTCGTCGGTGCCATCGCGCATTCCGGCACCGAGGGCGATTGCGTTCGCCTGCCGCCCGCCGCCCTCCAGCCAATCGCCTCGGCGGATGTCGCAGAGGCCCTGGCCAACCTCGCCGGGCAACCGCCGAGCAACCAGACGACGGAAGTCGCCGGACCTGAGCGCAGGCCCATGGGCTGGTTCGTCAAGGCTTACCTCGACCACAACAACGACCAGCGGGAGGTGATCGCGGATGCCGGCGCCACCTACTTCGGTGCACCGGTCGACGACCAGTCGCTTACCCCAGGGGCCAACCCGATCGTCGGCGAGACGCAGTTCGAGGAATGGCTCAAGCAAGCCGCCGCAGCGCGCTAGCAGCCGGCAGACACACGGCCCGACGCAACGCCAGCCAGGACAGACCCGCGAAGTTCCTGGTCTTCCTGCTGAAGGAGCTGGGCAAGCCGGCGGTAACCCCCGTCGTCTGACGGGGCTTACCGCCGCCGACACGGGTTCAGAAGCCCAGGGTGGCCGACACCAGCCAGGTACGCGGGGTGGAGAGGGTCAGGCCCGAAGCGGTGCCGTCGGGGACGTTGGCCGATGCCCAGTACGTCTTGTCCAGCACGTTCTCCACGCTGGCGCGCAGGGTGACGTCCTTGCCGGCCACGTGGAAGGCGTAGCGTGCGCCCAGGTCGTAGCGTTGCCAGGCGTCGACCTTCTGGCGGTTGGCCGCGTCGAGGTACTGGGCACCGGTATGGATGACCCGCGCACTGAGCGTCAGCCCACGCACGTCCGGCAGGTCCCATTCCACCCCGAGATTGGCATTGAGGATGGGGGCGCCGGTGGCGCGGTTGCCTTCATTGACACCATTGGCGGTGCGAGTCAGCTCGGCGTCCAGCAGCATGGCCCCACCCAACAGGCGCACACCGTCCAGTGGCTCGCCAAAGAGGTTCAACTCCAGGCCCTGGTTTCGCTGTTCGCCATCAGGCTTCAGGTTTCCCGCGCTGTCGGTGAAGTAGAACGGCTTGTCGATGCGGAACAGGCTGAGGGTCGTGCTGAAGCGTCCGAAGTCGTACTTGGCCCCCGTCTCCACCTGCTTGCTGCGGTAGGGCGAGAACACTTCGCCGGCGTTGTTCGCCGTCTCCGGTGCCACCTGGCCCTGGGTCAGGCCTTCCATGTAGTTGAAGTAAAGCGACAGCTGCTCGGTAGTTCGCCACACCAGGCCCAGCGCCGGCGAGGTGGCGCGCTCGTCATAGCGCTGGTCCGGCTCGCCCGGTTCCGAATTGTCCACCTCCACCCGCTGCAGCCGCGCGCCGAGCGTCAGCAGCACGGTGTCATCACTGAAGCTCAGGGTATCGGCCAGGGCCAGGCTGGAGAGTACGGTTTCTGTATGGGTGGGATTGTCCAGCGCGGTGGGCCGGCCTGGTACGGGCAAGGTGACTGGATCGAACAGATTGCTGACACCATTGGCGAAGCGCGCACCACTGTTGTCGAACGTCATGTCGAAGCGGTTCAGGCTGAGGTTCAGGGTGTGCCCGACCGCACCCGTCGAGAACCAGCTGCGCGCACCCACTGTGGTGGTGAGCACATCCTCCTCACGCTGGAAGGTGCGTGGGCTGACGGTAAATCGCCCTGCCGCATTCACCACCTGCACCGCATGGCGAAGAAAGTCGTAGTCGCCACTCCGAGCGCCCGCAGCGGCGTACACCATGAAGGACTCACTCAGGTCGAACTCGCCGCGAACTGCGCCGAAGGTGTCCTTGGCCCGGGAATAGGTCCAGGGCTGGGCGAAGTTGTGGTGAATGTCTTCGGCGTCGGGCACCTCGAGGTTCGCTGCCAGCCCGACCCTTTCCATGGGGCCGTCGACGTCGCGCTCCTGATGGCCGAGGTCGAAGGACATTCGCGCCCGCTCCCCGCGTACGTCGAAACCCAGCACCGAGGCTTCGCGCTCAACACTCTGGTGGTCCCATTCGGTATCGCCCGACTGGCGCACACCGTTGAACCGCAGGCCGAAGCGCTGCTCGTCGCCAAAGCGCCGGCCGATGTCGACATGTCCGCCCAACTGGCCGGAAGACGCGTGCATCGCGGTGAACTCGGTAATCGGCACGTCACCTGCGCGCTTGGGTTGGATATTGATGCCGCCACCGATGCTGCCATTCGGTGCCAGTCCGTCGAGCAACGCTCCGGGACCCTTGAGGATGTCGACCCGCTCGACCATCTCCATGTCGATCGAATAGGTCGGCAGTACGCCATACAGGCCGCCAAATGCCACGTCGCTGTTGTAGAGACTGAAACCGCGTATGGAAAACTGTTCGAATCGGCCGGCGGAGGGGTTCGTGCTGCGCACCGACGGATCGTTGGCCACCACATCCGCCAGGGTTCTGGCCTGCTGGTTCTGCACCACCTCGCTGGTATAGGAGGTCATGTTGAACGGAGTTTCCATGTAGTCCCGATCGCCCAACATCCCCAGGCTGCCGCGACGAGATACCTGGCCGCCGGCGTAGGCATCTCCGGCCCCTCCCGCCGCCTGACCGACGATGGATGTGCTGGGCAGCTCTTGCACGTCGCCGGCCTGGTTCGGGATGCGTTGCAGGGTGTAGCTGCCCGCTCCGGCCGGCACGAGCATCAGGCCGGAGCCGCGCAGCAGCGAGGAGAAGCCCTCCTCTACGCCATAGTCGCCCTGCAGGCCGGAACTGCGGAGCCCGTCCACCAGCGCGGGATCGACGGAAAGGCTGACGCCCGCCTGGCCGGCGAAACGGGTCAGCGCCGTGCTCAGGCTACCCGCAGGCACCTGGTAGCTACGGCGCTCGTCGTCGGCCAATGCCAGGGCCGGAAAGCTCAGTGCGACCAGGAAACCGGCGTGCAGCAACTGCGCAGTCAGTGGACGAAATGCAAAAGGAAAGGACATCGAAAGCACTCTTTTTTCGTTCGGTTGCCTGTGATGACAAGCGAGCCGAAAAAAAGGGACAGGGTTCAGCCAAGTTTTTCGCGCGGGACCAGCGACACCCAGTAGCGCGTGCGCATGCGCACCTCCAGCGGCAGGCTGGCAGCGAGCAAGGCCAACACCTTGTCGGTGTCCTCCAGCCGGAAGGTACCGGTCACGGCCAGGCGCTCCAACGCCGGATCCCAGCGTAGAAGTCCGGGCCGGTAACGATCCAGTTCACGGAGGAAGGCCCCCAGGGGCTGGTTCTCCACCACGAGCAGCCCTTGCTGCCAGTCGGGTTGCTGTAGATCGAAGCGCTCGACCTTCGCCACACCCTGCACAGTCAATCCGGCGCGCTGCCCCTTGCCCAGGGTGACGGGCGCCCCCGATTGCGGTTGCAGCCGCACGACCCCGTTCCGTACCGACACCAGGCAACCATCACCGTACTGGCGGACACAGAAAGACGCGCGGGACGCCAACAGCGCGCCCTGCGCCGTCTGGACATTCAAGTCCCCGACCGTGATCAGGGCGATCTCACCCTCCACCAGTCGCAGCCAATGGCGGCCGGCGGCGAAGTCCAGATCCACCGCGCTGGCGGTGTTCAATTGCAGCCGGCTTCCGTCAGGCAAATCGACGCCAAGGCGTTCGCCGGTGGCGGTGCGCAAATCGGCGCTCCACGCGCTCAGCGGTAACTGCCGGTAGCCCAGCCAGGCTGCGGGTAACAGCGTGCCGATGGCCAGCACCTGCTTCAACGCACGGCGCCGACCGATGTCCGGACGGTCAAGGCTGGCCAGCGCAACGGCACCGGGCAACTGGGCGAAGCGCTGGCGCAGCGCCTGGGCCTTCTGCCAGGCCTCCTCATGGGCGCCACTGCGTGCGCGCCAGCGCTGCAATTCGTCCAGATGGGTTTCGTGAAATCCGCCGGCCTCCTGCAAGGTCAGCCAATGCGCCGCCTCGCGGGCAATCTGCCGTGCCTGGAGGGAAACCCGGCTCACAGGTCCACCAGCAGGCAATGTTCATAGGCTTTGGCCATGTAGCGTTTCACCGTGCGTTCGGACACATCCAGGCGCAGTGCGATAGCGGCGTAATCGAGCCCTTCCAACTGGGACCACAGGAAGGCCCGACGCACCACCAGCGGCAGACCGTCGAGCAGCTCGTCCAGCGCGTGCAGCGTTTCCAGAAGCATCCAGCGCTGTTCCGGAGACGGCGCCAACGCTTGCGGCAGGCTGGCCAGCGCTTCCAGGTAGGCCCGTTCCAGGCTGCGACGCTTGTGATGATTGAGCAGAAGGCGCTTGCCCACCGTCAGCAGGTAGGCGCGTGGTTCCCGCAGGCTGGGCAGTCCCCTGTCCTGGTGGACGGCGAGCACACGCACGAACGTGTCCTGGGTGAGGTCTGCCGCATCCCAGGAATCGCCCAGACGGCGGCGAAGCCATCCTTCCAGCCAACTGCGATGATCGCGATAGAGAGTACTGAGGGAAATCTCGGGTGCCGCAACTGCATCATTCATTCATGGGCACGCTAGAAAGGAAGAGGAATCAAATGAGAGTGATTCTAATTACTTCCCCATGGCTCGCCAAGCTTCGAGCCGGTCAGATCGACAGGATTGTCGACGACCGGAAACCTCGGACCGCGCCCGATACCCCACATTGATCCCTCCACACATGGCCGGCGATGTTGCGGCATTACAGCGATTCCCCTGGGACCGGCTTGGTGCTAAATAGAACGCCTTGGAACTTCGCCACCCCTGGCTGCAAGTCCAGACCCTGTCGCGTAACGCCGTGCAACGAGAACCGATATGAATGCCGATTTTGAGATGTGTGATGTCCCTCAGCCCAAGGTGCAGCGTGATGAAAACATTCGCTGCAATATCCACCAGCAGCCGGCGGTGACAGCATGATCGAGGTAACCGAGGTTTCCATTGCCGACCTGCGTGCCGCCCTCGAGTCCGGTCGCACGACCGCTGTCGAACTGGTCAAGGCCTATCTCGCCAGGATCGATGCCTACGACGGTCCCGATACGCCTACCGCCCTCAACGCCGTGGTGGTGCGCAATCCCGAGGCGCTGCAGGAAGCAGAAGCTTCCGATGCCCGCCGCGCGCGCGGCGAGACGCTCGGACCGCTGGATGGCATTCCCTATACGGCCAAGGACAGCTACCTGGTGAAGGGACTGACCGCCGCGTCCGGCAGCCCGGCCTTCAAGGACCTGGTCGCCTATCGCGATGCATTCACCATCGAACGCCTGCGCGCTGCCGGCGCCATCTGCCTGGGCAAGACCAACATGCCGCCCATGGCCAACGGCGGTATGCAGCGCGGCGTCTACGGCCGTGCGGAAAGCCCCTACAACGCTAACTACCTCACCGCTCCCTTCGCTTCGGGCTCGTCCAACGGGGCGGGCACCGCGACCGCAGCCAGCTACTCCGCATTCGGCCTGGCCGAGGAAACCTGGTCGAGCGGACGCGGACCGGCATCCAACAATGGCCTGTGCGCCTACACGCCTTCGCGTGGGGTGATCTCGGTGCGCGGCAACTGGCCGTTGACGCCGACCATGGACGTCGTGGTGCCCTATGCGCGCACCATGGCCGACCTGCTGGAAGTGCTCGACGTGGTGGTCGCCGAAGACCCCGACAAGCGCGGCGACCTGTGGCGTCTGCAACCCTGGGTGCCGATCCCCGCCGTCTCGGAGGTGCGCCCGGCGTCCTACCTGGACCTCGCCGCCGGCCCCGAAGCCCTCAAGGGCAAGCGGCTGGGCGTGCCGCGCATGTTCATCAACAAGGACGAACTGGCGGGCACAAGCGAGAAGCCCGGCATCGGCGGCCCGACCGGCCAACGCATCCATACCCGCGCCTCGGTCATCGACCTCTGGGAACAAGCCCGCAAGGCCCTGGAAGCAGCCGGCGCCGAAGTCATCGAAGTGGACTTCCCGCTGGTTTCCAACTGCGAGGGCGACCGTCCCGGCGCGCCGACCGTGTTCAACCGCGGCTTCGTTTCCGAGCAGTTCCTCCATGACGAGCTCTGGGAACTGTCCGGCTGGGGCTTCGACGATTTCCTCCGTGCCAACGGTGATCCCAAGCTGAACAAGCTGGCCGACGTCGACGGCCCGAAGATCTTCCCCCACGACCCCGGCACCCTGCCGAACCGCGAGGACGACCTCTGCGCGGGCATGGACGAATACGTCAACATGGCCAAGCGCGGCCTGAAGACCTGGGACCAGATTGAGACCCTGCCCGATGGTCTGCGCGGTCTGGAAAAGACCCGCAAGCTCGACCTTGAAGACTGGATGGACGACCTCAAGCTCGACGCCGTGCTGTTCCCCACCGTGGCCGACGTGGGGCCGGCGGACGCCGACGTGAACCCGGAGTCGGCCGACATCGCCTGGAGCAACGGTATCTGGGTCGCCAACGGCAACCTCGCCATCCGTCACCTGGGCGTCCCCACCGTCACCGTGCCGATGGGCGTGATGGCGGATATCGGCATGCCCATCGGGCTGACCTTCGCCGGTCGCGCCTACGACGATTCGGCCCTGCTGCGCTTCGCGTCGGCCTTCGAGTCGACCGGCTCCAAGCGCCTGATCCCTCCGCGCACCCCGCCCCTGGCGCGCGGCTGAAGCGGGAACGGGCGGGACTGGGGCTGCGCGTCCCAATCCCGCCCAACCCGACCCCACCTGATTCTGCATAAACCTGACGAAGCCGCTTCCATCTGGAGGCGCCACCTTCCTTTCATTCGAGCAAGCTAGCCATGGCAAACCACGACCTCACCTTCCTCCCCGATCCCGATCCGGAATCCATCTCTTCGGACGTCGCCAGCTTCGGCGGCCTGCTGGTTTCCACCCAGATTCCCACGCGCGCCGACGGCAGCCTGGAACTGGGCGACATCGCCCTGCAAAGCGAATGCACGCTGCAGGCGCTGAAGGTCGCGCTGGAGCGCGCCGGCAGCTCCATGGACCGGGTCATGCACCTGACCATCTACCTCACCGACATGGCCGACCGCCCCGTCTTCAACGAGGTCTACCAGCGCTTCTTCGCCAAGCCCTGGCCGGTTCGTGCCGCCGTGGGCGTGGCCCAACTGGCCGTGGAAGGCATGCGCGTTGAAGTCACCGCGATGGCGGCTGCCAAGGCGTAGCCCGGAATAGTTGTAGGAGCGAGCTTGCTCGCGAAAGATTGTGCTCGGACTGTTCGCGAGCAAGCTCGCTCCTACAAAAACATGACCACGTCCTTAGGGCGTGGCTTTTGCCGGGCGGACACCACGGGGGCACGATCAGACCGGCGAATGGGCAAGCACGGTGAACTGGACGACGGCTCCGCGAGGGTGATTGGCGCTCGCCCATAACCGGCCACCGTGGGTCTCGATGATCGATCGGCAGATCGAGAGCCCCATCCCGAGGCCGGTGGGTTTGGTGGTGTAGAAAGGTGCGAACACCTGCTCGGCACTTTCCGCAAAGCCCGGCCCCGAATCGCTCACCGTTACCCGTACACCGCCTGACTCGTCGGCGCCGGTGCGGATGTGCAATTGCCGTACGCCGTCGCTGACGCCACCCATGGCCTCCAGCGCGTTGATGATGAGGTTGAGCAGCACCTGCTGCAGCTCGACGCGGTCGCCTTCGATGAATGGCAAGCCGTCCGCGAGTTGCGTCTGCACCGCTGCGCCGCACTTGCTGGCCTCGCCGTGGGTGAACTCGACCATCTCGCGGATTGCCGCGTTGATGTCCACGGGCTCCTTCTGCGGCGGCGCCTTCCTGATCAGTTCGCGAATCCGCCCAAGGACGTCCGCCGCCCGGTTGGCATCCTTGATGATGCGGCCCAGGACCTGCCCCACTTCGCCGACGTCCGGCGGCTGCGCGTTCAGCCAACGCTGCGCCGCGTAGGCATTGGTCACGGTCGCCGCAATCGGCTGGTTGACCTCGTGGGCGATCGACGCGGCGAGCTGTCCCATGGTCGCCACCCGGTTCGCATGGGCCAGTTCCGCCTGCACCTCGCGATAGCGTTGCTCGCCCTCGCGGACCTTCTGCTCCGCCAGCTTGCGCTCGGTGAGATCGAGTACGAACGCCACGCCATCCTTGCGACCGGTTTCGAACGTGGCCAGGCCGACAATAACCGGCAGGCGACTGCCATCCTTTCTCACGTACTCCTTCTCGAAGGGCTGCGCATGTCCGGCCAGCAACGCCTCGGCCAGGGCCGTTTCGCTTTGCGGGAGCAAGTCCGGCTGTGTCAGCTCGCGCCAACCCACGCTGCCCGATACCAGGTCCTGCCGTTCATAGCCCACCATGCGCAGGAAGGCGTCGTTGGCTTCAATGATGTCGCCCTCGGCATTCCAGACAATGATCCCGATGATGTTGGCATCCACGAGGCGCCGGATCTTCGCCTCGCGCTCCGCGATATCGCGGTACAAGCGCGCGTTTTCCAGGGAGATCGCCGCCTGGGAGGCCACCAGCTTCAGCACGGCGATGCGGGCCGGGCTGAACACACGGGCTGTCAGGTTGTTCTCGAGATAGAGTGCGCCGGTGAGCTTCGCCTGGTTCATCAGGGGCAGGCAGAGGATCGAACGGGTGCGCTGCTCGCGGATATAGGGGTCCGCGGCAAACGCAGGCTCGGCGACGGCATCGTCGAGGAAGACGCTCTCGCGGGTACGCAGGACATTGAACAGGATCGATTCCGGCAACAGCGCCGCACTCACCGGCACAGCCCCCAGCAGCAATTCCGTCGCATCGCCGGCAGTCGTCGCTTCCGCCGCAATCAGGTGCTGGCCGCCATCCGAGAGGATCAGCAGGCCCCGCTCGGCACCGGCCTGCTCGATGGCCGTGCGCATGACCATGTCGATCAGTTTCTCCAGGACGATCTCACCCGAGACCGCTTGCGAAACCTTCAGCACGGTCGCCAGGTCGAGGTGTTCGACCGGCGTCGCGATGGTGGTGGTCGCGCCAAGGGCCGGCTCTTCAGCTCTCAGGTAGGGGTGCTTCGTCTCGAGTTGCCATACCTTTCCATCGGCCCCCCAACGCAGGTAGCCATAACGAGCGTCGCGCATGTACAGGCGGGCGATCTTGCCGAGGCCCCGCTCCGCGTAGAAGCGCGACGCGAGCTCATTGGCGAGCGCCTCGACATGGATGAAGCCGTTCTGCTGCGCCGCCAGGATGGCTTGCTCGTAAAGCTGCTCGGCCTCCGCCACGCGGCCTTCGACCCGGGCCATCTCGGCGCCGATCAGGGCGGCACGGTCGGCGAAATTCTCGCGGCAGTTGTCCGCCCAGACCTGGAACTGCCGGTGATGGGAAGCCATGGCGACCCGGTGCGACGAATGCTCGCCCCCCGGGCTCGAATCGCACGCGGTAGCGTGGACCAGCGCGCTGTAGAAGTGATACTCGGCCTCCTCGAAGAATGAGGATGAGGTCCAGAGCAACGCCTCCGCCTTCGTGGCAGCCTCCATGGCCGCGGGATAGTCGCCAGCGAGGTAGCGCAGCTGCAGTTTGCGCGTCCAGTACCAGCATTCGGCGAGCGCGAGGTCGGGACTGCCGGCCAGGTGCCCCTCGGTTGCCAGCTCGGTGAAGTTCGCGTCGTCGAAGCTGGCGAATGCCGTCGTCAGGCCACGAAGTGTGCGCACCAGCGCCAGCTGCGTGGCGATGAAGTCGACCACCAGGCCGAAACCCACTTTCTCCGCATAGGCCAGCCCGCGCTCGGCTTCTGCCTGCACCGCGGGCAGCGATTCGCCGGAGAACAGCAGGTCCGAGACCAGGCTGTTGCCGGCATAGGCGCCATACGGAAGGTCCCCGATCCTGTTCGCCGCGGCGAAGGCGCGACTCAACAGCGCGCGACATTCCCGCACGGGCCGCAGCCAGCGCATGACGAAGATCGAGAAACACAGATAGGTCTTGGCCTCGAAGCGCTTCAGCCCGCGCCGGTCGACGAGGTCGCAGCCGAGCTGGCCAAAGCGCAAGCCGGCCTGGTAATCACCGAAACGCCGCCCCGCTACCCTGCCGACATTGGCGTAGAGCACGCACGAGGCATCGCAGTTGCCCCGTTCCAGACTGATGCTCACCGCCATGCAGATCGTCAGGCACGCGAGGTTCGCATCCGTCTGCAAGGCCGGCGCGAAAAGCTTGCTCAGCGCCTCTACGGTCCCCAGCGAGGCCGCGTCCTCCATCAACGGCAGATCGATCAGGTCCTCGATCTGCCGCTCGCCCAGCAGCGTCCAGATCCTCTGGTATTCGCGCTGCACCTCCTCGTCGTCGGGGTGCGCCGACCAGTCGATCCCGACATGCCGCAGGTAGGCGAGGCAAACCGCAACCGCGCGGTCGCTCTGATCGAGGACCAGGCACACGTCCAGTTGCAGGCACGCCACCAGCGCCTTTTCCACCGTCGTACGGGCGCGTTCGGCCAGCGTCACCAGGCGCGCGTCCGCCGCCGGCAACTGCCCGGTGAGGAATTCGCATTCGGCCCGGTTCAGCTCCAGGGCGAAGCTCAGCTCATGACGCCGCGCCCAGCAGTCGCCACCCAGCAGTTCCGCACCGGCGGACAGGTAGCTAAGCGCCGACGCGTAGGCTGTCGATGCCTTGGCACGCTGGCCGGCCAGCAGGTTGAACTCGGCCAGTTGCTCACGCTCGGAAACGTCGGTGAGGAGTGAGGCGCCCCGATTGAGCTGGCCAGCGATCTCGAAAATCGCCTCCTCGCGCCGTTCCGGGGCGGCCTGCGCGGCGAGCAGCCAGCCGATACGCAGATGGACCTCGGCACGCGAATCTTTGGGAATCAGTGAGTAGGCCGCTTCGTGAATCCGGTCGTGGACGAAGGCATAAGCGCTCTCCTGCCGCTCCACCAGTTCCTGGCGGATCGCCTCCCACAGCACGGCGTGAGCCTGGGCCTGGGGAATGCCCAGGACGCTTGAAAGGACGGTGATCTCGGCGACGTTGCCGAGGCAGGCCAGCTGTTGCAGCGCCAACTGCGTGTCGCTGGGCAGGCGCGCCAGCTTGCCGACCATGAGGTCCACGACATTGTCCGTGTAGCCCTTGGCATGGATGCGATCAGGGTCCCAGCGCCAGTGCCGCGCATCATGATCGAACGTCAGCAGGTCTTCTTCGACCAGCGCCTGGAGAAACTGGATGACGAAGAATGGATTGCCGGCGGTCTTGTCCTGCACCAGCCGGGCCAGCGATTCGATGCGTGCCTGCGGACTGTGCAGGGCCTCGGCGATCAGCTGCTCGATATGCCCTTTGGCTAGGGGCGCCAGCCTGATTTCGTCGATCCTGACACCCGCGTTCCTGATGGCCTCGAGCTTGGCCGTCAACGGGTGTGCAGCATCCACCTCATTGTCGCGGTAGGCGCCCACCAGCATCAGGTGGCGCAGGTCCGAACGGGTCAGCAGGTCCTCCAGCAGGTCAAGGGTTGCCGCGTCGAGCCATTGAAGGTCGTCGAGAAACAGCGCGAGCGGATGCTCCGGTTGCGCGAATACCCCGATGAAGCGCCGGAACACCAGCAGGAAACGGCGTTGCGACTGTTGTGGCTCGAGCTCCGGGACCGCCGGCTGTTCACCGATGATGAGCTTCAGTTCGGGAATCAGGTCGGTCATCAGCCGCGCATTGGGCTCCAGCGCCTCCAGCATCGCCGCGCGCCAGCTCTCCAGCTCCGCGTCGCTCTTGCCGAGCAGCGTGCGCACCAGGTTCTGGAATGCCTGTACCAGGGTCGAATAGGGAATATCGCGCTTGTACTGGTCGAACTTGCCGGAGGCGAAGAGCCCCCGTGGTGGTACCAGCACCTTGTGCAATTCGTTGACCACCGAAGACTTGCCGATGCCGGAGTAGCCGGACACCAGCACCAGTTCCGGTGCACTGCTGTTGACGATGCGGGTGAAGGAGGCGACGAGCGTGTCGACCTCGTACTCCCGCCCATACAGCTTCTCGGGGATCAGCAGACGGTCGGGTGTGCCCTGCTCGTTCAGGGGGAAATCGTCGATGCGTTGACGGCACTGCCAGTCTTCCAGGCAACGGCGCAGGTCATGTTCGACCCCGGCAGCCGTCTGGTAGCGCTCCTCGGCGGTCTTGGCCAGCAGCTTCATGACGATGTTCGAGACCACTGCCGGCACCGTGGTCAACCGCTCGCTCGGGGGCACGGCCTTCCTGGCGATATGGCAGTGCACCCACTCCATGGCGTCGGCAGCCGTGAACGGCAGCGCGCCCGTCAGCATCTGGTAGAGGGTGACGCCGAGCGCATAGAGGTCGCTGCGCGAATCGATCGAACGATTCATCCGCCCGGTCTGCTCCGGCGCCATGTAGGCAAGCGTGCCGGCGATGGTTTCGGGCGGCTCGGGCGCCTGGCGCTCACGCGGCAGCCGCGAGGCGAGTCCGAATCCGGTGAGACGTACCTGTCCATCGGTGCAATTGACCAGGATGTGCGTGGGCTTGAGGTCCTTGTGGACGAGCCCGCGCTGGTGGAGCTTGCCCAGCGCCGTGGCGATTCCCACGGCGACGCCGAGGAAGGCGCCCAACTCCATGGGTGCTCCGAGCAGGCGCTCGAGTGGCTCACCGCCCGGGTCCTCCAGCACCAGAAGAAGCCCGCTGCTCTCACGCACCAGCTCAAGCGGCCGGACCGCCCATGCGCCATCGAGCTCTTCCTTCAGGCCGAACTCATGTGCAAGGCGCTCGAGGCTCGCCGGCAAAGGCTGTTCGGCGGCGGCCCGCGCGACCAGCACGTCGTCGCCGCCCTGCGTCGGGTGCGCCCCCCGGCAGAAGGCACGCTCGCCGTCGTCCCAGCAAATCTGGAATCTGTTTCCCATTGGTTTCGGAACCATAAGTAGGATTGCTTGAATGACGCCCCCGCCCTCAGGCCAGCGCCCGTCATGGCGCTGGACGCTGGCGCCTCGGTGGGTCAGCGACAAGCCACGAAGGCGTTGCCGCGGGTACCGAAATCAGGACGACTTGCGTGACTGCGGCTGGATGCCCAGGGATTCCGACTTTCTGACCAGGTCCGCGACGGAGCGCGCGGCCAGCTTTTTCATGACCTGTCCGCGATGGACTTTAACGGTGACTTCGCTGAGGTTCAGTTCGGAGGCGATCTGCTTGTTCATCAGGCCGGCGACCACGAACCCCATGACTTCCCGCTCACGCACGGTGAGCGAATCGAATGCGGCACGCAGCGTCGCGATGGACTGCTCGGCGGCCAGGCGTTCGCCGTCCTTCGCCAGCGCATTGGCCACGGCATCCAGCATGTCCTGGTCCCGAAACGGCTTGGCCAGGAAGTCGACGGCACCCGCTTTCATCGCCTTGACCGTCATCGCGATGTCGCCATGGCCGGTCATGAACACGATCGGCATGCGCAAGCCGCTCTTCTCCACCTGTTCCTGGAAGGCGAGGCCACTCTCGCCACGCAGCCTGACATCGAGTATCAGGCAACTGGGAACGTTGTTCTTCGGGAAGGCGAGGAATTCCTGGGAGGATTCGAACGTCTCGACGCGCAATCCGATGGAGCGCAGCAAACCCTCGAGTGCCAGCCGCATCGACTCATCGTCATCGACCACGTAGACCACGGGTTCTTTCTGTTCGCATGTGCTTCTGGTCGAAGTTGTTTGCGACCACGAACTCATCTTGTCTCCTTGCTGAAGACCGGCAAACCACGGCATGCCGGTCAAAAAAATCTAGTCCATGCCCCCTCTTGCGGCAACGCGATGGCCTCGGCGTGTGCCGGGCGTTATGCATGTCGGGAAGGTCTATGGCAGGAATGTTGATAACGCGGGTTGAGGCGCCGAGAACAGTGCACTCAGCATTGACGAGGCTATCGCGCTTGCCGAGGTACCAGCCAGGACATAAAACCCTTGTTATCGGCCAGCCCGGAACGCCGCACGCCCTCGTCCGACTTTCCGACGACCGACCCTCGCGGATCACTTGAAAAAAAGCACTGCGACACATACTTCCCAATGCCATTCGAACAGTCACGGCGGCAATAATGGTCGGTTCTCCAGGCAGCCAAGG
>MTEY01000126.1_pt1 | contig 39457 bp, 31 predicted proteins | sample 1042721 | NCBI WGS metagenome assembly MTEY01 (sample SAMN06185809, study PRJNA358809) | soil metagenome | isolation source: soil biostimulated with seedmeal as carbon source | place: India | collected 2015-05-23 | reverse complement strand
GATGGTTCTGCGCTTGTGTAGGAGCGAGGGGGACGCCCAGTGCTTGCTCGCGAAAGAGCGAGCTCAACAGGTTCGCCAGCAAGCTGGCTCCTACATCCACCCGGTAGCCATATCAGGCCAGTTCCAGCCAGATCGGCGCATGGTCCGAGGGTTTTTCCATGCCGCGCAGGTCGTAGTCGATACCGGCGTCCTTGATACGGGCCTGCAGCGGGCTGGTGGCGAGAATCACATCGATGCGCAGGCCACGCTTGGGCTCATCTTCGAAGCCGCGGCTGCGGTAATCGAACCAACTGAAGCGGTCATTCACCTCGGGGTTGAGATGGCGGAAGCTGTCCACCAGGCCCCAGCTCTTCAAGCGTGCGAGCCACTCGCGTTCTTCCGGCAGGAAGCTGCACTTGCCGGTCTTCAGCCAGCGTTTGCGGTTCTCTTCACCGATGCCGATGTCGCAGTCTTCCGGCGAGATGTTGATGTCGCCCATCACCACCAACGGTTGGCTCGGCTGGAACTGCTGCTCCAGCAGCACTTGCAGGTCGGCGTAGAAGCGCTCCTTGGCGGGAAACTTGACCGGATGCTCGCGGCTTTCGCCTTGGGGAAAGTAGCCGTTCATCACGGTGACCGGGTTGCCCTGGGCATCGGCGAAGGTGCCGTAGATGAAGCGGCGCTGGGCCTCCTCGCCATCGTTCGGGAAGCCCTTGAACAGGGCGATCGGCTCCTGGCGGGAGAGCAGGGCGACACCGTAATGGCCTTTCTGGCCGTGGTAGTGCACGTGGTAGCCGAGCTGGCGGATTTCCGCTTCCGGGAACTGCTCGTCGGCGACCTTGGTTTCCTGGAGGCCGATGACGTCTGGCTGATGCTTGGCGATCAGCGCCTCGAGCTGGTGGGGGCGTGCCCGCAGGCCGTTGATATTGAAAGAAACGATCTTCATCGCGAAGGCATCCTGGCAAAAACGCGATGCTAGCCGATGGTTGGCCGCCCGGCCAGCCGGCGTGGCCGGCCCCGGAATCTGGTGCTAATTTCCTTCTTGGCCCGATAGAACCCATAACAAAAGAGGTGCCGTGAATGCCCGGTTACATCCCCACCGCGCCGGTCGAGGTGCGTCTGCTGGACGGCGGTTACGCCCGCGAAGCACGCTCCCTGCTGTACCACGCCTACCGTCATGAACCCACCTTCGCCTATCTGTTCGAGGCCGAGCGCCCCGGCTACGACCAGCGGGTCCGCGCCACGGTGCGGGAGCTGGTGCAGCAGCATTTCCTGGAAGAGCTGCCAGCCATCGGCCTGCTGATCGAGGAGCGCCTGGTGGGCATCGCGCTGATCGCGCCGCCGCAGCGCCGTCTGGACATCACCGAAAGCTGGGGCTGGCGGTTACGCATGCTGCTGTCCACCGGTTTCCGTTGCACCCGCCGTTATCTCGACTACCACGACGCCGTGCTCGCCTGCCTGCCGCCGGGGCCTTACCACGTATTGCCGTTGCTCGGCATCCACCCCGAATTCCAGGGGCGGCATCTCGGTGAACAGCTGCTGGAGGCGCTGCACAACTGGTGCGCCGAGGACGCTGGCTCCCAGGGGGTGGTGCTGGATACGGGCAACGTGCGCTACCTGGACTTCTACAAACGCCAGGGTTACGAGGAGGTGGGGGAGATCGCGCTGGGCCCGGTGGTCGAACACGTGTTCTTCCATCCCAATCCACGGCCGGTGATGCGAGCCAGCGGCTGAGTTGCATTTCCGACAGAAAGGGCGAAAGGCCGTGGTAGGATTTCGCCCCATGAATTTCTGCCAAGGATTGCGCGGGCCGCTGCTGTTGGTCCTGCTCTGCACAAGCACGCTGGCGCTGGCCAAGGCCAGGCTGGACGTGGAAGTCGAACCTGCCAATGCGCCATTGAAGGCCAACATCGAGGCCTACATCGGCGCCCTTGGCGACCGCAAGGAAGATGACCTGCGACGGTTCCGGCGTTCGGCCGAGGACCAGGCGCGCCAGGCCGCCCAGGCGCTCGGTTACTACCAGGCCGAGATCGACAGCCGTGTCGAAGGTGGCAAGGACCCCGCCCTGCATCTGCTGGTGGTGACAGGTGAACCGGTGCGCCTGCGCAACGTCGTGGTGCGCATCGAAGGCGAGGCCAGCGCGCTGAAGGTGTTTCGCGTTCCCGAGAGCAAGGCGCTGAAAACGGGTGCACAACTCAACCATGGCGCCTACGAGGACGCCAAGAAGCTCATCCAGAACCAGGGATTGCGCTACGGGTTCTTCGATGGACGTTTCAAGAGCCAGCGACTGGATATCGACCCGCGCGCCGGAGTCGCCGATATCGAACTGGTCTATGAGAGTGGTCCGCGCTATAGCCTGGGCGCTGTCAGCTTCGACGGCGATACCCCCTTCGACGCCGACCTGCTCGCACGCCTGGTGCCATTCCGGGCCAACACGCCCTACGACTCCGACCAGGTCGCCAAGCTCAGCCAGAACCTGCAGGCCAGCGGCTACTTCGACGAAGTGCGGGTGGATGCCAGCCCGGTGAAGGGCGCCGGCCAGGTGATACCGGTCAAGGTGAAACTGACAGCGGTGAAGCCGCGTACCGTTGGCCTGGGTGTCGGTTTCTCCACCGACGTGGGCCCTCGCGCCCGTGCCAATTGGACTCGCCACTGGATCAACCGGCAGGGTCATCGCCTCGGTGCAGAGACGGAAGTGTCGCCGGTGCGGCAGAACGTCGGCGCCTGGTACGAGATTCCCCTCGATCCGCCACTGACCGACACACTGCGATTCTCGACCGGTCTGCAACGGGAGAACCTGGTGGACGTGGATAGCCGTCGTTTTACCATTGGCGGGCAATGGCAGTCCAAGTTACCCAGCGACTGGCAACGGGTGGTTTCCCTGCGCTGGGAACAGGAAACCTTCGATTTCGGCGATGGCAGCGACGATGGGCGCAGCAGCTTCCTCATTCCTGGTATCAGCTACGGCGTGACCCGCGGCGACAACAAGCTCGACCCCAATCGTGGCTATTCGCTGCAGTTCGACGTACGCGGCGCCAAGGAGGGCATCCTCTCCGACACCGACTTCACCTATGCCAGCGCCATGGCCAAGGGACTCTACACCTTGCCCGGCGGTCACCGCGTGCTGGGCCGGGTACAGGCCGGTGGCATCGCCACCACTGATTTCGACGCCATCCCGCCGTCCTTGCGTTTCTTCGCCGGTGGCGACCAGAGCGTGCGCGGCTACGACTACCAGACCCTTTCGCCGGAAGACAGTAATGGCAACAAGGTCGGCGGCCGCTACCTGCTGGTGGGCAGTGCCGAGTACCAGTACCCGGTCACCGAAAAATGGCGTGTGGCGGCGTTCGTCGACCGGGGTAACGCAATGGACTCCCTGAGCGCGGCGATGAAGACCGGCGCTGGCATCGGCGTGCGCTGGGTTTCGCCAGTGGGGCCGATCCGCCTCGACCTGGCCAAGGCCCTGGATGATCCGGGTGGTTACCGTATCCACTTCTCCATGGGGCCTGAGCTGTGAGGCGCGCGGTGAAGTACGGCGTCGCGGGACTGGTCCTCGTCCTGGCAACGTTGGTGGCGATCCCGGCAGCCCTGTTGTTCACGGAGTCCGGTGGACGCTGGGCGCTGGGCCATGTACCGGGACTGGAGGTCGACGACTTCAGCGGGACCCTGGCTGGGCGCTGGAGCGCCGCCCGGCTGTCCTGGCAGCAGGACGGCACCGCCCTGGAACTGCAAGCGCCACTGCTGGACTGGTCTCCCGCCTGCCTGCTGCGTCGCACCCTCTGCATCAATGAATTGGCCAGCGACAGCATCCGCCTCGATCTGCCGCCCTCCCAGGATGAAAGCAGCAGCGCCATCAGCCTGCCGGAACTGCGATTGCCGTTGGCGCTGGAGATCGGCCAGATGCGCATCGGCCGCCTCGTGCTCGACGGCAATGACCAGTTCCAGCAGCTGGAGCTGGTGGCTCGGTGGCAAGCGGATGGCCTGCACCTCGAACGTCTCGACCTGCGCCGCGATGATCTGGCTCTGGAACTCCAGGGCACGCTTCACCCCGAGGGGAATTGGCCGCTGGCCCTGCAGGGCAGCCTGCAATTACCCGCGCCGGGAGAGACCCCCTGGAAGCTGGCGTTGAAGGCAGACGGCGACCTGCAAGGAACGCTCAGGCTCCAGGCCAAGAGCAGCGGCTATCTCAACGGTAACCTCGACGGCGAATTGCGGCCCCTGGCGGAGCACCTGCCGGCCAGCGCGACCTTGCGGGCCGATGGTTTCAAGGCCAGCGCGGACCTGCCGGAAACCCTGACCCTCAACCAGGTAATCCTCAGCGCCAAAGGCGACTTCAAGGCCGGCTATGCCGTGCAGGGCAAGGCCAGCCTGCCAGGGGAAGGCGGCGCGGTAGCGCTGGACCTGGCCGGGCGGGTCGATTCCAAGGGCGCGGATATCCAACAGCTCCTGCTCACCGGCGATCCCCAGCAGACCCTGGCACTGCAGGGGCGTGTCGACTGGCAGCAGGAGCTGGCTGTCGACAGTCGCCTGCAATGGCGCGAGTTCCCCTGGCAGCGGCTGTTCCCCCAGGAGCAACCGCCGCCCGTGGACATGCAGCAGCTCGACGCCGAGATGCGTTACGCCGCGTCGCGCTACGAAGGCAGGTTCGACGCGCAGCTCAAGGGGCCGGCGGGCGACTTCAGCCTCGGCAGTCCGGTGGCAGGTGACCTCGCCAGCGTCACCCTGTCGGACCTGCTGCTCAAGGCCGGACAGGGCAGGGCGCAAGGCGAGGTGAAGGTGGATTTCGCCAATGGCGTCGGCTGGGACAGCCAACTTTCCCTGAGCGAACTGGACCCGTCCTACTGGCTGGCGGAACTGCCCGGCAAGCTGGCTGGCAAGTTGCAGTCCAGGGGGGCGTGGCGCGACCAACGCCTGGAGCTGAATGCCGATCTCGATCTCAGTGGACAGCTGCGTGGCCAGCCGGCCGTACTCCAGGCCAAGGCCGAAGGCGCCGGCGAGCGCTGGTTGCTCAATGCCCTTCAGGTTCGTCTGGGAGACAACCGGATCCAAGGGCAGGGTCAGCTGGACCAGAAGCTCAGCGGCCACCTCGACCTCGCCCTGAATCGCCTCGGGCAGCTCTGGCCGAAACTCTTTGGCAAGGTCCAGGGACGGCTCGATCTCGCCGGCACGCTGCAAGCGCCGCAAGGCAAGCTTGCGCTGATCGGGGAACGGATGGGGCAGGGCGATAATCGGCTCGACAAACTCAAGCTGGATGCGCAGCTGGACGCCGCCCAGCGTGGCCGCGTGCAGTTACGGGTGGATGGCCTCGCTTCCGGCGACAACGAGTTCGGCACCCTCACCGCTGAAGGTTCCGGCGACCGCGTGCGCCAACAACTGGAAATGAACCTCAAGGGGCCGATGCTCGATCTGCTGCTGGCCTTGAATGGCAAGCTGGACGGCGGCAACTGGCGCGGCCAACTGGCGCGGGGTGAGGTCCAGGCCGGTGGCCAGGATTGGCGTCTGGAGGCGCCGGCGCGGCTGGAGAGGCTGGCCGATGGCAAGCTGAACTTCGGCGCGCATTGCTGGCGCTCGGGCCCGGCGAGCCTCTGCGGCGCAGAGCAGCGCCTGATGCCGGAACCGAAACTGGACTACCGCCTGCGCGACTTCCCCCTGGCCAGCCTCGCGCGCTGGTTGCCGGAGGATTTCGCCTGGCAGGGCCAGCTCAATGCCGACCTCAAGCTCGACTTGCCCGCCAGCGGCCCCAACGGCCAGATCACCTTGGATGCGGGCAGCGGCGTGCTGCGCCTGAAGGAAGATGATCGGTGGGTCGAATTCCCCTATCGGCGCCTGCTGTTGGATAGCACCCTGCGTCCGCAGCGCATCGACAGTCAGCTGAGCTTCAAGGGCCAGGGCCTCGGTGAACTGCAATTGGACGCGCGAATCGATCCGCGCCCGGCGAACAAACCGCTGTCCGGACAATTCCGCCTGGACGGTTTGGACCTTGCCGTGCTGCGCCCCTTCGTGCCAAAGGTGGAAACCCTTGAAGGGCGCCTGCAAGGCGCCGGCAGTCTGAGCGGGACCCTGCAGGCCCCTTATGTCCTGGGCAATCTGCGCCTGACTGGTGGCCGGATTGGTGGCGGCGATTTGCCCATGAGTTTCGACGCGCTGGGCCTGGATGCCCGTATCGCCGGCGAGCGCATGGAGCTGAGCGGGCAATGGCGCAGCGGCGAACAGGGCCAGGGCAGCCTGTCTGGCAACGTGGCCTGGACTCAAGGCGTGGACCTCGACCTTGCGTTGCGCGGTACCCGACTCCCCTTGGTGGTGGAGCCCTATGCGAATCTGGAAGTGGAGCCGGACCTGAAGATCGGACTGGCCGGTGATCGGCTGTCCGTCGGCGGCAAGGTGCTGGTGCCGCGCGGCAAGATCAAGGTCCGCGAACTGCCGCCGCAAGCGGTCAAGGTGTCCCCGGATGCCCGCGTGGTCGGTGAGCAGGAGGCGGAGCAACAACCGCTGCAGATGGCCATGAACGTCGACGTGGAAGTCGGCCAGGACCGCCTGCAGTTCACCGGCTTCGGCCTGACGGCGGACCTCCAGGGCCATCTCAAGGTCGGCGACAACCTCACTGGCAATGGCGAGCTGGTGCTGAAGAACGGTCGTTATCGGGCCTACGGCCAGCGACTCGACCTGCGTCGGGCGCGTCTGATGTTCGCCGGCCCGCTGGATCAGCCCTACCTGGATGTAGAAGCCGTCCGCGTCGTGGGCGACGTCACCGCGGGTGTGCGCCTGAATGGCCGTGCCGACGAACCCGCCACCGAAGTGTTTTCCAATCCGGCCATGAGCCAGGAGCAAGCGCTGTCCTACCTGATTCTCGGCCGGCCGATGAATACCAGCGAAGGCGATGGCAATGCGGTGGGCCGCGCGGCATTGGCCATGGGGCTTTCCGGTAGCGCGCCGCTGACCAGCGAACTGGCCCAGCGCCTCGGCCTCAAGGACCTGCAACTCGATGATGACGGCGCCGTGGGGCAAATCACCGACCGCCTGAGTGTCCGCTACGGGCTCGGGGTGGTGGATTCCACCAGCGTGGTAGCGCTGCGCTACGAACTGACCAAGCGCCTCTACCTTGAAGCCGCAAGCGGCCTGGCCAGCTCACTGGACCTCTTCTACAAGCGGGATTTCTAAGCACGCATGCATTATGGGGGCGAATTCATTCGCGAACGGGCGGCGAACAGTCGTGTAGGGTGCGCCGTGCGCACCGGCGGTTTGACGTGGTGTTGAGCCGATCCCGGAATCGGTGCGCACAGCGCACCCTACTCGGGAATGAGTCGATACCGAGTCGCTTCCATCACCGGCTCTTCACGCTTCGCTCTTCCCACCAATCCCAAGCCTTGAGTGCTCCCCGGACGGCCCTGCCACCCACGAAGGAGAGCATGTCACCCGGCATGGGAACGGATTTTCTGTTCACGATCCAGAAGTCGGTCAGTTCGGTTTTCCTGCCATTGAGCAGGTCTGCGATGGTTCGGCCGTTGAGATGCGTCAGCGCCACGCCGTGTCCGAAGCAACCGCCCACTCCGCAGTGATTCCTCCATCGAGCAACTCAATCGCCTTGGCCACGATTGTCTTCCCGGTTTGTTCGGCGTCGAAATGACCGAGCTGGCAGAAGGGGCGATGAACAGTCGATTGGCGATCCAGCCCGCGCATCTCGCGCCGAATGGGTATCTCCACGCCGCCACCATCGTCGAACTCGCCGACACGACCTGCGGCTACGCCACCATGGCTCATTTGCCGGATGGCGCGCTTTCCTTCACCACGATCGAGCTGCAATTATCTGTTCAATTGGCCGAGCCCGCTGCCTCGTCGCGGCAGGCCGAAGGACTAAGCCCTGTCCAGCGCTTGAAGGCTCGGCGGAAGCCACGCACGTCGCTGTAGCCGAGCTCTTCGGCAATTCGCTCGATGGGCATTTCCGGGTTGTTCAGCAGGCTCAGGGCGCGTGCCCGGCGCACCTGCTCCAGCAAGGTGTCGAAGGTCACAGCGTGCTCGGCCAGGCGTCGGCGCAGGGTGCGGCTGCTCATGTTGAGGTCGCCGGCGACTTTCTCGATCTGGCTGCCATGGGGCAGGTCGCGGGCGATGGCGCGTTCCACGGTCTGCAGCAGGTCTATTTTCTGCTGTACCTGGGCGCTCTCCAGTTCCAGCAGGTTGAGTGCCTGGCGCAGGGCGACCGGGTGGTGGTTCGGCAGTTGGGTGTCCAGCCAATGGCTGGCGATCACCATGCGGTTGTGCAAGCAGCCGAAATGCACGTTCGGCCCCAGCAGACGGCGGTATTCGGCTTCGTAGGTCGGAGCGGCATGGGTGAACTCGAAACGCAGGGGCTGGAAGTCGGCACTGACCAGCGCGCGGTTGTAGACCATGACGCTGGCGAAGAACTCCTCCACCGCGAATACCTGGACGCCAGCGTAAGGCAGTCGGCATTCCACTTCGAGGAAACTCTCCTCGGCGCCTTCCTGCAGGCTGGACACCGCCATGCCGCCGGACGTGTGCTGGAAGCGCACGCCGACCTCGAAGGCATCGCGCAGGGTCCTGCACAGGGACAGCACATGGCCGAGCAGGCCGAGGGTACCAAGCACGTTGCGGTGCCCGACCCAGAGGCCGAGACCCCGGTCGGGGAGCGCCGCGAGCGCGCGCTGGATCATGGTTGTCGCCTGCCGGTAGGAGATGCGCTGGGCGGGGTCCTGCAGGTCGTCCGGGGTGAACCCCAGCCCCCGGCACAGGCGCTCGCTGCTGACACCTTTGTCGCTCGCGACTTCCGCCAGGGTTTGCAGCAGGAAGGGCGAAACCAGGGCCAGTTCGAATGGGGAATCGATGGTTTTCATGGGCATGGAGAGCTGCTCCCGAGCTGGGGCGCCTTCGGTTCTTGTTCTGGATTGCAGTGTGCAGCCTGGGCGCAGCGGCGGAGCCATCTTATCGCGTTCGTGGGCGAATCATGGGTGCATGTAACAAAAGATTGCAGCCTGTCCCCGAAAGCCCCCCTGATTGGCCGGCAATGCCCTGCATCGTCTGGCGTTGAGCGCTTATTTCTATGCTGTGCCCGGGGCCATGCCCGGGGTGTTGTCCGCCAACAATAAGAATGAGCCCAACCATGAACCCGATCCGTGTTCCCCAACTGCCGTTGCTGGCAGCCTCCCTCGCCATTGCGTCGTCCCTCGCCCTACCGGCCCACGCCACCGAAAACGGTGTCGACAACATCGGCCCCGGTACCGATGGCTTCTTCGTCCTGCCGCTGGACGTGAACAACCTGCCGGACCACATGTTCGCCTTCAACCTCTACTACAACCACTACGAGGCGAAGAAGCTGGACATCAGCTCCCTCGGTGGCAAGGTGCCGGACGTGAAGATCACGTCCGACGCGATCATCCCGCGCCTGGATTACCTGAGCCCGCTGCGTGTCTTCGGCGGCCGCGTGGGTGGCTATGTCGCGCAACCCTACATGCGCCAGCAGGTCTCGCTGTTCGGCCTGGATGACCGCCGTGAGAGCCAGGGCGACACCACGATCGCACCGATCATCCTCTGGGACATGGGCAAGGACCTGACCCTGGGTGCCGCGCTGGAAATCACGCTGCCCACCGGAGACTACGACGCCACGCGCCTGGCCAACACCAGCAACAACTTCTACACCTACAAGCCGCTGGTTTCCGCGACCTGGCTGCCCACCGAGCGCACCGAGCTGTCCGTCAAGGCCACCTACAGCTTCAACGAGGAAAACCACGACACCGACTACCGCTCCGGGCAGTTGTTCCACTTCGACTATTCCGCCAGCTACAGGGTGACCGACAACCTCCGGCTGGGCCTGAACGGCTACTACCTGAAGCAGACCACTGACGACGAGCAGTTCGGCCGAACCGTGACCTTCATGGGCGAGGACGTCGACGACGGCGTGCGGGGCCAGGTATTCGCCATCGGCCCGGCCGCGCACCTGACCTTCTTCAAGTACGCCAGTTTCGAGATGCGCTGGGCCAAGGAATACGCAGTGGAGAATCGCCCCGAGGGCGAAATGTTCTGGGCCAAGCTGAACCTGCCGTTCACCCTCTGATCATTCCCCGGACACAAGAAAACCTCAGGTCGGTGACCTGAGGTTTCCGGTTGAGTGCCGGAAGTCTCGCCTCAACAGGCTACTGCCCTTCGTAGGGTGGGTAGAGCGAAGCGAAACCCGCCAGTGGGCGACGGCGCTGACCTCAGCTGTACACCGGCCAGGTCTCGACGATACGGCCATCGCGCACCGCCAACAGGTCGCCGAACTGCAGCAGCACCGATTCGGACTGAGTCGGCCGCAGGAATACCTGATCGTCCACACCCAGGCTAATGGCGCTAGAGCCGTTGACCATCTCCTGGTTGGAGCTGCGGCCATAGAGGCCATTGAACCGCAGGCCGCTGGGCGACACGAGTTCAGCCATCCAGTTGCCGCCGTAGATGAAGTAGGTTTGGCGCTGGTTGGGGTCCCACCAGGAGAACAGGGCCGACTTGCCGTCCAGCGCCGGAATCTTCACCGCCCCGGTGCTCTTGAGCACTGGCGTGGCGACGAAGGCCGCTGGCTGGTGATCCACCAGCGACGGCAGGTCGTAGTGAGTCGGCTTGACCAGCGCCGAACCCACCGACACCTCACTGCTGGTGCGCTCGTTCTCATGCATGCGGTAGCTCGGGCTGCCAGCGGTGTTGAGCGTCAGACCCGGCTTCCATAGCGCGGCGTGCTGCGTGCGGGCGTAGTCGACGAAACCGTCGTAGAGCGTCATGACCTTGGTGAAGAGCTCAATCGGCGAGCCGAGGATGCCGGGCACGCCCATGCCGACGAAGGGGTCGTAGCCCATGAAACCGGCGAACTCCAGGTGCTGCGGGTTGGCGCCGATCAAGGTGAGCATCCGCCCCAGGGTCGACTTGTCCTGCACCCCGCCACGGTGCAGCCCGACGTCCAGCTCGATGTTGATCCGCAGCCGCGTGTTCAGGCCTTGCGCCAGCGCGAGGTACTGCTGCAGACGCTCGGGCGTGTCGAGCAGCCACTGCAGCTGGGTCGTCGGATCGAAGGGGCCGCGATGGTTCTGATAGAACTCCTGCGCCGAACGCACGGGCAGCGGCTTGCCCAACAGGATGTCGGCGTCGGGAAAGCGCTCGGCATCGTGGTTGAGGAACGGCTGGTGGAACGACATCAGTCGGCGGGTGCCGGCGCGTTTGGCGATGTAGTCGAGCAACTGCGGCGACGGCAGGGACTTCTCCACCAGGCGCAGTACCTTGCCGGCGCGACGGACCGACCGCATCACCACATCGATGTTGTGATCCAGCCGATCCAGGTCGATCAGCATCACCGGCCTCATCGGCCCGAAGGCCTTGAGTTCGCGGTTCAACCTGGCGAAGTACTCGCTGTACGGGGCGCCCTTGTCGGCTGGTCGCAGCCAGGCGCCAACCCCGGCGAGCAGTACGCCCGCACCGGCCGTAGCGGCGATGAAATTGCGGCGATTCATGAGTTCTCCTTGTTGTCAGGCCACGCCCAGGATCGATGACAGATGGGCATTGAGGAACTTGCCGTTCGGGTCCAGCTCCCGGCGCACCTCGGTGAACTCCTTCCAGCGCGGATAGAGCGGTTGCAGGGTGCGTGCGTTCAGCGTGTGCAACTTGCCCCAGTGCGGCCGGCCGGCGTACTTCCAGAAGATCGGCTCGATGGCGGCGAAGAAGTTGTGGTGGTCCATGCTGTAGTGCTGGTGCACGGAGATGGAGCAGCTGTCGCGTCCTTCGAACATGCTCAGGGGGATGTCGTCAGCCTTCACGTAGCGGTACTCGATGGGGAACCAGGTGCGCAGGTCCTTGTCGCGGATCAGCTTGAGAATCTCCCGCAGGCAGGCCGGGCCATGCTCGGCAGGGACCGAGTACTCCATCTCGTTGAAGCGCACATTGCGCACGTTGGCGTAGATCTCGTAGGACTCGCCGACCCGGTCATCGAAACTGGCGATGTGGCGCAGGCTGTTGAGCAGCGCCCGGCGCGCGGCGGGAAAGTCGCTGCCGTACTTGTCGAGGCCCTCGATGATGCTGACGAATTCGTTGCCGCCCTCCTCGGTCGGGTCCAGCGGCGGCGTCGCCGGGTCGCTGGTCTCGTTCAGGGCGATGGACAGCGCGTAGTCGGAATGGGTGATCACCAGCATTTCCCAGTGCTGGTTCTCGCGAGTGTTCTTCTCCACGTCTTCAAGCAGTTCCTCGGTGCTGGCGATCCATTGCCGCTCGCGCAGGCGATAGGCCTCGCGATTCTGCATGCGTATCCGGGTCGCCACGCCGAGGGCGCCGAGGGATACACGTGCGGCGTTGAAGACCTCGGGATTGCGCTGCGCGTCGCAATCCAGGACCTCACCGCTGGCGGTCACCAGTTGCAGGCCGGTGACGTGGGAGGAGTAGGAGCCGAAGCCGACGCCGGTGCCGTGAGTCGACGTGGAGATCGCCCCAGCCAGGGTCTGGTAATCGATGTCGGCCATGTTGCGCAGTGCCTGGCCGATCTCCTTCAGTGCCGGGCCCATGAGCGACATCGGCGTGCCGGCGGCGAACTCGGCCTGCAGGGTAGCAGCATCGTGTGCGAGAAGGCCATTGAAGTAGCTGAGCGAGAGCAGGGTTCCGTCGGTGGGCACCAGGGCACTGAAGGAGTGCGCCGAGCCCACCGGGCGGACCTTGCCCTCGGCCTGACGGATGATCTGGACCAATTCATCCAGGCTCTTCGGTGCCACTCGCGCCTGCGGCAGGCAGCTCTGCCCGCCGGACCAGTTGCGCCAGGGAATCAGGCGTGGCGCGCGAACCAGCTGCGCCATCACCGGGGTACTGGAAAGTGCGGTGAACGCACCGGCGACGCCGGCCCGCTGCAGCAGCTGACGTCTGGTGAGGTGTATAGCCATGGGGGACCTTTTTCTTATTGGACGGGCTGGCCGGACATGAAGGAAATCAGCGCCAGGAACTCTTCTTCCGAGCACTGCATGCACATGCCCATTGGCGGCATGCCGTTGTAGCCGTTGATGCTGTGATCCAGCAGGCTGTCCACCCCCTGGGCGACGCGTGGGCTCCAGGCCACCACATCGCCGGTCTGTGGTGCTCCGGAGGCCGGGTTGGCGTGGCACATCTTGCAGCTGTTGTCGTAGACCTGCGCCAGCGCCTTGTCAGCGGGCGTCAGCGTTGTAGCGGGGCGTGGCGTCGCGGATTCGGGGGCTTCACCGCAGCCGGCGAGCCATCCGGCCAGGGCCAGCAAGGCAGCGATACGGAGCAGCCTCGATCTGGGGTTCTGCATGGCGTTCCTCTCTTGTGCCGTGCCGCCAGTGGGGCACGGGTTCTTGTTGTGACAGGCAGAGGGAAACACTAAGGCAGGTGCTGTCCGCGCCTGAGGGTATTGGCGGCCAACAAGGGGGGCTTATAAGGCCAGCGCATTGGCTACTGGCTGATTCGATGGGGCGGCGCAAGTCGTCCATATCCCTGGTAAATCATCAGGAAGTCGCTTGTGCACCGAGACTGGTTAACCGATATGCGCAAGGGATGTGGACTGCAGCAGATCCATCAAGGCCAGGATGATCAGGGTGGCGACTATGAACCTGGAAATGGCGATGAAGGTGGCCGGTAGCAGGGGCAGGTCGAGCAACCGTCGCAGCAGGGCGATCTGCGAGAACACGTACCAGAGGCAAGCGAGGATCGTCAGGACCATCGCCAGCACGACCTGGATACCTGCCAGCAGGTTCGCCGCGATCAGCACGATGGATAGAGGGGAGGCCAGGTAGCACTGGATGTAGAAAGGTTCGCGCAGGGTCGCGCGGCTCATGCGGACGCGTCGTACCCGCAGCATGGCCATGGCGGGCATCAGCGCGTACAGGCCGTAGCTGAGGCTGCGCACCAGCAGCGTCAGCCACTCGCCGGAGATCCAGGGCGAAGGTCGATCTGCCATGGCAAAGCCGAGGAGATGGGCGAGGACGATGGAAAGGGTCAGCATCAGCGGTGGGCTGAGCATGCCGCTGAAGCGCCGATCAGGCTGCTGCGCGAGTTGTTGCCGGGTATAGAGCGAAACGGCGATGGGGCTGCGTAGCACTTTCCAGAGCGTTCGCGGAAAGGAAACGGGCCAGGCCGCGACCTTCCGGAAGAAAGCTTCGAGCGATTGCAGGCTGCGCAAGACGACCACCATCCGACAAGCATCTGGAATGGTTGGCAGGTTGCCACGCACCCGTTACAGGGACATCACGGCAACCCACAACTGATCTGCGCGATGCGTTCAAAGCAGATCCAGTTCACCTGAGCTTAGCCGAGCGATCTCCGGTATACGTTTTACGCCAGCGGGGAAGGGCACGACGAAAGCATGAAAAATCTCCCCCTTGGCTCACGAACCGGGCCAAGACTGAATACAATTTGTCCCGATTACCCTGGGCCATGAACATGGCTGTATCGCACAAGGAACTCGCCTCGATGGCTTCCCCGAATAAGCAGAAAAAACGTGCCCAACGTGCTAAAGCCAGGGCGAAGCAGAACCGCTCGGGCAAAGCCAAGGCCAATGTCGTACATCCTTTGCTGGCCAATCCGCTGATCAACGAGCCGTTCGATGATGTCGAAATCGACCTGAGCACCTTCGATTTCAAAGACATCGAAGAGAACGGTTTCGACCCGGCACACTTTGACGACCTGTTCCAGGCGATGAAGGTCGGCGAAGGCATCAGCCTACTGGCGATGTGCTTGGTATTCCTGCAATACCCGGTACTGGAACTGGTAGTCGCGGAGGAATCGCAAGAGTCGGCGGTCGACTTCATGATGGGCCTGCTGATTGTCTACCGCGGTATTTTCTACGATGAAGACGAAGCCACGGCAGTGAACTGGGTCAGTAGCGATGCCTTCCAGAAGGCCTACAACGAAGCCTCGATGATCCTGGAGAAGAAGAACGCTCGCGCTACCCCAAACACCCGTTTTTGAAGCGGAAGGCGGAGGCCACGACCCGTTGTTATCGGTCTTTGGATCTTGATAATCGCAGCAGTCGCTGAGTGGCGCTGGTGCTTGGCGGCGCAGTCGGCAACCGGGTCGATCGAGTCGCCTTTGGGCATGTCATCGACTTCGTTCTGCTCCATTGGCATCCAGACGGATTTTCCGACGCTGGCTGACTCGAAAGTCAGGACAATCTTCCCGGCTCGTGGTTAACTCAGCGTTTTCCTACAACACCACCTCAAACAAGGATTTTTGCAATGGCTCAAGTAACCCTGAAGGGCAACCCGATCAACGTCGATGGCCAGCTGCCGCAGAAAGGCCAGCAGGCTCCGGCATTCAGCCTGGTCGGCGGCGACCTGGCCGACGTGACCCTGGCCAGCCTGAGCGGCAAGCGCAAGGTGCTGAATATCTTCCCGAGCATCGACACCCCGACCTGCGCCACTTCCGTGCGCAAGTTCAACGTCGAGGCCAGCAAGCTGCCGAACACCGTGGTGCTGTGCATCTCCGCCGACCTGCCGTTCGCCCAGAAGCGCTTCTGCGGCGCCGAAGGCCTGGAGAACGTGGTGAACCTGTCCACCATGCGCGGCGCCAGCTTCCTCAAGGATTACGGTGTTGCCATCGCCAGCGGCCCGCTGGCTGGTGTTGCTGCACGTGCCGTGGTGGTGCTGGACGAGAACGACAAGGTGCTGCATAGCGAACTGGTTGGCGAAATCGCTGACGAGCCGAACTACGCGGCTGCCATCGCTGCCCTGTAAGGCATGCTGGAATGAAGAAGGGAGGCCAATGGCCTCCCTTCTTCATTCCTCTGCTGGGTTGATCTGTGGGAGCGAATTCATTCGCGATTGAAATCGCTCCCACAGCTGGAAGGTGCACCTACTCAACCCGACTGACCCGCTGCGTAGGATGGGTGGAGCGGAGCGATACCCATGCTGTTGTTTGATGGGTTTCGTGCCTCTACCCATCCTACGGACTGATTTGTAGGAGCGAGCTTGCTCGCGAAAAAATCTCGCCCGGGCTATTCGCTACAGGGTCAGCTTCAAGTTTCTGACCAAGGCTCCCGGCAGCAGCGCCGACCAGGTCTGGCGCTCGCCGTAGGTGCTGCTGGACAGCCGCAACTGGCGCTCCTGGGTCAACTCTTCCAACTGATCGCCAAGCAGGTTGAACAGGCTGTCATCGAAACGCATGGTGTCCACCGGCGCCTGGATCTGGCCGTCTTCCACCCAGAAGGTGGCGAAGCGGGTCATGCCGGTCATGCGTGCGGCAGGCAGGTCGGACCAGTTCAGGTACCAGAGGTTGCCGATGTAGAGCCCGTTGCCGAGGCGCTCCAGCACGTTGTCCAGTGGAAGTGTGCCGGCGCCCATCACCAGCGACTGGGTCGCTTCGTTGGCATCGGCGCAGTTGGCTTCCAGGCCGTACTCCCGCGCGCTACGGGGGTAGACCAGTTGCCCGGTCAGCTTGCCATCGCGCACCAGGGGCACATCGCTGCGCGGAGCACCTTCCGGGCCGAAGGCCGGGGCGAGGGCGCCGGCGACCTGTTCGTCCAGGTTGAGCAAGGGGCTCAAGCGGGCGCTGCCATCCTGCAGGCGCTGCAGGGGGCTTTCCTTGTTGGCCAGCGCGCGGGCGGAAAAACCCGTCCAGGAGAGCATGCCCAGCACTTCGTCCAGAGCTGCCGGGGCCAGGTAGGCGCGGTAGTCGCCGGGGTGCAGGTGACGTACCGGCCTACCCAGGTACTCCAGTTGCCGGCGGGCATTGTCGAAGCGGTTGGCGAATTCATCGGCATCCCAGCGTGCGCCGGCGTAATCGGCCTTCACAGCCTGGTGATTGGCGTGGAACAGGCTCCAGTCGAAGTTGAAGCAATGTGCGGTGTGCCAGCCGAAGGCGCCGAAGCTGTTGGCGAAGCCCCGGTAAAGCGGTCCTGCGGCGTAGATGCCCACCAGATCCAGTCCGTTGGCCGCTTCGTCGATGCCGGCCAGCACGCTGGTGCAGTCGGGAAGCGCTGCCTCATCCAGCGAGCGACGGTGCCAGGCGGAACGCTCCAGTTGCAGGTAAGGGTCAGGCTGCAATTGGCAGATCACCAGGCGCAACTGCACGAGACCCTCGGCCAGGTGCTGGCGGTCGCTGTCCAGGTCGCCGGAAAGGGCAATGGCAATCTCCGCGCTGCGGTCGTCGCGGATCAACCTAAGGCGTCCGGTGCCCTGGGTCACATGCCCGGCCTGGCGCACCTGGGCACGGTTGAAGCGGATGAACTCGGACTCCTCGGCGCTGTACCAGAGGCTGAAATCCTCGCCGGCCTGCAGGCTGGCCTTCAGGCTTTCGGCCAGGGCGGTGAAGCGGGATTCTGCGTCGGCCATCACTGGACTCCTCCAAAGACTTCCACTTGTCTGAAGACGCATGCGGGCGAGGCGTGGCCCACGCGCACCACCTGGTTGGGCTCGCCTTTGCCGCAGTAGGGCGTGCCATGGACCTCGAAGGTACTGGCATCGCCCACGGCGGAAAGATTGCGCCAGAACTGCGCGGAAATTCCGCGGTAGTTAGGGTTCTTCACCACGCTGCGGAGTTCGCCATCCTCGATCAGCCGCCCCCATTCGCAGCCGAACTGGAACTTGTTGCGGGCGTCGTCGATGGACCAGGAGCGATTGGTGCTCATCAGCACACCGCGCTCGATGCCGCCGATGAGCTGGGCCAGGCTCTGGTCGCCCGGCTCCAGGTTGAGATTGGCCATGCGGTCGATGGGCGCGCGATTCCAACTGCTCGCCCGACTGTTCGCCACGCCCGGCAGGCCGCTGCGTTGCTGCGAAAGGGCACCGCCGAGCGGGCGCAGCAGCTTGCCATCCTTGATGAGCATTTCCTTGCGTGCCGGCTGGCCGTCGTCGTCATGGCTGTAGCTGGCCAGCTCTTCCGGGATGCCGGGATCGAAGCTGATGTTCAGCAGCGGCGAGCCGTACTGATAACGGCCGAAGTCGGACAGTTCGATGAAGCTGGTGCCGGCGTAGTTGCGTTCGTCACCGAGGATGCGGTCGAGCTCCAGGGGGTGGCCGATGGATTCGTGGATCTGCAGCATCATCTGGTCCGGCATCAGCAGGAGGTCGGTGATTCCGCTGGGGGTGTTGGGCGCCATCAGCAGTTGCAGCGCTTCCTCCGCCACACGTGCGGCGGCGCCGTCGAAGCCCAGGCGTTGCAGCACCTCGATGCCGCCCTGCTGGCCACTGCCGTAGCCGCCGAAGCTGCGGGTCTGGCTGTCATGGCCGTCGAACGCGGTGACGCTGATGCCGGGGTAGGTGAAGCGCAGGTCCTGCCATTGCTCGGCACCGGCGCTGTTGAGGTAGAGCTGCTCATGTCTCTGGCTGTCGAGGTAGAGGTTCCAATTGACCAGGCGTGGGTCATCGGGAATTCGTGCCGATTCCTCGGCCAGCAGTTCCAGGCGCTCGGCGAGGCTGGGGAAAGGCTGATCCAGTCCCGGGGACCGATAGTCCGCGCTGCTCGGCGGCGCCGCGAGCCGGCTCTGGTCCACCAGGGCGTAGCGGGTGATCTGCCGGGCCAGCTCCTCGGCCTTGTCCAGGGCCCGTTGCAGCCCGGCGGGACTGAGGTCAGCGGTGGCCGCATAGGCCTCCACCCCGGCGACACGCACGCTCAGCATCGCCCCCATGTCCAGCCCAAGGGACGGGGGTTCGGCGACGCCACGACGCACCATGGTCTGTTCGGAGCGCTGGCGGACGATGCGCAACGAATGAACATCGGCGCGGGTCTTGAGGGCAGCAAAACGCTGTCTGAAACATTCGAACACGGAACTCTCCCTGGCCCGGTGATATCAGTTGTGACCGCAAAAGCAGGCTCATTGCAGGTCATTAAGGATAGTTCGCTGCGTCAGGCCTAGGTAAATAGCCGGTAAATCCACTTTGCCTCCTGCTATCAACTGCTTATCGTTCACGCTCTCGCATACCTCGACTCGAATCATGTCCCCGATCACTGAGAAATCCCCGAATTCCCGTTCCCTCCGTAACTGGCTCGTCATCGCCGTCGCGTTGTTGGCGCTGCTGGTCCTGATCTGGTGGCTCTGGCCGGAAGCCGCCTCCAAGCCCGGCCAGCAGAATGGCCGCGGGGGAGCGGGGCGTCCCGGTTTCGGCGCCTTCTCGGGACCGGTACCGGTACGCGTCGCCACCATTACCCAGGGCGAATTCCCGGTGTACCTGAAGGCCCTTGGCACCGTTACGGCGTTGAACACGGTGAATGTGCGCGGTCGCGTCGATGGTGAGCTGGTCAAGCTGCAGTTCGAGGAAGGCCAGCAGGTCAAGGCCGGCGACCTGCTCGCAGTGATCGACCCGCGTCCCTACCAGGTCGCCCTGCAACAGGCCGAAGGGACCCTGGCGCAGAATCGTGCGCAACTGAAGAACGCCGAGATCGACCTGGCGCGCTACAAGGGCTTGTATGCCGAGGACAGCATCGCCAAGCAGACCCTGGACACCCAGGAAGCGCTGGTGGCGCAGTATCGCGGGACCATCAAGACTGACGAGGCCGCCGTCGCCTCGGCGAGACTGAACCTCGGTTTCACCCAGGTGCGGGCGCCCATCTCCGGTCGCCTCGGCCTGCGCCAGGTGGACCTCGGCAACCTGGTCAGCAGCGGTGACACCACGCCGCTGGTGGTCATCACCCAGACCAAGCCCATCAGCGTCGCCTTCACCCTGCCTGAAGGCCAACTGCCGGAAGTGGTCAGTCGTTTCCGCGCCGGCCAGCCCCTGGTGGTCGAGGCCTGGGACCGTGGCGACAAGGTCAAGCAGGCGGAAGGCGTGCTGCAGAGCCTGGACAACCAGATCGATACCACCACCGGCACCCTGAAGCTCAAGGCGCGTTTCGCCAACGACGACGAGACCCTCTTCCCCAATCAGTTCGTCAATGTCCGCCTACGCGCCGAGCTGCTGCCGCAAGCGGTGCTGATTCCCACGGCCGCCGTGCAGTTCGGCAGCCAGGGGACCTTCGCCTACGTGATGGACGGTGAGAAGAAGGTCAAGGTCCGCAAGCTGGAGACTGGTCCGGACGACGGCGTACGCACTGTGGTCAAGAGCGGCCTGAAACCGGGTGAGCGCGTGGTGCTGGAAGGCACCGACCGCCTGCGCGACGGCAGCGACGTGGAAGTGGTGCACGACGCCGATGAGGTTCCGGCGCAACCCACCGAGCAGTTGCAGGGCGCCAAACCTGAAGGCCAGGACGCGAAAGGCGGCGTATGAACCTCTCTCGCCTGTTCATCCTGCGGCCAGTCGCCACTACCCTGAGCATGCTGGCGATTCTCCTCGCCGGCCTGATCGCCTACCGCCTGCTGCCGGTTTCCGCGCTGCCCGAGGTGGATTACCCGACCATCCGCGTCCTGACCCTCTATCCCGGCGCCAGTCCGGAGGTGATGACCAGCGCCGTCACCGCGCCGTTGGAGCGCCAGTTCGGGCAAATGCCGGGGCTGACCCAGATGTCGTCCACCAGCTCCGGCGGGGCCTCGGTCATCACCCTGCGCTTCAGCCTGGAGATCAACCTGGACGTTGCCGAGCAGGAGGTGCAGGCCGCTATCAACGCCGCCACCAACCTGCTGCCCAACGACCTGCCGGCGCCTCCGGTCTACAACAAGGTCAACCCGGCTGATACCCCGGTCCTGACCCTGGCCATCAGCTCGAAGACCATGCCGCTGCCCAGGCTGCATACCCTGGTAGACACCCGGATGGCGCAGAAACTGGCGCAGATCAGCGGCGTCGGCATGGTCAGCATCGCCGGCGGCCAGCGCCAGGCGGTGCGCATTCGCGTCAATCCCGAGGCGCTGGCGGCCAACGGCCTGAACCTGTCGGACGTGCGCAGCCTGGTGAGCGCCTCCAACGTCAACCAGCCCAAGGGCAACTTCGACGGCCCGACCCGCGTTTCCATGCTGGATGCCAACGACCAGTTGAAGTCTGCCGACGAGTACGCCAACCTCATCCTTGCCTATAACAACGGCGCCGCCCTGCGCCTGAAGGATGTCGCCAGCATCGTCGACGGCGCAGAGAACGAGCGCCTCGCGGCCTGGGCCAACGAGAACGAGGCTGTGCTGCTGAATATCCAGCGCCAGCCGGGCGCCAACGTGATCGAGGTGGTCGACCGCATCCAGGCGCTGCTACCGTCGATCACCGCCAACCTGCCGGCAGGCATCGATGTGGTGGTACTCACCGATCGCACCCAGACCATCCGCGCCGCCATCACCGACGTGCAGCATGAACTGTTCCTCGCCATCGCCCTGGTAGTGATGGTGACCTTCCTGTTCCTGCGCCGAATGAGCGCCACCATCATTCCGTCCATCGCCGTGCCGCTGTCCCTGGTGGGCACCTTCGCGGTGATGTATCTCGCCGGGTTCTCCATCAACAACCTGACGCTGATGGCGCTGACCATCGCCACCGGCTTCGTGGTGGACGACGCCATCGTCATGCTGGAGAACATCGCCCGCCACCTGGAGGAGGGCGAAACGCCGCTTAACGCCGCGCTCAAGGGCGCGAAGCAGATCGGCTTCACCCTGATTTCCCTGACCTTCTCGCTGATCGCGGTACTGATCCCGCTGCTCTTCATGGCGGATGTGGTGGGCCGGCTGTTCCGCGAATTCGCCATCACCCTGGCAGTGGCCATCCTGATCTCGCTGGTGGTGTCCCTGACCTTGACGCCGATGATGTGCGCGCGCCTGCTCAAGCGGGAGAAGAAAGAGGCGGAGGGCGGCTTCTACAAGGCCAGCGGCGATTTCATCGACGGCATGATCGAACGCTACGGCCGCGGCCTGCAGTGGGTCCTGCGGCACCAGGACCTGACCCTGCTGGTGGCCGTTGGCACGCTGGTGCTGACCGTGCTGCTTTATCTCGCCGTGCCCAAGGGCTTCTTCCCGGTGCAGGACACCGGCGTCATCCAGGGCATCACCGAGGCACCGCAATCGGTGTCCTTCCGCTCCATGAGCGAACGCCAGCAGAAGCTCGCCGCGCTGATCCTCAAGGACCCGGCGGTGGCCAGCCTGACGTCCTATATCGGTGTCGACGGCGACAACGTCACCCTCAACAGCGGCCGCATGCTGATCAACCTCAAGCCCCACGGCGATCGCGACGTGACCGCCAGCGAGGTGATCCAGCGCCTGCAGCCCGAGCTGGACAAACAGAGCGACATTCGCCTTTACCTGCAGCCGGTGCAGGACCTGACCATCGAGGACCGGGTCAGCCGCACTCAGTTCCAGTTCAGCATGGAATCCCCGGACGCCGACCTGCTCAACGAGTGGACCGCCAAGCTCGTAGATGCCCTGCGCCAGCAGCCGGAATTGTCGGACGTGGCCAGCGACCTCCAGGACAAGGGCCTGCAGGTCTACGTGAATATCGACCGCGATATGGCCGGGCGCCTGGGCGTGGAAGTCTCCGCCATCACCGACGCGCTCTACGACGCCTTCGGCCAGCGGCAGATTTCCACCATCTTCACCCAGTCCAGCCAGTACCGCGTGGTGCTGGAGTCCGCCGCCGGCGAAATGATCGGCCCGCAAGCACTGCAGCAGATACATGTGGTCACCAGCGGTGGCACCCAGGTCCCGCTTTCCGCCCTGGCCAAGGTGGAAGAGCGCCAGACGCAACTGGCGATCAACCATATCGGTCAGTTCCCGGCCGTGACCCTGTCTTTCAACCTGACGCCGGGCGTCGCCCTGGGCGAGGCGGTGGCGGTGATCGAACGGGTGCAGCAGGACATCGGCATGCCCGAAGGCATCCAGACCCGCTTCCAGGGCGCTGCCGCCGCCTTCCAGGCCTCGCTGTCGAGCACGCTGCTGCTGATCCTGGCGGCGGTGGTGACCATGTACATCGTGCTGGGCGTGCTCTATGAGAGCTACATCCACCCGGTGACCATTCTTTCCACGCTGCCCTCGGCGGGCGTGGGTGCCTTGCTGGCGTTGCTGCTGACCGGCAATGACCTGGGCCTGATCGCGATCATCGGCATCATCCTGCTGATCGGCATCGTGAAGAAGAACGCCATCATGATGATCGACTTCGCCCTGGACGCGGAGCGGCATCAGGGTATGACGCCCGAGGATGCGATCTACCAGGCGGCGCTGCTGCGCTTCCGGCCGATCCTGATGACGACGCTGGCGGCCCTGTTCGGCGCCATCCCACTGATGCTCGCCACCGGCTCCGGGGCTGAGTTGCGCCAGCCGCTGGGCCTGGTGATGGTCGGCGGCCTGCTGCTCTCCCAGGTGCTGACCCTGTTCACCACCCCGGTGATCTACCTGGCCTTCGACCGCCTGGCCCGCCGCTTCACCGGCCGCAGCGCGGCAGGGGTGCAAGCGTGAAGCTGATTCGCTGCACGACATCACGTCGTACCATCGGTGCGCACGGCGCACCCTACCGGATCGGCGTCATCCCGCTGGCCCGTGCATTCAACATCGCCCCCTCAATGCGTACCCAGACCGTAGGGTGCGCTGTGCGCACCGTTTCCGCGATCGACTTCCGCACCACATCAAACCGCCGGGCTGGGGTGAGGGTAGCCAAGCCCCGCTCGACCTCCAGCATCGCCCACCATCCCTCATCCGACCCTTCGGGCCACCTTCTCCCAGAGGGAGAAGGGCTATGAACCTCTCCGCCCCCTTCATCCATCGCCCGGTCGCCACCATGCTGCTGAGCCTGGCGATCCTGCTGCTGGGCAGCGTCAGCTTCGGGCTGCTGCCGGTGTCGCCGCTGCCGCAGATGGACTTCCCGGTGATCACCGTGCAGGCCAGCCTGCCCGGCGCGAGCCCGGAGATCATGGCGTCCAGTGTCACCACGCCGCTGGAGCGCTCGCTGGGCACCATCGCCGGCATCAACCAGATGACCAGCCGCACCAGCCAGGGCTCGACGCGGATCATCGTGCAGTTCGACCTGGACCGGGACATCAACGGCGCCGCCCGCGATGTGCAGGCGGCCATCAATGCCTCGCGCAACCTGCTGCCCAGCGGCATGCGCAGCATGCCCACCTACAAGAAGGTCAACCCGTCCCAAGCGCCGATCATGGTCCTGTCGCTGACCTCCGACGTTAAGGAGAAAGGTGAGCTCTACGACATGGCGTCCACCATCCTTGCCCAGAGCCTGTCCCAGGTTAAGGGCGTGGGCGAGGTGCAGATCGGCGGCAGCTCGCTGCCGGCGGTGAGGGTGGAACTGGAGCCCCAATTACTGACCCAGTACGGCATCGCCCTTGACGATGTACGCAGCACCATTGCAGCCGCCAACCAGCGCAGACCCAAGGGTTCAGTGGAGGACGCCAGCCGCCACTGGCAGGTGGGCGCCAACGACCAACTGGAGAAGGCCGCCGACTACGCGCCGCTGATTCTCCGCTACCAGGACGGCGCCGCGTTGCGCCTGGGCGATGTGGCCAAGGTCCGCGACGCGGTGGAAGACCGTTACAACAGCGGCTTCTTCAACGACGACTCGGCCGTGCTGCTGGTGATCAACCGCCAGGCCGGCGCCAACATCATCGAGACCATCGAAAGCATCAAGCAGCAGTTGCCCGCGTTGCAGGCGGTGCTTCCGGCCAGCGTCAAGCTGGACCTGGCCATGGACCGCTCGCCGGTGATCCGCGCCACCCTGCACGAAGCCGAGCGCACACTGTTGATCGCCGTGGCCCTGGTGATCCTGGTCGTCTACCTGTTCCTCGGTAACCTGCGCGCCTCGCTGATTCCGGCGCTGGCCGTGCCGGTGTCGCTGGTGGGCACCTTCGCCGTGATGTACCTGATGGGCTTCTCGCTCAACGTGCTGTCGCTGATGGCGCTGATCCTCGCTGCCGGCCTGGTCGTGGACGACGCCATCGTGGTGCTGGAGAACATCTCGCGGCACATCAACGACGGCATGGCCCCGTTCAAGGCCGCCTTGCAGGGCACCCGCGAAGTCGGCTTCACCCTGCTGTCGATGAACCTTTCGCTGGTGGCGGTGTTCGTCTCCATCCTGTTCATGGGCGGCATCATCGACCGCTTGTTCCGCGAGTTCTCGTTGACCCTGGCGGTGGCCATCCTCGTTTCGCTGCTGGTGTCCCTGACCCTGACGCCGATGCTCTGTGCGCGCTGGCTGAAACCCCACGTGCCGGACAAGGACAGCCGCCTGCAACGCTGGAGCGAATCGCTGCATACGCGCATGGTCGGTGCCTATGACCGGACCCTGGGCGTTGCCCTGCGCCATCCGCGCCTGACCCTGGCCAGCCTGCTGCTGACCATTGGCTGCAACATCGCCCTCTACGTGTTAGTGCCCAAGACCTTCCTGCCGCAGCAGGACACCGGCCAGCTGATCGGTTTCATCCGTGGGGACGACGGCCTGTCCTTTACCGTGATGCAGCCGAAGATGGAAATCTTCCGCCGTGCCGTCCTCAAGGACCCGGCGGTGGAGAGCGTGGCCGGCTTCATCGGCGGCAGTGGCGGCATCAACAACGCCTTCATGATCGTCCGCCTGAAGCCCATCGCCGAGCGCAAGGTGTCGGCACAGAAGGTGATCGAACGCCTGCGCGCCGACCTGCCCAAGGTGCCCGGCGGCCGCCTGATGCTGATGGCCGACCAGGACCTGCAGTTCGGTGGTGGCCGCGAGCAGCGCAGCTCGCAGTACGAGTACGTGCTGCAGAGCGGCGAACTGTCCGAGCTGCGCACCTGGGCGCCGAAAGTCACCGTCGCACTCAAGGGGGTGCCGGAACTCACCGCGATCGACGCCAACGAAGGGGAGGGTGCCCAGCAGGTCACCCTGCAGGTGGACCGCGACACGGCCAAGCGTCTGGGTATCGACATGTCCATGGTTACGACCGCCCTGAACAACGCCTACAGCCAGCGGCAGATTTCCACCATCTACGACACCCTGAACCAGTACCAGGTGGTGATGGAGGTCAACCCGAAGTACGCCCAGGACCCGGAAACCCTCAAGCAGGTGCAACTGGTCACCGCCGATGGTCAGCGCGTGCCGTTGTCCAGCTTCGCCCGCTACGAGCGCAGCCTGGAAGAAGACCGCGTCAACCACGAAGGCCAGTTCGCCTCGGAGAGCATTGCCTTCGACCTGGCGCCCGGCGTCAGCCTCGACAAGGCCACCGTGGCCATCGAGAAGGCGGTGGCCGCCATCGGCCTGCCCAGCTCCGTGATAGCGCGCATGGGCGGCAGCGCCGACGCCTTCCAGGCCACCCAGCAGAACCAGCCGTGGATGATCCTCGCCGCCCTGGTGCTGGTGTACCTGGTGCTCGGCATCCTCTACGAGAGCTACATCCACCCGTTGACCATCCTCTCGACGCTGCCGTCTGCGGGCGTGGGTGCGCTGCTGGCGATCCTGCTCACCGGTGGCGAGTTCAGCCTGATCTCGCTGTTGGGGCTGTTCCTGCTGATCGGCGTGGTGAAGAAGAACGCCATCATGATGATCGACCTCGCCCTGCAGCTCGAACGCCAGGAAGGCATGAGCCCGGACGAATCCATTCGCCAGGCCTGCCTGCTGCGCCTGCGGCCGATCCTGATGACCACCATCGCTGCCATCCTCGGCGCCGTGCCGCTACTCATCGGCGGCACCGAGGGTGCGGAAATGCGCCAGCCGTTGGGCGTGGCCATCATTGGCGGCCTGGTGCTGAGCCAGTTGCTGACCCTCTACACCACCCCCGTTGTCTACCTCTACCTCGACCGTCTGCGCCATCGCTTCAATCGCTGGCGTGGCGTGCGCACTGACGCCGCTCTGGAAACACCGCTATGAACACCGCCGCTCATTCCCTGAAACCCCTGCGCCGCGCGATGGTCCTGGCGCTTGCCGGCCTGTTGCTCGGTGGCTGCGCCATCGGCCCGGACTACAAGCGTCCGGAGCAGAGCGTGCCCGTGCAGTTCAAGCATGCCGAGGGCTGGTCCCTGGCCAGCCCGGCCGACCTGGATCACCGTGGCCGCTGGTGGGAGCTCTATGGCGACGCCACCCTCAACGACCTGCAACAGCGCCTGGAAATCTCTAACCAGACCCTGGCCCAGTCCGTCGCCCAATACCGCCAGGCGCAGGCATTGGCCCGTGGCGCCCGCGCGTCGTTCTTCCCCTCGGTGACCGGCAACGCGGGCAAGACCCGCTCCGGCCAGGGTGGCGGCGACAGCACCGTGCGCCTGTCCGACGGCTCCACTGTCACCAGTTCCGGCGGCGGTGGCGTGTCCAAGAGCTACGACGCCAGCCTCGGCGTGAACTGGGAAATAGACCTGTGGGGCAAGCTGCGCCGCCAGCTTGAGTCCGATACCGCCAGCATGCAGGCCAGCGCCGCCGACCTCGCCGCCGCGCGCCTCAGCCTGCAATCGGAACTGGCGCAGAACTACCTGCAACTGCGCGTGCTGGATGCGCAGAAGCGGCTGCTGGAAGCCACCATCGCCGGCTACCAGCGCGCCCTGACGCTGACCCAGAACCAGTACAGGGCCGGCATCGTCACCCGTGCCGACGTGGCCCAGGCCACCACCCAGCTGAAGAGCACCGAGGCGCAGGCCATCGACCTCAAGTACCAGCGCGCGCAACTGGAAAACGCTATAGCCGTGCTGGTCGGCGTGCCGCCGGCGGAATTCAGCCTGGCCGAGGTGGACAGCGTGCCGGCCCTGCCGGAAGTACCCACGCTGCTGCCGTCGCAACTGCTGGAGCGTCGCCCTGACGTCGCCTCCGCCGAGCGCAACATGATGGCCGCCAACGCCCAGATAGGCGTCGCCAAGTCAGCCTACTTCCCCAGCCTCAGCCTGACCGCCGCGGGGGGTTACCGCAGCGGCAGCCTGCATGACTGGATCACCACGCCGAACCGCTTCTGGTCCATCGGCCCGGAATTCGCCATGACCCTGTTCGACGGCGGGCTGATCCGCTCCCAGGTGGCCCAGGCCGAAGCCAGCTACGACCAGACCGTCGCCACCTACCGCCAGACCGTGCTGGACAGCTTCCGCGAAGCCGAGGACTACATGGTCCAGCTCGACGTCCTGGAAGAGGAAAGCGGCGTGCAACAGGAAGCCCTGGACGCCGCCCGCGAGGCCCTGCGCCTGATCACCAACCAGTACCGGGCCGGTACCGTGGACTACAACAGCGTGGTCACCAACCAGGCCACCGCGCTGAACAACGAACGCACCGTCCTGACCCTGATGGGCACCCGCCTGACCACCAGCGTCCAGCTTATCGCCGCGTTGGGTGGGGGATGGGACCAGGGACAGCTGGAGCAGGTGGATTCGGATTCTGAAGCGACTCCGTGATCGCTTTTCTGTGGGGGCGAATTCATTCGCGAATGAATTCGCTCCCACAGGGCAGAACTGCGTCCTGCTTGGCGAATGAATTCGCCCCTACAACGGTGGGCGCAACCCGGTACGCATTTTTAGGATGGCGTAGAGCGAAGCGAAACCCATCGATAGCCGGCCAGCTGCCGCACTCAACCACCACACAACGCCTTCAACCTCCCCACCAACTCATCCCCCGCACGCCCCAACCCCGTCCGTCCATAAAGCGCCAGCCGCAAACCCTGAATCTCCGGCAGGTCCTCTGCCTCGCCGAGCAGCCGATGCTCCGGCCCCAGCACCCGCAACGGCAGCAGGCTCACGCCCAACCCCGCCGCCACCGCCGCGCGCACGCTGGCCAGGCTGGCGCTGGAGTAGGCGATGCGCCAGCGCCGGCCTTGTACATCCAGGCCATGGAGCATTTCGTTGCGGTAGAGACCGCCAGGCGGAAACACCACCAGGGGCAGCGGCTCGCGGCCGTATACCGGCTGGCTGGCGCTGTCCACCCAGCCCAGTGGCTCCGGCCACGAGGCCAGGCTGTCACCCCCATCCCCCATGCGCTTGACCAGCAGCAAGTCGAACTCGCCGTCCTGGTACAGACGCAGCAGTTCCGGGCTGAGGCCGCTGGTCACCTCGAGGCGCACACCCGGCCAGGCGGCGGAGAATTCTGCGAGCACCGGCATCAGGCGTTCGGCGGCGAAATCCTCGGGCACACCCAGGCGCAGTACGCCGCTGCCAGGCTGATGGCGCAGCACTTCCGCGGCTTCTTCCTGCAAAGCGAGGATGCGCCGGGCGTAGCCGAGCAGCTGTTCCCCCTCGGCGGTCGCCACCACCTGACGCTGGCTGCGGTCGAGCAGACGACAGCCGAGGCTTTCCTCCAGCCGGCGCAATTGCTGGCTGACGGTGGACTGGGTGAGGTGCAGGCGCTCGGCGGCGCGGGTGAAGTTGCCGCAGTCGGCGACGGCTACGAAGCTGCGCAGGAGGATGGGATCGAACATTCAAGTATTCCTACTGACACTGATTGGCATGGTTATATTTAATTTCAGAATACTTGACCAGATGGACATAATTTCGCCCATTCGACCAAGCGCGGAGGCGAACCATGAAAGCCCGACTCACCCACTGCCTGCTCCTTGCCACCGGCCTGCTGTTGGCGGGCCAGGCGAACGCCGATGACGCCGCACGGAGCCTGCTTCAGGCGGCCGGTACGGGCGACCTCGCCAAGGTCGACAAACTGCTCGAGGAGGGCGTCTCGGTGGATGTGCGCGACGCCGAGGGCAACACGCCCTTGCTTCTCGCCACGGCCGGGAACCAGGTCGAGGTAGCCCGCCGGCTGATCGACGCCGGTGCAGACGTCAATCTGCAGAACCGCATGCAAGACAGCGCGTACCTGCTGGCCGGTGCCAGCGGCCACCAGCAGATCCTCGAGATGACCCTTGCCCACGGCGCCGACCTGCGCAGCACCAATCGCTTCGGTGGCACCGCTCTGATTCCCGCCTGCGAGCGCGGCCACGTAGACACCGTGCGCACCCTGATCGCCGCGGGCGTCGACCTCGACCACGTCAACAAACTGGGCTGGACCTGCCTGCTGGAAGCCGTGCTGCTGGGCGACGGCGGACTGGCCCATCAGCGCATCGTCGACCTGCTGATCGCCGCCGATGCCGACCTCGACCTGCCCGACAAGGACGGCGTCACCCCCTTGCAACACGCCGAACAGCGGGGCCAGTCGGCCATCGCCGCCCGATTGCGCGCCGCCGGCGCCCGCTGATTGATGGAGTACTCCCATGTCTGATGATCACAACTACCTGGAACAGGCCGTGGAACTGGCACGGCAGAACGTGGAGCAGGGCGGGCGTCCGTTCGGCGCGTTGCTGGTGCGCGACGGTGAGGTGCTGGCCCGTGCGGTCAACGAAATCCACCTGACCCAGGACCCGACCTGTCATGCCGAGCTCCAGGCCATTCGTGCCGCCAGCCGGCAGCTGGGGCCGCGGCTGGACGGCTGCGTGATCTACGCCAGCGGCCAACCATGCCCGATGTGCCTGGCAGCCATGCATATGTGCGGCGTCAGCCGCGTGGTGTTCGCTGCGGCCAATGCCGTGGGTGAGCCGTTTGGCTTGTCCACCGCAGCCGTCTACCAACAGATGGCCCTGCCGCTCGAGGCGCAGAAGCTGGACATCCAGCACCTGCCGCAAGCGGCCATGGGCGACATCTACGCTCGTTGGAAAGCCCTGCATGCGGCGCGTTGATCGACTTGAAAGCCTCGCCAGCTGGGCCCTGCTCATCGTCCTTGGGCTGAACCTGCGGCCTATCCTCGCCTCGATCAGTCCGCTGTTGGCGGATATCCGCAGCGCCACCGGCCTGGATTTCCAGACGGCCGCACTGCTGACCACGTTGCCGGTCGTCTGCATGGGCCTGGTGGCCTTGCTGAGCAACCGGCTGGGTGGGCTGGGCGAGCGGCGTGGCATTGGCCTGGGGTTGGCATTGATCGCCGGCGCTTGCCTTGCGCGGCTGCTCCTCGGTCAGGCTGGGCCGCTGCTGGCAACCGCCTTGCTCGGCGGTGCCGGGGTAGCGCTGATCCAGGCCTTGCTGCCCGCGGTGATCAAGCGTCGCTTCGAAGGTCGGGTAGCGCTGGCCATGGGCGTCTATTCGGCCTCCCTGATGGCCGGCGGCGGCCTGGCGGCGCTGTTCAGCCCGCTGCTCGCCCACCACTTCGAGCATTGGCAAGCGGGCCTTGGCCTCTGGGTGGTGCCGGCGCTGCTGGCCCTGGCGCTATGGCTGGCACGTCCAATGCCGGGTTCCGCTCCAGCTGCTGCCGGTCGCGCCCGGCGCTTTACCGGTAATCGCCGGGCCTGGCTGCTGGCGCTGTACTTCGGCCTGGTCAACTGCGGTTACATGAGCATGGTGGCCTGGCTGCCCGCCTACTATCAGCAGCTCGGCTGGAGCCCGACCCGCAGCGGTTCGCTGCTCGCCTTCATGACCATCTTCCAGGTGATCGCGGCGCTGGGCATGCCCGCCCTGGCGCAGCGCAGTATCGACCGTCGACCCTTGCTGTCGATCAGCCTGGCCGCCCAGGCGGTCGGCTTCGGCGGCCTGATCTGGGCGCCCTTGGAGCTGTCCGCCCTCTGGGTGGCGTTGATCGGCTTCGGCCTGGGGGCCTGCTTCGCCCTGAGTCTGATCCTCACCCTCGACCACCGCCGCGACCCCCGCGAGGCCGGCCAACTGGCGGCTTTCGTGCAGGGCGTGGGCTTCCTGATCAACGCCGTCTCGCCCTGGCTCAGCGGCTTTCTGCGAGAGCTCACCGGCAGCTTCGCCGCCGCCTGGCTGGTGCTGGTGGTCGGCGCAGTGCTGATGCTCGGGCTGACCCGGCTGTTCAGCCCGGCGAGCTATCGGCCCGTCGCGCCCACCGCGCCGGTACCCGGCACCTTGTAGGAGCGAGCTTGCTCGCGAACAGTCCGAGCACGATCTTTCGCGAGCAAGAACTCGGCGTCCCCCTGCTCCTACAGAAAATCTGAACTCCTCCTGCGACTTCAACGTCCTTGCGGCAGGTACAGGCGCCGGATAACCGGTCCCGCACGGCGCGCCATCTGCGGCTATACCACTGAAAAGGCCCCACACGCGGCAGCAGCCGTGGCTTCGAGGGCTTTCCGGAGAGCCGCATGTCAGAAACTGCCAGAACAGCCATCGTTACCGGAGCGTCACGGGGTATCGGCGCCGCCATTGCACGGCGTCTCGCAGCCGACGGAATCCAGGTGGTGGTCAACTACGCCTCGCGGCCGGAAGCCGCCGAACAGGTGGTGGACGAAATCAGGCGGGCGGGCGGCAAGGCCTACCCGGTGCTGGCCGATGTGAGCGACCCGGTGGCGGTCGCCGTACTGTTCGACCAGACGGAGATGGAATACGGCGCCATCGACATCCTGGTGAACAACGCCGGCGTGATCCAGCCGGGCCTGGTGCCGTTGGCCGACACCGAAATCGCCCTCTACGACCGCCTCTTCGCCATCAACACCCGTGGCACCTTCAATACCCTTAAGCTGGCCGCGTCGCGCCTGCGTCGTGGCGGCCGCATCGTCAATCTGTCCAGCAGCGTGGTCGGGCTCAGCCTGCCGGGCTACGCCATCTATGCCGCGTCCAAGGCGGCGGTTGAAACCATGAGTGCGATCTTCGCCCGCGAGCTTCGCGGACGGAACATTTCGGTGAACTGCGTGGCGCCTGGACCGACCGCAACCAACCTTTTCCTGGAAGGTAAACCGCCGGAGCTGGTGGAGCGCCTGACCAAGCAGGCGCCGTTGGAGCGGCTGGGCAATCCCGAAGACATTGCCAACCTGGTGGCTTTCCTCGTCAGTCCGGAAGGGGCCTGGGTCAATGGCCAGACGCTACGGGCCAACGGCGGAATTGTCTAAGCACACGCGATTGTGCGCAGGCTCTATTGGAGGTCGCATGAAGGGTTTTCAGCTCACCCTCTACACCCAGCAGAACCGCCGTCATCAGGGCAAGATGCTGGCCGACTGGATTGTCAGCCAGGCCATGGATATGGGGCTTCGCGGCGCGACGCTGGTTTCCGGGATCGAGGGCTTTGGGCACACCCGGAATCTCCATTCCCATCATTTCTTCGAGATGGCCGACCAGCCGATGCTGATCATCCTGGCCCTTACCGAGAACGAGTGCGACGCCTTGCTGAAACGCCTGGAAGAAGAGGGCGTGACCCTGTTCTACGTGAAGGTGCCAGCGGAGTTCGGCCTACTGGGCGTGCCGGTGGATGCATGAGGCGCGGCTCTGCGACAATCGCCGCTCTTTTCTCCTGCAAGGCCCCCCGATGAACCCCGAAGACCTGCTGCTCCTGGTCACCCGCGAAATGCCCTACGGCAAGTACAAGGGACGCCTGCTCGCCGACCTTCCCGGTCATTACCTCAACTGGTTTGCCCGCGAAGGCTTCCCCAAGGGCGAGATCGGCCGGCTGCTGATGTTGATGCAGGAGATCGACCACAACGGCCTGAAACCGCTTCTCGAACCGCTGCGCAAGAAGCGCTAACTGCGGCGTCCGGTCAGGGACGGCTGTTCGCCATACAGCCGCTTGTAGAGCGAGGAGAAATGGCTGGAGCTGGCAAAGCCCAGGTCCAGCGCCAGGGTGGTGATGCTTTGCTGCGGGTCCTGCTTGAGCCGGCGGCGTGCCTCGGCCAGGCGCAGGGAAAGGAAGAACTGCTGCGGCGTGGCCTGGCTGATCTGCCTGAAGCAGTACTGCAGGGTCCGGTGGCTGGTATTCAAGGCCTGGCAGAGTTCGAGCATGGACAGCGGCAGGTCGAGGTTCGCCTGCATCATCTCCACCGCCGCCAGCACCAGGCGGCGGCGTTGTTCCAGGGTGCGGGGCAGGGCGGTACCACGCTGGTTCGGTGCGCGCAGCACTTCGTCCAATCCCTGCAGCACGCAATCGAGACTCGACATCACGGCGCGCACACCATGCTCGGCGGAGCGCGGGTCATATTCCGCGCGTTCGAAGGCGCCGATCGATGCGCACAGGTCCTCGCGCAGACGCTGCGCAGCCAACGGCGAGATATCCAGCCGGCGCCGTCCGAGCGCCTGCTCCAGACGGTCCTGCTCTTCGGTCCCGAGCAGCTGGGCGAGCAGCCGACGGTCCACCGTCAAGCCGAGCATGCCGATCTCGCCGGGGGCGCAGATTTCCATTTCCTCGCCGCCTTCCAGTACCAGCAGCGTGTCCCCGGCCAGGGTGCCGCCGTTGAACAGGGAGTCGGAGGAAACCTTCAGCGGGATGCCGAACACGACCTGGCCCTGCGGCGGCGTCATGTTTTCGTGCAAGTGCAGGTTGGAGTGCTCGTAGATCAGTGACGCCTCGACGAGCTGGACGTGCAGCAGTTCCGCATGCAGCCGGCCACGACCCAGCTGGGTGTAGTCCTGGCTCCAGCCGGCCAGCGCGCCGGCGAGCTCGTCGGAGTCGGATGCCTGGTGTCGGGCAATGCCTGTCATGTCGGGTCACCTGTCGAGCGCGGTTGGCGGACGCTCCGGGCCATCATGGCGGAGCGCCGCGCAACCGGCATTTCCATGCGCGCCAGGCGCTTGTGCATCCCTGCCAGGTGCTGGCGCAGTGGATCATCGCTGGTCGAGGTAGGCCTGCGCCAGATGGCAGGCGCGCTCGATCAGCATGGGCGCCAGTTCCTCGGCGGTGCGGCTCTCCCGGCGGGTATGGATCCAGCCCAGGTAGGTCACTCCGCGTAGCGCCAGGAACAGCGGCAGGGTGGCGCGGTCGGCTTCGGTCAACGGTTTGACCGAGTGGTAGCCACCCAGCAGCGCCGCCTCGATCTCGGCGTAGCGCGGGTCGTCCAGGCAGAAGTACAGCGCCGTGGCGAGCTCGAACATGTGCCAGCCGAAGCCGGCGTCGTCGAAGTCGATCAGGTGCAACCGGGCCTGATCCAGCAGCAGATTCTCCGGCACCAGGTCGGCGTGGATCATGCCGAAGTTGTCCAGGTTGCGCCCGTAGCGCCGCAAGTCCGCGCGTGCAGCCTGACGCGTGGCCTGCAGTAACGCGCGTTGTGCCGGTTCGAGCAGGTCCAGTTCCCAGTAGGGACCCCAGAACGGGCGCTGGCCGATCAGGCCTTCTTCATCCCAGGCATGGCGGCTGAAGGCATTGGGTTGCTCCCAGCGTGCCGAGCTCTGGTGGATGCGCGCCGCCACGGCGCCGGTGTCGAAGAACAGGCCGGCAACATCGCTCTGCAGCGCCAGGCCATGTTCGGCCGAGCCGATGCTGGAACCGTCCAGCCAGCCGAGCATGTCGATGTAGCGTGATTCGCCCAGCTCGTCGCTGTGCACCCGAGCCAGGTGTTCGCCGTCGCGGGTGCGGATGATCTGCGGCACATGGATGCCGTCGGCGGCCAGGGCTTCCATCCATTGCAGCTCGGAGCGCAAGGCTTCCTCTGAGTGGTAACCGTCGCGGTGGACGCGCAGGGCGCTGCGCTGTCCGTCGCTGCGGGTGGCGCAGAACACGGCGTTTTCGCGGTACTTGATCAGGTCCAGGCGGACGAAGTCGCCGTGCCATTGGCCCAGGGCGGTGAGCGCCAGGCGCTTGAGGCAGGCGACCTGCTGGTCGTGGTCGAAGGTGTGGAATTGGCTCATGGCACGGTTCTCAGAGTTCGCGGAGGACGCTGTCGAGGGTGTCGATGAACAGGTCCGCGTCGGCGCGGTTGAACACCAGCGGCGGGCGGATTTTCAGCAGGTTGTCGTCGGGGCCGATCTTGCTGATCAGCACACCGCGCTCGCGCATCTGATTGACCACGCGGCGCGCCTCGGCACCCGCCGGGGTCATCTGCTGGCGGTCGCGCACCAGCTCGACGGCGAAGAACAGGCCCTTGCCGCGCACATCGCCGATGATCGAATGCCGCCCTGCCAATCCCTCCAGACCGTTGGCCAGATGTGCGCCGACTTCGCGGGCGTTGCGCAACAGCTGTTCGTCTTCGATCACATCGAGGACCGCACTGCCCACGGCAGCGGCCACCGGCGAGCCGCCGAAAGTGTTGAAGTAGAGGTTGCGCCCACCGAAGGCCTCCACCCGCTCGCGGCTGGCCACCAGCCCGGCGAGGGGGAAGCCGTTGCCCATGGGTTTGCCCAGGGTGACGATGTCCGGTACCGCGCCGTGGGCCTGGTGGCCCCACATGTGATCGCCAGTGCGACCGAAGCCGGCCTGGACTTCATCGACGATCAACAGGCCGCCAGCCTCGTGTACCAAGGCCGCGATGCGCTCGACATATCCGGCGGGAATGCGCGGCAGGCCCTCGTTGGCGAACAGGGTGTCGATCAGCATTGCCGCCAGTTGCACGCCCTGGGCCTGGAGCGAGGCGATGGCTTCGGCCACCCGCGCCACATACTGGTCGGCCAGGTCCGCCGCCGTGGTGCCGACCGGCGCCCGGTACAGGCAGGGAATCGGCACCGCACGGGCGAAGGGCGAGAAGGGTTCCGAACTCGGTAGCGCGGTGGTCACTTCGGCCAGGCTGGTGGTATTGCCGTGGTAGTTGTAGCTGCTGACGATCACCCCTTTGCCGCCAGTGCTTGAGCGCGCCATGCGCAGGGCCAGTTCATTGGCTTCGCTGCCGGTGCAGGTGAACATCACGCAATCCAACGATGGATCGAAGGTGCGGGTCAGGCGTTCGGCGTAGGCGACGATTCGCTCGTTCAGGTAGCGGGTGTGGATGTTCAGGGTGCTCGCCTGGCTGGCCATGGCCTCCACCACGTGCGGGTGACAGTGACCCACGCAAGGCACGTTGTTGTAGACATCCAGATAGCGTTTGCCGCCCTCGTCGTAGAGCCACACGCCCTGGCCTTTCACCAGGTTCAGGGGCTGGTCGTAGAACAGCGGCGACTGGTCGCCCATGGCGCGGTAACGGCGTTGCAGAAGATCACGTTCAGACATTGTCGGGATTCTCGGAGGCGAGGGGTTTGGCAACGCGCGCGACGCGCACCAGGTAGTTGATGACCAGCACGACGGCCAGCACGGCGAGGGCGCTGAGCATTTCCACTTCGAGCTGGAAGCAGGCGGCGATCACGGTCAACGTCAGCAGCATGCCGACGCCGGCGATCACGGGGCCGCCCCGCAGGCGGAACGGACGCGCCAGGTGGGCATGGGTGCGGCGCATGCGGATGTACGCGGCGAACAGGAACAGGTGGCAGGTGCACAGCAGCAGTACCACGCACAGCAGCAGTTTCTCCGGGCTGACCAGGGTCAGCGGCAGGCCGATGGCGGCCAGCGCCAGCAGCGCCACATAGGGCGAGCCGCGACGGTTGGTCCGCGCCAGCGCGGCGGGGAAGTAGCCGTCGCGGGACAGGGCGAAGAGCTGGCGGGAGGCGGAATAGACCACCGAGAAGAAGGTGGCGAGCAGGCCGCAGATGGCGCCAATGCCAACCAGTTGCGCCAGCCAGCTCGAGGCGTCGTAGCGGCCGCTGTGGGTCATCGCGGCGTACAGCGGGTCGGCGGCGGTGCCAACCACCTGGACCCCGGCGGCACCCGGTGCGCAGATCAGCACGGTGACCGCGGTCAACAGCAGGGTGCCGACCGCCGCGGCAATGCCACGGGACATGGCGCGGCCCGGATCGGCGGCTTCTTCGGCGGCGGAGCTGACCTGCTCGATGCAGATGAACATCCAGATGGCGAACGGCACGCAGGCGAAGACGCCCTGCAGGCTGAGGGACTCGCCGAAACTTCCCGTGGTGCCAAGCAGGTTGGCGCTATCCAGCTGCGGCACCATCGCGGCGCCGAACACCAGCAGGGTTACGGCGGCGATGGCCCCGGCCAGCAGGGTGACGCCCAGGGCTTCACCGACGCCCCGGATGTGGATGCCGATGATCAGGGCGAACAGCGCCACTTTCACCGGCCATCCGCCAAAGCCGAATACCGATTCCATATAGGAGGCGACGAAGGTGGCCGCGGCACCGGTGCCGATGGTCAGCGCCAGGGCACAGGCGGAGCCCACCAGGTAGCCGACGAAGGGGCCGAAGGCGCTCTGGGCATAGGCGAACACGCCGCCGGCATGGGGCATGGCGGTGGAGAGCTCGCTGATGCACAGCGCCAGTCCGCAGCTCAGCGCCGCCATCAGCAGGGTGGCGAGGAGCATGTTGGACCAGCCATTATCGGCGAGGCCGAAGTTCCAGCCGGAGAACTGGCCGGCGACGACCAGCGATATGCCGAGCCCCGCGATCTGGGGCCACCCGAGTACAGCTTTCTTGAGCATGGCGATGCTTCCTTCTTGTTGTTGTGCCGTGAGCAGGCACGGGATGGCCGTGCCTGTCGGTGGGACGTTACGGCGAGGGAAACGGTGGCGATATCAGGAATGCGCAAAGTGAAGCGGGGGGCGGACTTGCGGCCCGCTTGGCAATGATTTCGCCCCTACAGGTGTGTGCTGGACGTGAACCGAGAGTCACCCCTCGCCCGTTTGCGGGAGAGGGGCCGGGGGAGAGGGCGATCACGACATCACCCGCCGAGGGGCCGCGCGACTTTCGATTAGCGACGCAGCGCCAGCAATACCAGCGCCGCCACGCAGAACGCCGCACCTGCGAGGAAGGTGCTGGCGGCGCCATGGCTCTGCCAGAGCCAGCCCGCCAGCGTGCTGGCCAGCAACAGGGCGGCGCCGCTGGCCAGGTTGAACAGGCCATAGGCGGTGCCCTTGAGGTCAGCTGGCGTGGTTGCGGCGATCAGTGCCGCGAGAATGCCCTGGCTGAAGCCCATGTGCAGGCCCCAGAAGGCGACGCCGGTCAGCATCAGGGTGGGAGTGTCGGCCCACGCCAACAGCAGGTCGGCGGCGATCAGCAACGCCAGGGAAAAAGCCAGCAGCCCGGCGGGCGGCATGCGGTCGGACAGCTTGCCGGCGGGGTAGGCCGAGAGCATGTAGAAGCCCGCCATCACCACCATGACCAGCGGCACCCAGGTGGTGGAGAAGCCCGCATCCTGCGCCCGCAGTACCAGGAACGCCTCGCTGAATCGGGCCAGGCTGAACAGCGCGCCCAGGCCAACCACCCACCAGTACGCTGCGGAAAAACTTCTCCAGGCACGAAAGTGGATGGGGGAGCGCACGCGCCGGGATGGTTGAACGATGCCGGGCTCCTCTACGCCGAACAGGATCAGGGCCACGGAAACCATGGCCGGCAGCACGGCGAACCAGAGCACCAGGGCGATATCACCGGCCAGCAGGATCATCAGCAGGATGGCCAGCAGCGGCCCCAGAAACGCCCCGACCGTGTCCATGGCCTGGCGCAGACCGAAGCAGGCGCCACGAATCTGCTCGGGAGCGATGTCAGCCATCAACGCATCCCGCGGCGCGCCACGAATGCCCTTGCCGACCCGGTCCAGCAAACGCGCGAAGAGCACCTGGTCGGTGCTTCCCGCCAGTGGGAACAGCGGCTTGGTCACGGCTGCCAGGCCATAGCCGAGCAGTACCAGTCCCTTGCGTTTGCCGAGGAAGTCGCTGATGGCCCCGGAGAAGACCTTGACGACCAGCGCGGTAGCCTCGGCAGCGCCCTCGATCAGCCCCACCGCCAACATGCTCGCACCCAGGCTGCCCACCAGGAACAGCGGCAGCAGGCTGTGCACCAGTTCGGAGGACAGGTCCATGAACAGGCTGACGAAGCCCAGTACCCAGACCGTGCGTGGAATGCGGGGAAGTATGGTGGAAGCGGGCATGTCCCTGTCCTGTCGGCGCTGCCTGGTTCAGGTTAGGCGAGAAAGAGGTCAGGAACCTGTATGGACGAATTCGCCCCGAGCACAATGCTGACTCCGTTAGCTCGGTCCTGACCGTAGGGTGCGCTGTGCGCACGGATTCCGGGATCGGCGTCGAG
>MTEY01003716.1_pt1 | contig 39552 bp, 33 predicted proteins | sample 1042721 | NCBI WGS metagenome assembly MTEY01 (sample SAMN06185809, study PRJNA358809) | soil metagenome | isolation source: soil biostimulated with seedmeal as carbon source | place: India | collected 2015-05-23 | reverse complement strand
TCCTACAGCGCTTCCCCGCTGCAGAAACCAAGAACGCCGCTCACCCGGTGAGGGATTAGCGGCGTTCTTATGTGAACAGCATTACGGACTCATCCGGGCCTTTCCGTATCCAGCGCAATCAGCCGATGGTGATCGGCGGCAGTTCGGGCAGTTCCACCGAGAGTTGCTGCTTGGGCGCCAGCACCTCGGCTTCGCCGTCTACCACCTGGTCGGAGTTCTGGTTGAACACGCGGGTGGCGATGCGCACGCGGTTCTTCGGCAGTTTCTCGAGGATTTCCAGCTCGACGGTCAGGGTGTCGCCCAGTTTCACCGGGCGGGTGAACTTGAGTTGCTGGCCGAGGTAGATGCTGCCCGGGCCAGGCATTTCGCAGGCGATGGCGGCGCTGATCAGGGCGCCGGTGAACATGCCGTGGGCGATGCGCTCCTTGAACATGGTGCCGGCGGCGTACTCAGCGTCCAGGTGCACCGGGTTGCGGTCGCCGGAGACGGCGGCGAACAGCTGGACATGACGCTCTTCCACGGTGGTGGAGAAGGTGGCTTTCTGGCCGACTTCCAGGGCGTCGTAGGTGAAGTTGGTTACCTGGCTCATGCGGTCTCCTTGGCTTGCGTTGGGTGGTGCCGACTGTGGGCGAGGGCGCGCTCCAGCCAGTCGATCAAGTCTTTGGTCACTTCGTCGCGGTTGCTCTCGTTGAGCAGCTCATGACGGGCGTCGGGGTAGATGTTCAGCTGCACGTCCCTGATGCCGGCCCGGCGCAATGCCGCGGCAAGATCCTGCAGGCGCCGGCCTTCGCTGACCGGGTCGCGTTCACCACCGATCACCAGCAGCGGCAGGTCGGGGTCGATCTGTGCCAGGTGTTTCGGTGGGGTGATGCTCTGAAGCCCGCCGAGCAGGTCGAGCCACAACTGGTTAGTGCAACGGAAGCCGCAGAGCGGGTCCGCGACGTACTTGTCCACTTCCGCCGGGTCGCGACTGAGCCAGTCGAAGGCCGTGCGGTTGGGCTTGAAGGCCTTGTTGAAGGAGCCGAAGGAGAGGAACTCGATCAGCGCGCTCCGGCCTTCCTTGCCCCGGCGCCAGCGCTCGAAGCGGGCGATCAGGGCTGCCACCTTGTACAGCGCGACGGGCTGGTAGTTGGAACCGGAGAGGATGGCGCCCTGCAGGCTGCAGCTGTGCTGCATCAGATAGGACTGGCCGATGTAGCTGCCCATGCTGTGGCCGAGCAGGAAGATCGGCGCATGCGGGTGCTGCTGGCGGATGTGGTGATTGAGGCTAGCCAGGTCGCCGATGACCTTGTTCCAGCCATCGTCCGCCGCGTACTGGCCGAGGACGCCATGCTCGGCGCTGCGGCCATGGCCGCGTTGGTCGAGGGCATAGAGTTCGAAGCCGGCGGCTGTCAGGGCCGCACCCAGGCGGGCATAGCGTCCACCGTGTTCGGCCATGCCGTGAGATAGCATGACCACGGCCCTGGGCGGGCTTTCGCCGGACCAGTGATTGACGTACAGGGGCGTGCTATCGCTCGCGTCGAGCCAGAAGGCGTCGTGGCGCATGGCCGATCCTTATGCCGGGGATTCGGCGCATTGTGCACGGGCGCGAAGGTCGCGCAAAGCCTGCTCAGTTGGGCGCGACGTTGTGGCGTTCGAGGATTCGCGTGTACTCGCCGCTGGCCAAGAGGTCCCTGAGGCCACGCTCGTAGACTTGCGCCCAGTCCGGCTGTCCGGGGCGCGGCGCGGTGAAGCCCGCCAGCAGGGGAATGCGTTCCAGCGCTGGCGGCTGCCATTGCAGCTTGCCGCGCAGGTGATCGTCCGTGGCGACCAGGTACTGGCCCACGACGCGCTCCAGCAGTACCAGGTCGAAACGCCCGGCATCCAGCTTGCGCAGGTTGGAGATGTCGTCCACCGCCTCTTCGGCGCTGAATCCCGAGTGCAGCACACTGGCCGGGTAACCATAGCCCCTGACCACGCCCACCTTGCGTCCCTTGAGCTCGGACAGGTCCTTGAAGTCGACAGGCGTGTCCTTGCGCACGAAGAAACCCAGCTCGCTGTAGAACAGCGGGCGTGAGGCATGCAGGTTCTCCTCCACGATTTCACGCGGCCAGAGCGCCAGCGCGCCCTGGTAATGGCCGCTGTGCAGGGCGGCGCGCACGCGTGCCCAGGGCATGAAGTCCACCTGGACCTTGTACCCCTGCGTAGCGAAGGCGCGGGTGGTGAGCTCGATGATGCTGCCGCCTTGCGGCAGGGACTGCGAGCAGTAGGGCGGATATTCCAGGGTGGCAAGGCGAAGGTCGGCCCGGACGCCAAAGCTGAGGGACAGGCAGGACAGCAGCGCCCACAGGGCCAGAGGGAAACGCATGGGTGATAGGTAATCCCGATGTCATGTTCTTGTTCTGATGCTAGGCGAATCTAACTGGACTATCGGCAAGATTCACGTGGTCAATGACACCCAGTCGCATATTTGCGCTGCGCCTGGGAGCTGCTAAGTTCCGGGCAGCCCCGCAGTGCGGGCCAGACTATTTCAGGGCTACGAGGATAAGAACAATGCAACCTGATTTCTGGAGCGACAAACGCCCGGCCGGCGTGCCCAACCAAATCGATCTGGCTGCGTACAAGTCGGTCATCGAGGTATTCGAGCGATCCTGCAAGAAGTTCGCCGACCGCCCGGCCTTCAGCAACCTGGGCGTGACCCTGACCTATGCCGAGCTGGACCGTCTGTCCGCGGCCTTTGCCGCCTACCTCCAGAAGAACACCGACCTTGTGCCCGGCGACCGCATCGCCGTGCAGATGCCCAACGTCCTGCAATACCCGATCGCCGTGTTCGGCGCGCTGCGCGCGGGTCTCATCGTCGTCAACACCAACCCGCTCTACACCGCCCGCGAGATGCGTCATCAGTTCAAGGACGCCGGGGTGCGCGCGCTGGTCTACATCAACCTGTTCGGCAAGCTGGTCGAAGAGGTGCTGCCTGACACCGAGATCGAATACCTGATCGAGGCGCGCATGGGCGACATGCTGCCGAGCCTGAAGGGTTGGCTGGTCAACACGGTGGTGAAGAAGCTGAAGAAGATGGTCCCCGACTATCACCTGCCCCAGGCCGTGTCCTTCAAGGATGCGCTGAAGCAGGGCCAGGGCCATGGGCTGAAACCGGTGCGCGTCGGCCTGGACGACATCGCCGTGCTGCAATACACCGGTGGTACCACCGGTGTGGCCAAGGGCGCGATGCTGACCCATGGCAATCTGGTGGCCAACATGCAGCAGGTGGACGCCTGCCTCTCGCAGCACGGCCCGGATGGCGCACCGCTGATGAAGCAGGGCCAGGAAATCATGATCGCGCCGCTGCCGCTGTACCACATCTATGCCTTCACCGCGAACTGCATGTGCATGATGGTCAACGGCAACCACAACATCCTCATTACCAACCCGCGCGACATCGGCGGCTTCATCAAGGAGCTGAAGAAGTGGCGCTTCTCCGCGCTGCTGGGTCTGAACACCCTGTTCGTCGCGCTGATGGATCACCCCGAGTTCAAGCACCTCGACTTCTCCAACCTCAAGGTCACCAACTCCGGCGGCACCGCCCTGGTCAAGGCCACCGCCGAGCGCTGGCAGGCCCTGACCGGTTGTTCGGTGGTGGAGGGTTACGGCCTGACCGAAACCTCCCCCGTGGCCAGCACCAATCCCTACGGCAGCCTGGCTCGCCTGGGAACCGTGGGCATTCCGGTACCGGGCACCGCGTTCAAGACCATCGACGATGCCGGCAATGAACTGCCCCTGGGCGAACGTGGCGAGCTGTGCATCAAGGGCCCGCAAGTGATGAAGGGCTACTGGCAGCGCCCCGAGGCCAGTGCCGAGGTGCTCGATGCCGAAGGCTGGCTGAAGACCGGCGACATCGCGGTGATCGATCCGGACGGCTATGTACGCATCGTCGACCGCAAGAAGGACCTGATTATCGTGTCCGGCTTCAACGTCTATCCGAACGAGATCGAGGATGTGGTAATGGCGCACCCGAAGGTGGCCAACTGCGCGGCCATCGGCGTGCCGGACGACAAGTCCGGGGAGGCGGTGAAGCTCTTCGTGGTGCCGCGGGAGGGCGGCGTCAGCGTCGAGGAGCTGAAGGCCTACTGCAAGGAAAACTTCACCGGCTACAAGGTGCCCAAGCACATCGTGCTGAAAGAGGCCCTGCCGATGACGCCGGTTGGCAAGATCCTGCGTCGCGAACTGCGCGATATCGCCTGACCGAAAGGGCAGGGCGGGTCCTCCGTCCTGCCCTCGCTCCTCCCGCCCCATCGTCCCCCGCTTTTCCGCACGGACGGCTTGTCCGACAGTCCGATCCCTTCCTTGAGAACCCGTGAAAGCCGCGGAATACGCCGTTTGTCGGCGAATTAGAGTTCGGACTCCAAATATGACCAACGGCACTGCTTTGGGTCACTTTTATGACTGGTAAGGCCTGTTTTGGTGCTGGTGAGCCTCTGGCAAAGCTGATAATCTCGGCGCGTTTTTTTGCCCGGACGGGCGCACAATCGCACAGAACACAACAAACAACTGTCCCCCCGAGGACAGTGAAATCAGCTGTTGCTTAGGAGTGGGCCTCCATGACCGAAAACTTCTGGAAGGACAAATATCCAGCGGGTGTTCCTGCCGAGATCAATGCCGACCAATACCCCAACGTCCAGGCGGTATTGAAGCAGTCCTGCCAACGCTTTGCCGACAAGCCCGCATTCAGCAACCTGGGCAAGACCCTCACCTACGGTGAGCTCTACGAGCTTTCCGGCGCCTTCGCCGCCTACCTGCAGAATCACACCGACCTCAAGCCCGGCGACCGTATCGCCGTACAACTGCCGAACATCCTGCAGTACCCGGTCGTCGTCTTCGGCGCCATGCGTGCCGGCCTGATCGTGGTCAACACCAACCCGCTGTACACCGCGCGGGAAATGGAGCACCAGTTCAACGATTCCGGCGCGAAGGCGCTGATCTGCCTGGCCAACATGGCCCACCTGGCCGAAGAAGTCCTGCCCAAGACCGGCGTGAAGCACGTCGTCGTCACGGAAGTCGGCGACCTGCTGCCGACCTTCAAGCGCCTGCTGGTCAATGCCGTGATCAAGCACGTGAAGAAGATGGTGCCGCCGTTCAGCCTGCCGCAGGCGGTCAAGCTCAACGATGCCCTGGCCAAGGGCCGTGGCCGTGCCGTCAATGAAGCCAGCCCGCAGGGCGGCGACATCGCTGTACTGCAATACACCGGTGGCACCACCGGCGTGGCAAAGGGCGCGATGCTGACCCACCGCAACCTGATCGCCAACATGCTGCAGTGCAAGGCGCTGATGGGCGCCAACCTGAACGACGGTTGCGAGATCCTCATCACCCCGCTGCCGCTCTATCACATCTACGCCTTTACCTTCCATTGCATGGCGATGATGCTGACCGGCAACCACAACATCCTCATTTCCAACCCGCGCGACCTGCCGGCCATGACCAAGGAACTGTCGAAGTACAAGTTCACTGGTTTCGTCGGCCTGAACACCCTGTTCGTTGCCCTGTGCAACAACGAGGGCTTCCGCAAGCTGGACTTCTCCGCGCTGAAACTGACCCTGTCCGGCGGCATGGCCCTGCAACTGGCCACTGCCGAGCGCTGGAAGCAGGTCACCGGTTGTGCCATCAGCGAAGGCTACGGCATGACCGAGACCAGCCCGGTGGTATCGGTGAACCCCTTCCAGAGCATCCAGATCGGCACCATCGGCATTCCGGTGCCCTCCACCCAGTGCAAGGTGGTGGACGACGAGGGCAACGACCTTGGCCTGGGCGCGCCCGGCGAGCTGTGCGTGAAGGGCCCGCAGGTCATGAAGGGCTACTGGCAGCGCCAGGAAGCCACCGACGAAATCCTCGATGCCGAAGGCTGGCTGAAGACCGGCGACGTGGCGGTGATCCAGGAAGACGGCTTCATGCGCATCGTCGACCGCAAGAAGGACATGATCCTGGTGTCCGGCTTCAACGTGTACCCGAACGAACTGGAAGACGTGCTGGCGACCCTGCCGGGCGTGCTGCAGTGCGCCGCCATCGGTGTGCCGGACGAGAAATCCGGCGAGGCGATCAAGATGTTCGTGGTGGCCAAGCCCGGCGTCAGCCTCACCAAGGAGCAGGTGATGGACCACATGCGCAGCAACGTCACCGGCTACAAGGTGCCGCGCGCCATCGAGTTCCGCGATGCGCTGCCGACCACCAACGTCGGCAAGATCCTGCGTCGCGAACTGCGTGACGAAGAGCTGAAGAAGCTCAAGGCGAAGCAGGAGAAGGCCCAGGCCTGATCCCCATCGCTTCCCGATAAGGCCTCGCAATCGCGGGGCCTTGTCGTTTCTGGCGTCCTCTCGTCGGCATCTGGAACGATCGTTGCCGCGGCCTACCTGCTGATCCAGCCCTGCTGCGAGGGGGCCATGCAGTTAGCGGGGATACCTGCGTATAACCCACCGACGCATTCGCATAATTGCGGCAGTCGGCGTGTCCGGAGCACAAATAGGCTCAATCTCGAGCCCGCTATCCGGTAACCCGCCATGTACTTTTTCCTCACTTCCCGCGCCGTCGAAAAGGCGTTCCGATGAACGCCTCAGCGGCCTTGCCGCTGCCGGCCGCCCCGGTGGCGGCGCCTGTCGCGACGCCCTTCACCCTGCGGCTGGTCGTCGGAATGCTCGGCGTCCTGCTGGCCGTGCTGGCATCTGGTTTCAATGAAAACGTGATCAAGGTGGCGCTGGCGGATATCCGGGGCGCCATGGGCATCGGTCGTGACGACGGTACCTGGCTGGTGGCGCTCTACGCGGCGCCCTCGGTCTGCGCCATGGCCTTCGCGCCCTGGTTCGCGGTCACTTTGTCCCTGCGCCGCTTCAGCCTCTGGGCCATCGCCGCCTTCATGCTGCTCGGGCTGTTGAGCCCGCTGGCGCCGAACCTGCAGAGCCTGCTCTGGCTGCGTGGCCTGCAGGGACTCGCCGGTGGCGCCTTGCCGCCGATCCTGATGACCGTGGCGCTGCGCTTTCTCCCCGCCAACATCAAGATCTACGGCCTCGCCGGCTACGCCCTCACCGCGACCTTCGGCCCCAGCCTGGGGACGCCGCTGGCCGCGTACTGGGTGGAGTTCGTCGGTTGGCGCTGGGCTTTCTGGCAGATCCTTCCCATCAGCCTGCTGGCCATGGCCGCCGTGGCCTGGGGGCTGCCCCAGGACCCGCTGCGCCTGGAGCGTTTCCGCCAGTTCAACTGGCTCGGGCTGGCGCTCGGCTTCCCCGCGCTGTTCATGCTCGTGATCGGGCTGGTGCAGGGCGAGCGGCTGGACTGGTTCGAGTCGTCGCTGATCGGCGCGCTGCTTGGTGGCGGCAGCGTGTTGCTGGTGCTGTTCCTGCTCAACGAATGGAAGCACCCGCTGCCGTTCTTCAAGCTGCAACTGCTCAAGCTGCGCAACCTCAGCTTCGCCCTGTTCACCTTGGCCGGCGTCCTGTTCGTGCTGCTGGCGGCCGTGGTGATTCCCTCCAGCTACCTGGCCCAGGTGCAGGGCTACCGCCCGTTGCAGACCGCGCCGGTGATGCTGGTAGTGGCCTTGCCGCAATTGCTGGCACTGCCCCTGGTGGCGGCCCTGTGCAACCTGCGCTGGGTGGACTGCCGTTGGGTGCTCGCCTGCGGCCTGGCCATGCTCGCCTGTTCCTGCTGGCTGGGTTCGCAGCTGACCTCGGCCTGGATTGGCGATGATTTCTACCTGGTACAGGCGCTGCAGATATTCGGTCAGCCAATGGCCGTGCTGCCACTGCTGATGCTGTCCACCGGCAGCATCAAGCCCACCGACGGCCCCTTCGCTTCGGCCTGGTTCAACACCATCAAGGGGTTCGCCGCGGTGCTGGCGGGCGGCGTGCTGGAAGCGCTCGCCACCCTGCGCCTGCATCTTCATTCGACGCAACTGGTCGACCGCCTCGGCAATAACCCCCTGGTGGAAGGTGGCGTCGAACTGGCCCGCCGGATGCACCTGCAGGCCGTGGTGCTGACCTCCGCCGACCTCTACCTCTGCATGTCCGCCGTGGCGGTCGCGCTGATCCTCATCATCCCTTTCGTGCCCACGCGCATCTATCCGCCGCGCGCCCCGACCTGACCGGAGTCGACCATGAACCAACCCCGCACCTTCAAACCCGTTATCCCGGCCGCCTTGCTGGTGGGCGTCGGCCTGCTGGCCTGGGGCTCCTGGCACCTGCTGGGTGAAAGCGCCGACCAGTACACCAATGACGCCTTCGTCCACGCCGATTTCACCCTGGCGGCGCCGAAGGTCCCCGGCTTCATCCGCGAAGTGCTGGTGGAAGACAACCAGATGGTGACGGCTGGACAGCTGCTCGCCCGCATCGATGACCGTGACTACCGCGCAGCCCTGGAAGGCGCGCGTGCGCGGGTCGCCAGTGCCCAGGCCCAGCTGGAAAATGCCGGGGCCACCCTGGAGCGGCAGGGTTCGGTGATCGAACAGGCCCAGGCCACGCTGGAGGCGGACCGCGCCGAGCGTGTCTTCGCCCAGCATGAGCTGGAGCGCTACCAGAAACTGGTTGGCCGTGGAGCGGGCACCCTGCAGGCCGCGCAGCAGGCCCGCAGCCGTTACGACAGCGTCGTGGCGCGCCAGGCCGAACACAGCGCCGCGCTGCTCGCCACGCGCAAGCAGACCGACATACTCAAGGCTGAACGCGATGCCGCGCAGGCCGCGCTGGGCAGCGCACAGGCAGCGCTGCGCCAGGCCGAGCTGGACCTTTCCCACACCGAACTCAAGGCGCCCATCGATGGCATGGTGGGCCGCCGCGCCGTACGCGTCGGTGCCTTCGTCAAACCCGGCGATGCGCTGCTGGCGGTGGTGCCGCTGGAGCACGCCTATGTGGTGGCCAACTTCCAGGAAACCCAGCTCACCCACGTGCGTCCTGGCCAGTTGGTGCAGATCGAGGTGGACACCTTCCCCGGGGAATCCCTGCGCGGCCGTGTGGAAAGCATTGCGCCGGCCACCGGCGTGACCTTCTCCGCCATCGCTCCCGACAACGCCACCGGCAACTTCACCAAGGTGGTGCAGCGCATCCCGGTGAAAGTCGTGCTGGATGCCGGCCAGCCGCTGCTCGGCCAGCTCCGGGTGGGCATGTCGGTGGAGGCGAGCATCGATACGCGCAGTGAGCCTCAGGCGGTCGCCGAAGTGAATTGATACACCTGACCTGTAGGAGCGAGCTTGCTCGCGAAGCTTCTGCGTCCACCCTTTCGCGAGCAAGCTCGCTCCTACACAGGCCCAACCGGGATCGTCAGCGGCAGAACCGAACGAAATCGCTCCGAGCCCGCGCAGGGGGAAATCTGCGACAATTCCGCCCTTGCCGAAAACGACAGCAGAATCAGCGGAACCGATGAGCGAGCAATCCCCCAGCGCCGAACAACTCCTGAAACGCATCGACCAGGCCATGGGCGCTGACCGCCATCGCCTGCGCCGGCAGCTCCACGAGCTGCGCAAGCATCCGGACGACGCCAAGCTGGCGCAGTGGGTCGAGCGCTTCCAGGCGTCCATCGCGCGTGTCGAGGCGCGGCGTGCCAGCGTGCCGGCGATGCGTTACGACGACGCCCTGCCCATCGCCGCCAAGCGCGACGAGATCAAGGCGGCCCTGGAAAAGCACCAGGTGCTGGTGATCGCCGGCGAAACCGGTTCGGGCAAGACCACCCAGTTACCGAAGATCTGCCTGGAGATCGGCCGTGGCACCCACGGCCTGATCGGCCACACCCAGCCGCGCCGGCTGGCGGCACGCAGCGTGGCCACGCGAGTTGCGGAAGAGATCGGCAGCCCCCTGGGCGAGCTGGTGGGCTACCAGGTGCGCTTCGAGGACCAGTCCAACGAGCGCAGCCTGATCAAGCTGATGACCGACGGCATCCTGCTGGCCGAAACCCAGCACGACCGCTTTCTCGAGCGCTACGACACGATCATCGTCGACGAAGCCCACGAGCGCAGCCTGAACATCGACTTCCTCCTCGGCTACCTGAAGACCCTGCTGCCGCGCCGCCCCGACCTCAAGCTGATCATCACCTCGGCCACCATCGACCTGGAGCGCTTCTCGAAGCATTTCGGTGAAGCGCCGATCATCGAGGTCTCCGGCCGCACCTATCCGGTGGACACCTGGTACCGGCCGCTGGCCGCCGAGGTGGACGAAGACGGCGAAGCGTTGTTCGACGACCTGTCCGTGGACCAGGGCATCCTCCGCGCCCTGGACGAGATCACCGCCCACGAACGCGAAGTGGGCAAGCGCCCAGGCGACGTGCTGGTGTTCCTCCCCGGCGAGCGGGAAATCCGTGACTGCGCCGAGGTGCTGCGCAAGGCTCAGCTCAAGCACACCGAGGTGCTGCCGCTCTACGCGCGCCTGACGCCCGCCGAGCAGCAGAAGATTTTCCAGCCCATGCCGGGCCGCAAGATCGTCCTGTCCACCAACGTCGCGGAAACCTCGCTGACAGTGCCGGGCATCCGCTACGTGATCGACAGCGGCACCGCGCGCATCAGCCGCTACAGCTACCGCGCCAAGGTCCAGCGCCTGCCGGTGGAGGCGGTGTCGCAGGCGAGCGCCAACCAGCGCAAGGGCCGTTGCGGCCGGGTCGAGCCGGGCATCTGCGTGCGCCTCTACAGCGAGGAGGATTTCATCTCCCGCCCGGCCTTCACCGACCCGGAGATCCTGCGCACCAACCTCGCGGCGGTGATCCTGCAGATGCTCCACCTGCGCCTGGGCGATATCGAGGCCTTCCCCTTCATCGAGCCGCCGGACGGCAAGGCGATCAAGGACGGCTTCACCCTGTTGCAGGAGCTCTCGGCGGTGAACCGCGAGAGCCAGCTCACGCCCATCGGCCGCCAGCTGGCGCGCCTGCCCATCGACCCGCGCCTCGGCCGCATGGTGCTGGAAGGCGCCCGCCAGGGCAGCCTGGACGAAGTGCTGGTGATCACGGCTGCGCTGTCGGTGCAGGACCCGCGCGAGCGTCCCGTCGAGCGCCAGCAGGCCGCCGACCAGGCCCACGCCCAATGGAAGGATGTGGACTCCGATTTCGCTGCGCTGATCAACCTCTGGCGCGGCTTCGAGGAACAGCGCCAGGCGCTGGGCTCCAACGCATTGCGCACCTGGTGCCGGAAGAACTTCCTCAACTACCTGCGCCTGCGCGAGTGGCGCGATGCCCACCGCCAGCTGGTGCTGATCTGCCGCGAGCTGAAGCTCTTCCCCCAAGCCGGTAGGAGCCAGCTTGCTGGCGAACCTGGCAAGACGCCGAAGGATTCCGCCGTTCGCCAGCAAGCTGGCTCCCACAAGGGGGAGGCGCCCGAGCGCAGCATCGACTACGCCAAGGTGCACAAGGCGATCCTTTGTGGCCTGCTGAGCCAGATCGGCCAGAAGACCGAAGACGGCGACTACCTCGGTGCCCGCCAGCGGCGTTTCTGGATTCACCCCGGCACCGCCATCGCGAAGAAGCGCCCGCAGTGGATCATGGCCGCCGAACTGGTGGAAACCACCAAGCTGTTCGCGCGCATGGTGGCGAAGATCGAACCGGACTGGCTGGAGCCATTGGCCGGCCACCTGGTGAAGAAAAATCACCTGGAGCCTCATTGGGAGAAGCGTCGCGGGCAGGTTGTGGCCTTCGAGCAGATCACCCTCTACGGCCTGATCATCGTTGGCCGCCGCGCGGTGCACTACGGCCCCGTGGACCCGGAAGTCTCCCGCGAGCTGTTCATCCGCGAAGGCCTGGTGCGGGGCGAAATCCACAGCAAGGCGAAGTGCCTCACGGCCAACCGCCAGCTGCTGGAGCGGCTCGACGAACTGGAAGCCAAGGCCCGCCGGCGCGACATCCTCGCCGACGAGGAAACCCTCTTCGCCTATTACGCGGCACGCCTGCCGGCAGACATCTACCAGACCGCCAGCTTCGAGAGCTGGTACGAGCGGGAGCGGGCGAAGAACCCGAACCTGCTGATCATGCGCGAGGAAGACGTGCTGGCCCGCGAAGCCAGCGAAGTCACCGCCGCTCAATACCCGGACAAGCTGCGCCTGGGCGAGCTGGAGCTGCCGCTGTCCTATCACTTCGAGCCCGGTCACGTCCGCGACGGCGTGACCTTGCGCGTTCCCGCGCCGCTGCTGCCGCAGCTGCCGCCGGATCGCCTTGAATGGCTGGTGCCGGGGCTGCTGGAAACCAAGTGCGTCGCCCTGGTGCGCAACCTGCCCAAGGCCATCCGCAAGAACTTCGTGCCGGTGCCGGACTTTGTGAAAGCCGCCCTTTCCAAGCTGGTGTTCGCCCAGGGGTCGTTGCCGGAAGCGCTCGGCCGCGAATTGCAGCGCATGACCGGCGCCCGCGTGCCAGAGGAAGCCTGGGTCGAGGCGGCTGCCCAGCTGGAAGGCCACCTGAAGATGAACCTGGAAGTGGTGGACGCCCGCGGCAAGTTCCTCGGCGAAGGCCGCGACCTGGCCGAGATCACCGCGCGCTTCGCCGAAGCCAGCCAGGCCGCGCTGGCCATTCCGCAGGCGCAGAAGGAACAGAAGCCGGTGGAGGCCAAGGGCTTCGCCCAGGTCGCGGAAAAGACCCAGCAAAAAGTCGCCGGCCTCTCCATGACCGTTTACCCGGCTCTGGTGGAGGAGGGCGGCACCGTCAAGGAAAGCCGCTTCTCGACCCAGGCCGAAGCCGAATGGCAACATCGCCGCGCGCTGCAACGCCTGCTGCTGCAGCAGCTCGGCGAAACCGCCAAGTTCCTCCGTGGCAAGCTGCCGGGCCTCACCGACCTCGGCCTGCTGTACCGCGACATGGGCCGCGTCGATGCGCTGGTGGAGGACATCCTCCTGGCCAGCCTGGACAGCTGCATCCTCGATGGCGAAGCCAGCCTGCCCCGCGATGGCGCGGCCCTGGCCTCGCTCGCCGAGAAGAAACGTGGCGCCTGGGCCGAACACGCCGAGCGCCTGGCGCGCCTGACCCTGGAAATCCTCAAGCTCTGGCATGCCCTGCAGAAACGCTTCAAGGGCCGGATCGACCTGGCCCAGGCGGTGGCGCTCAACGACATCAAGGCGCAGCTGGGCAACCTGGTCTATCCGGGCTTTGTCCGCGAGACTCCGGCGGAGTGGCTGAAGGAACTGCCGCGTTACCTGAGGGCCATCGAGCAGCGTTTCGACAAGATCGCCGCACAGTTGCAACGCGACCGCGTCTGGTCCGGCGAGCTGGCCAGCTACTGGGAGCAGTATCAGGCCCGCCTGGCCAAGCATGCCCAGGAGGGCAAGCGTGATCCGGAGCTGGTGCTCTACCGCTGGATGCTGGAGGAATACCGCGTTTCGCTGTTCGCCCAGCAACTCGGCACGAAAATGCCCGTATCCGACAAACGCATGAACAAGCAGTGGAGCCAAGTGGAAGCCTGATGAGCGAATCCTTCGAAATCCGCCCAATGAGCCCCGAGCTCTACCGGAGCCAGACCCGCCGCAGTACCCTGATCATCGCGGTCGTGTTCATCGCCCTGGCACTGCTGCTTTCCACCTTCTGTGTGCAGCTGTTCGGTGCGCCGGGCGGCGACAACTTCCGCTGGAACCTGATCGGCGTCCTCGCAGGCCTGGCCCTCACCATCGCAATGGTGCGCCTGCAGTTCTGGTCACGCCCCTGGATGGCGCCCGCCGTCTACGGCTGGCGGCTCAAGCGCAGCCTGATGCGCGTCACCAATGTCATGCACAAGGTCAAGGCCGGGGTGGCGGCCGGCGATCCGGCGGCGATGAAGCTGCTGCGTTTCTACCACCTGGGCCTGACCCAGATGCACCAGCTGGACGGCAACAGCGCCGACCTCAGCCACCACGTGCATGAGATCGACCGCCACCGCGAGGCGATGGAGGCACAGGGGCTGGATGTGGAGCAGAACCGCCTGGAGCTGAGCTGGCTGGAAGCGGTGAAGGGGTACGGCAAGTAGTTCCGCCACCGCCCAGCTTCAGGCCCGCGTGAGCGTCAGGATTGCTCAGACCTCACCGGCGTGAGTCACCCCTCGCCCGCCTGCGGGAGAGGGGCCGGGGGAGAGGGAGGTTGTGCCGCGCCTGGACTCCCAAGGGCAGCTCTTCGATCTGCTTGGCGAATGAATTCACCCCTACAGGGCCCGTGCCAGCGCAAGGTGGCGCCGGCGCGAGTCACCCCTCGCCCTCTGGGAGAGGGGAGGGGCGGGCCGCGTTCGGGTGAGTGAAGTTGTGCGGTGCATGGATTCCCAAGGGCAGCTCTTCGATCTGCTTGGCGAATGAATTCGCCCCCACAGGGATTGTGCCGAGGCAGGGACCGGCCGGCGCGAGTCACCCCTCGCCCTCTGGGGTGAAGAGGCACGCTTTCGGAAGCACCGCTTCCGGTGCCGATGACGCCTGAGCGCGAAGCGATCAGGCCGGGGCGCAGAGCGGGGGGCCGGGGGAGAGGGTGCCTTCAGGCTAGCGCGAAAGCCAACCTGCTACCGCCCCCCAACCTCAAGCTGTACTCCGCCACCGCTTTCTCATCCGCCGCAACCCGCTCCGGCAGGAACTCCCGAAGGAATTCGACCCAGGTACGGATTTTCGCGTCGAGGAACTGCCGCGACGGATACAGCGCGTAGATGCCGAGAGGGAAGAGACTGTGGTTGGGCAGTACGCGCACCAGGCTGCCGTCCTTCAGTCCGCTGATGGCCGAGTACACCGGCACCACGCCAACCCCTAGCCCGGCCTTGATGGCTTCGGTCATCGCATCGGCCGTATTCACCTGGAACGGCGTCTGGTTGACGCTGACCATCTCCTGGCCGTCCGGGCCGTCGAACAGCCACTTGTCCAGGGACATCACGTTGTTCACCAGGCGCAGGCAGCGGTGTTTCGCCAGCTCAGCGGGCAGGCGCGGCGCGCCGTGCTTCTCGATGTAGCCGGGCGATGCGCAGAGCACGCTGTAGGTGGTGCCGAGTTGCTTGGAGATGAACCCCGAATCCGGTAGCTCCTGGGCGATCACCACGGAGATGTCGTAGCCCTCGTCGAGGATGTCGGTGGTGCGGTTGGCCAGGGTCAGGTCGAAGCTCACGTCCGGGTACTTCTCGCTGTACCCGGCGATAGCCTTGATCAGGTAGTGCTGGCCGATGCCGGTCATGGCGTGGACCTTCAGGTTACCTACCGGCCGTGCGTGGGCCTCACTGGCCTCGGCCTCGGCTTCTTCGATATAGCCAAGGATCTGCTCGCAGCGCAGCAGATAGCGCTGGCCGGCTTCGGTCAGGGCGATGCGGCGAGTGGTGCGATGCAGCAGGCGCGTGCGCAGATGGGTTTCGAGGGTGGCGACGGCGCGGGAGATGTACGAGGTGGTGAGGTCCATGCGCTGGGCAGCGGCGGTGAAGCTGCCGGTCTCCGCCACACAGACGAAGGCGCGCATGTTGAAGAGGATGTCCATGGAGGGTCCTGGCCCGGAAGGGAGGCAAATTTTGTCACGAAGTATGTCCCGGGATTATGGCTGATTCAGTACACAATCCTTCATCTATCCGTCGCCTTATCCTTCTCACCGGCCAGTTCTAGAATCGCCGCCGTTCCAGGCATCAGCCCTGGTTACCCAGCATTCAGGATATGCCGCAGTGCACCGCAATCCTTGGCCCGGCGTCGCCCGCGCCAGTCTGTTCGCCGTCGTTTCGTTCCTTTCCGCTTGTATCGATAGTCAGGGCATCGCCCCCCAGGCCGAGCGCCTGGACGCCGCCCAACTGGACCCCGGCTCGGCCATTCGCCGCGCCGAACATGACGCCGCCTGGCCCAGTGACCAATGGTGGCGCGCCTATGGCGATCCGCAGCTGGACACCTGGATGGAGCATGCGCTGGCCGGCAGTCCCACCCTGGCCATTGCCGCTGCCCGGGTGCGCAAGGCTCACGCATTGGCTGGCGTGGTGGAGTCCGCCGAACAGCCCCAGGTCGGTCTCGACGCCAGCCTGCAACGCAAGCGCTGGCCGGATGACTACTTCTACGGTCCCGGTGACCTCGCCCGCACCACCAGCTGGAACAACGCCAGCCTGATCGGCTTCTCCTACGACCTTGACCTCTGGGGGCGCGAGCGTAGCCGCAGCCATCAGGCGCTGGACGAGGTCCGGGTGGCGGTGGCCGAGGACCGACTGGCCGCGCTGGAGCTCCAGGGCAACCTGATGCGCAGCTACATCCACCTGGCGCTGTTGCATGCGCAGATGGACGTTGCCCGGGCCACCCTTGCACAGCAGGAACAAATCCTGCGGTTGGCCGAACAGCGCCTGCGCGACGGCATCGGCACGCGCCTGGAAGTCAGTCGCGCCGAAGCGCCCTTGCCGGAAAGCCACCGGCAGATCGACGCCCTCGGCGAATCCATCGCACTGGCTCGCAACCAGCTTGCGGCCCTGGCCGGCAAGGGACCGGGGGAGGGCGAGCGCCTGCAGCGGCCGACCCTCGACCTGCAGCAGTTGCCCGTCCTCCCCAGGCAACTGCCGCTGGAACTGCTCGGCCGTCGCCCGGACCTGGTCGCCAGCCGCTGGCAGGTGGCGGCCCAGGCGCGTGGCATCGAAGTGGCCAAGGCGGGCTTCTATCCCAACGTCAACCTGCTGGGCGGTATTGGCACCAATGCCACCCAGGGCGGCGTGTTGGATTTCCTGCGCTACGACAAGCTCGCCTACAACCTCGGCCCGGCCCTCAGCCTGCCCGTGTTCGATGGCGGGCTGCGCCGTGGTCAGCTCGGAGCTGCCGCCGCCGACTACGACGTTGCGGTGGAGCAGTACAACCAGACCTTGATCAGTGCGCTGCAACAGGTGGCCGATGCCCTGGTGCGCATCACGTCGCTGCACCAGCAGCAGAAACTCGCCGCCGAGGCGGTGGCGGCCGCGCAGAAGACCTGCGACCTCGCGCTGCTGGCCCAGCAACGCGGCCTCACCGGCTTCGACGCCGTGCTGGAAACCCACCCTGTCCTGTTCCAGCGCCAGCTCCAGCAACAGCAGGTGCGCGCGGCCTTGCTCGAGGCCCAGACCGACCTGCTGCTGGCACTCGGTGGTGGTGTGCTGTCCGAGCGCTCCGGCCCCGCCGACGCCAGCCTGGCGCCGCAGGAACCACGCCTGCGTTTTCTCCCCAAGCCTTGAGGACCCGACATGGTTCGAACCTTCAACCGCGCGCTGGCCGACTGGGCGCGCAGTGACGGCCTGACCTGGGCCTTCATCTTCAAGGCCCTGCTCACCGCTTTCCTCGCCCTCTGGCTGGCCTATCGGCTGGAGCTGCCGCAGCCGGGCACGGTGCTGGTGACCGTGTTCATCGTCATGCAGCCGCAGAGCGGGCAGGTCCTGGCAAAGAGCTTCTACCGCATCATCGGCACCCTGTTGGGGCTGGCCGTGATGGTGGCGCTGATCGCCTTGTTCAACCAGGAACGAGTGCTCTTCATGCTCTGCCTGGCCATCTGGATCGGCCTGTGCACGGCCGGTGCCGCGCGCTACCGGGATTTCCGCGGCTATGCCTGTGTGCTGGCGGGCTACACGGCGGTGATGATCGGCCTGCCGGCCACGAGCCACCCCGACGATGCCTTCATGCTCGCCCTTTGGCGGGTGCTGGAGATCAGCCTGGGCATTCTCTGCACCGGTCTGGTCAACGGCCTGATCCTGCCGCAGAGCACCAGCACCGACCTGCGCAACACGCTACACGGACGTTTCCGTGACTTCGCCGCCTTCGCCTGCGAAGGCCTGGCCGGCGGCCTCGATACCGCACGTTTCGATGCCAGCAATGCGCGCTTTGCGGCCGCCGCCGTGAACCTGGAGAACATGCGCAACGCCACCGCCTTCGAAGACCCGCACATGCGCATGCGCAGCGGGCGCCTGGCGCGGTTGAACAACGAGTTCATGGTGCTCTCTACCCGGTTCCACGGCCTGCATCAGTTGTTGCGCCGTCTCACTGTAGGAGCGAGCTCTGCTCGCGAAGGCTCAGACCCGACGGAGTTCGCCAGCAGAGCTGGCTCCTGCGGGGGCGCGGTGCTGGAGGCGTTGCAGCCGTGCCTTGCGGAGGTCTCTCGGTTGCTCGCGCCGCTGCGTGATCGCCTCAGCAGCGAGGCCGACGCGGCGCAGCTCGCCATCCGCCTGGAGGCCTGCAAGCAGGAACTGATGCAGTTGATCCGCAGCGGCCGCGCGCAGCTCGCCATGCAACACCCCAGCGAAGCCCAGAGCCTGGATTACGACACCGCTGCCGAGCTGCTTTATCGCTTCGCCGATGACCTGCACAGTTACGCCCAGACGCACGCCTCGCTACTGGACGACCACCATGCTCGCGAGCAGTGGAAGGAGAGTTTCCGGCCTCGTGCGAACGCGGTAGCCGCTGCCGTTGCGGGATTGCGCAGCAGCCTGCTGATCCTGCTGCTCGGCGCCTTCTGGATGGCCACGGCCTGGCCCAGTGGCGGCACTTTCGCCATGACCATCGGCATGGTTTCGGCGCTGGCATCGTCCTCCTCCAGCCCCCGGCGTCTTTCGCTGCAACTGACCCTGGGGGCTACCGCCGGTGCTTGCCTGGGCATCTACATGACCTTCCGGGTCCTGCCGGCAATCGACGGTTTCGCGCTGCTCTGCTGCGCCCTGGCACCGGTGGTCGCGCTGGGTGCCTACCTGCTGGCGCGGCCACAACTGGCGGGTGCCGGCCTCGGCCTGCTGATCTGGTTCAGCATGAATTCCATGCCGGCCAACCAGACGCTGTTCGACCCGCACCGGGTGCTCAACGAATACCTGGCCTCGGTGCTGTCCATGGCCCTGGCGACTGTGGCCGCCGCCGTGCTCCTGCCGCCCAATCGGCCCTGGCTGTGGCGGCGCCTGGAGCGCGACCTGCGCATGTGCGTCGTGCGTGCCGTGAGCGGACGGATGAAGGGACTGGTGTCCGGTTTCGAGAGCGGCACCCGCGACTTGCTGAACCAGGCCTACCTGTATTCCGCCGGGCGCCCGGACGTGCAGCGCCAACTGCTGCGCTGGATGTTCCTGGTGCAGGAAGTCGGGCATGCGGTGATCGAAATGCGCCTCGAGCAGGCGCGTCTGCCGGCACTGTCCTGCTATGCCGAATCCATGCCCTGGCGCAACGCTATCCGTGCCATGGGCCGCGCCCTGATCCGCTTGTTCATCCAGCCTTCGGAAACCAATCGGCAGCGCGCCTTGCACGCCGTGGAGCAGGCCATCGACAGCGTGCGCAGCACCGCCGAGCCCTGCGCGCCGCAGTTCGAAACGTCGCCTCTGCGGCGTCTGCAGAGCTACCTGCATTTCATCCGTACTTCGCTGCTGGACCCACAGAACCCGCTGGGTGGCGACGCCGTGGCCGTTCAGCCGCAAGGAGCCCTCCATGCCACGTGAAATCGCCCTGCACGGCGTCTATCTGCCGAGTCTGACGCTGTTGTTCCTGGTGGCGTTCCTGCTCGGCTGGGCGCTGGATCGCCTGTTCGCCTGGTGCGGCCTCTACCGTCACGCCTGGCACCCGGCGCTGCTGCGCGTCGGCCTGTTCACCTGCCTGTATGGCGCCCTGGCGCTGACCATCTACCGTTGAGGCTCCCATGTCCCTGAAACGAATCATCAGTGTCGGCGCGACCCTGCTCATCCTCGCGCTGGCGGTCGTGCTGGTGCGCACCCTCTGGCAGCACTACATGGACTCGCCCTGGACCCGCGATGGCCGCGTGCGTGCCGACGTGATCAACATCGCCCCGGACGTGGCCGGCCTGGTGGTGGACGTAGCGGTACGCGACAACCAGAAGGTGGAAGCGGGTGACCTGCTATTGCGCATCGACCCGTCCCACTACGCCGTGGCGGTGGAACAGGCCGAAGCCCTGGTGGCGGCGCGCAAGGCAGCCCTGGCGATGCGCAAGGTCAACGCCGACCGCCGCGCCGACATGGACGACCTGGTGGTCTCCCGCGAGAGCCGCGAAGACGCCGGCCACCTGGCCGCCGCGGCCCTGGCCGAATACCACGAGGCAATCGCCGCCCTGGAGGCCGCGAAACTCGATCTGGCGCGCACCGAAGTCCGCGCACCGGTGGCCGGCCATATCACCAACCTCAATGTCTACAAAGGTGACTACGCCGGGCGCGGCGAGGCCAGCATGGCGCTGGTGGACGAGCAGTCCTTCTACGTGAACGGTTACTTCGAAGAGACCCGCCTGCCACGCATCAAGGTCGGTGATCTTGCCGAACTCAGGCTGATGAGCGGCGAGCGCCTCACCGGGCGTGTGGACAGCATCGCCCGAGGCATCTACGACCGCGACAACCCGGAAAGCCGTGAACTGATCGCCGACGTGAACCCCACCTTCAACTGGGTACGCCTGGCCCAGCGGGTGCCGGTGCGCATCCATCTCGACGAAGTGCCGGAAGGCATGCTGCTGGCCGCCGGGATGACCTGCACCGTGGTGATCGGGGAGAAGGGCGCCAGGCCGGAAACTTCCGGTTGGCTGGATGGATTGTTGTTCAGCCAGTAAAAAGTCCTTGTTGTAGCCAGCGCTGTTTGTGAAGTTCCCCGCCCCTTAAAATTATCCCGCCTCCCACGATGAGGCACTTGCTGCCGTAAACATCACCGCAAGGTGTTGCGCTGTACCTTCGACCAGTTCGTGGAGAGCTGGTCGAAGTTTCAAACTCCAAGCACTCGGGAAACAATCCAATGAAAACTCTTGCCTTGCTGGCGCTTGCCGGCATGCCTGCCTTCGCCTTGGCTGCAGAGCCGGTGGAATCTGCGGTCGCCGGGGAACCCATAGTCGAGCAGTATCACTATGGAATGGAACTCGATATCGCCAAGGTTCTTTCGCGAAGTGAAGTGCCCGATGTCTGTGGCGTAGTTCCGGCTTATATGACCTACGAAGATCACCAGGGCAAAGTTCATCGCCTGGAATATGTGGTTTTCGGTCAGGGTTGCGGTAACGGTTGATTTGAAGTTTCAGTTGTTTCGATGGAATGCCCGGCTATTTGATGTCGGGCTTTGTCCTTTCTGGAGCATTGCATTTTTGCGGAAATGTTGAATTCGTAGGATGGATGGGGCCTGCGATACCCATCAATCCAGTCGCGATGGGTTTCGTTCCTCTACCCATCCGACGAATGAAGGCTTCACCCCTCCTGCGCCTTCAGGAACAGCCGGAACAACTCCGACTGCGACTTGATCCCCAGCTTGCTGTAGATGTGCTTGCGGTGGACCTTCACCGTTTCGGCGGAGATATCCAGCTTGCGCGCGATCTCCTTGCTGGAGCAGCCGCTCAGCATCAAACGGCCCACTTCCAGTTCGCGGGCGGTGAGGGCGTTTTCCACCTTCTGCCCGGCGGCTTCCAGTTGCGCCTGCCAGGCCGGAGCGGGCGGCGGCGGGCTGGCCATCAGCTCCTGCTCAAACGTCCGCCGCTGGCGCATCAGTCCAGCGAGCCAGGGCTGGATCAGGCCGAGCAAGGCGATCTGCTCCGGGCTGAAGCGTTGGCGCGAACCCAGTGAAAGACAAAGCGTCCGCCCGCCGTCCAGCGGCACGTTCAGCTGCACTTCATCGGCGACCACATTGAGGCGGAAGTAGCGCTGGTAGTAATCCGTCTGCTCGAAGCATTCCGGCGCCACCTCGCCCAGGCGGAGCAGGCCGGCGGCGTTGTTTTCGCGGCTGGCAATGTAGAAGGGATCGAGCTGGTAAAGCCCGCGCAGGTAGTCCTGGAAGAGGGGATCGGGCCCGCCATCAGCGCCGGGGCACTCGGCGAATACCTGCGGTCGACCGTCGCTGAAGAGCAGCACCACCCAGCTGTCGAAGGGCAGGTATTGCTCCAGCAGGCGCACCAGGGCCAGCCAGAATCCGGTACGGTCGAGCTGTTCGATCAGCCGGCCGACGGACTGGTGCCAGGCGATGTCCTGCAAGGTCAGACTCATGTTCGCTACCCCCGATGGGTTACCACGCTTGCGTAATTACTCCTCGCCAGGGTGAGCCCCATACTCCGGGCATGCCAGGGCGAGTGGCGAGCATTGTGACGCCTGCCCGCCCGCTGACAAGAAGGAGCATCCATGAAGGTCGAACTCGTCCAACTCGCCGGTCGTGACGGCGACACCGCCTACAACCTCGAACGCACCCTGGAGGCCATTGCCGGTTGTGCGCCGGGAACCGAGCTGGTGGTGTTCCCGGAAACCCAACTGATGGGATTTCCGCGTGCCGATAACATCGCCGCCGTCGCCGAACCCCTGGACGGCCCGAGTCTCCAGGCGGTACAGCGTGCCGCCCGCGAGAAGGATGTCGCGGTGCTGGTCGGGCTGCTCGAACGGGCCGATGGCACGGTCTACAACACCTCGGCACTGGTGACGCCCGACGGCGTGGCACTGCATTACCGCAAGACCCATCTCTGGCCGACCGAGCGCGGACTGGTGACGCCCGGTGACCGCTACGCAACAGCCCTGTGGAAGGGCGTGCGCATCGGCATCCTGATCTGCTACGACATCGAGCTACCCGAGACCGCACGGGCACTGGCACAGCTGGGCGCCGAGCTGATCCTGGTCACCAACGGCAACATGGACCCCTACGGTCCCGTGCACCGCACCGCGATCATGGCCCGTGCCCAGGAAAACCAGGCCTTCGCGCTGATGGTGAATCGGGTGGGAGAGGGTGATGACGACCTCGTATTCGCTGGCGGAAGCGCCGCGGTCGATCCCTTCGGCCGCCTGATCTTCGAGGCCGGCCGCGAGCCCTGCCGGCAGGTAGTTGAACTGGATTTTCGCTTGCTACAGAAAGCCCGCGCCGATTACCAGTACCTCGCCGACCGCCGCCTGATCCTCCCCGGCGAACGCATCGAGCACGCCGACGGACGCCGCGAACTGTTGATTCCCTGAGTCGAACCGCCCCCTGCCCAATTACCCGACGGGGCGGCCTGCAACCGCACCCGTTCCACCTGGAGCACCCTGATGAAGCCAACCCGCACTTTGAAGTTCGCCCTGGCCTCGGTCCTTGCCGTGGGTCTCGGCCAGGCTCAGGCCCAGACGCCTGAGCAGCGCGTCCATGTCTACAACTGGTACGACTACATCGGTCCGGATGTGGTGAAGAACTTCAGCCGCGAGACCGGCATCAAGACCGTCTACGACGTGTTCGACAGCAGCGAAATGATGGAAGGCAAGCTGATGACCGGCGGCAGCGGCTACGACGTGGTTGTGGCGACCAACAGCACGTTGCCCAACCTGATCAAGGCCGGCGTGTTGCAGCCACTGGACCGCGACAAGTTGCCCAACTGGTCCCATCTCGACCCGGAAATCCTCGCCAAGCTGCAGGCCAACGACGCGGATAACCGCTATGCCGCGCCCTACCTCTGGGGCACCACCGGTATCGGCTACAACGCGGACAAGGTGAAGGCCATTCTCGGTGACGATGCGCCGGTCGATTCCTGGGACCTGGTGCTCAAGCAAGAGAACCTCGAGAAACTCAGCCAGTGCGGCGTTGCCATGATCGATGCGCCGGGCGAGATCATCCCGATCGCCTTGAACTACCTCGGCCTGCCGCCCCATAGCACGCGCAAGGAGGACTACGCGAAGGCGGAAGAACTGCTGGTCAGGCTCAAGCCGCATATCGCCTACTTCAACTCGTCGAAGTTCATCACCGACCTGGCCAATGGCGATATCTGCGTGGTGGTGGGTTGGGCCGGCGGTGTCTACGAGGCTCAGCAATCGGCGAAGAACGCCGGCTCCCAGGTGCGCCTCGAATACAGCATCCCGCGAGAGGGCGCGCCGGTCTGGTTCGAGAACCTGGTCCTGCTCAAGGATGCCCAGCATCCACAGGAAGGCCTCGCCTTCATCAACTACATGATGCGGCCGGACGTGATCGCCGATACCTCCAACTACCTCGGCTACCCCAACGCCAACAAGGCCGCCGATACCCTGGTCACCCAGGCGCTGCACGACAACCCGATGGTCTATCCGCCGCGGGAAGTGATGGACAAACTGTTCACACTCGAGCCGCTGGCGCAGAAGCTGGAGCGTGTCCGGACCCGCGTCTGGAGCAAGGTCAAGTCGGGGGCCTGACACGCGAAGCTGGGCTAGGCTGGTCTGACTGCCCCCATCGATACGAGGTGTACGCCATGCACTTAGCAAGACCCCGGCTGCTCGGCAAGGTTGCGATCATCAGTGGTGGTGCGGGTGGCTGTGGTGAAGCCGCGAGCCGCCTGTTCGCCGCCGAGGGTGCCAAGGTGGTGATCGTCGATCGCAATGGTGACGCAGCCGACGAGTTGGCCCGGGAGATCAAGGCGGCTGGTGGGGAAGCATTGGGGGTGGGCGCCGATGTCTCCAGGGCCGATCAGGTCAAGGCGGCCGTGGCGAAAGGGGAGGCGGCGTTCGGAGGTGCGGACATCCTGTTCAATCACGCCGGCACGCTCATCGTGAAACCCTTTCTCGATGTGGAGGAGGATGAGTGGGACTGGCTGATGGCGGTCAACGTCAAGAGCATGTACCTGATGACCCGGGCCGTGTTGCCGCAAATGCTGGCCAAGGGCAAGGGCAGCATTGTCTGCACCTCATCCATCTCCGCCGAGTACGCCACCCCCGGCGAGGTGGTCTACAACGCCACCAAGGGCGCCTGCCAGATGTTCGCCAGGGCCATCGCCGTGGAGTTTCGTGATCGCGGAATACGCTGCAACGCCGTGGCGCCCGGGTTCATCCGCACGGCCCACGGTATTCGTGAAATGAAGGAACTGCAGGCGATGGGCGTGGAAGCCAGCGAGGCCGCGATTTCGTCGCAGCAGGGGCGGCTCTGCGAACCGGAAGAGGTGGCGCGCGCCGCGCTGTTCCTGGCGTCTGACGAAGCATCCTTCGTCAGTGGCGCGCACCTCTTTGTGGATAACTGTTTCTCGTCGGTTTGAGACTGAAGATAAGGACGTACTGCTGTGGCAGCGATTTCAATCGCGAATGAATTCGCTCCTACAGGGCGATTCGCTGCTTCAACTTGCGCGCCACACCCCGTACCCCCGGCTCGTAAACCTCCCGCTCTACTGCATCCACCGCAAGCGCAAGCACCTGTTCGGCGATCAGCTCGTGCTGCTGGTACATGGCGTTCACCGGCAGCGGCAGGAAGTCCAGCAACTGTGTGTCACCGAAGGTGCCCACGCGCATGCGTTCGGGCCAGTCACCGTGTTCGCGCAGGGCGTCCAGTACTCCGGCCAGCAGCACGTAGGCCGTTGTGATCAACACATCGGGCAGCTCGCCGCGTTGTAGCAGGTCGGCCATCAGGCGCTGGCCGCATTCGCGGCTGAAGTCCTCGCCCTGGAGTTCCAGCGCTTCGCACTTGAGCCCTTTCAAGGCCTCATGAAATCCCGCGCTGCGCTCGGCACTGATGGGCAGCTCCGGCCGCGCACCGAGTAGGGCGACGCGTCGGGGGGCGGGATTAAGCAGGCTGCGGGTGAGTTGCAGGCTGGCCTGGCGGTCGTCGCTGACCACCGCGCAGAAGCGCCGTGGGTTGCGCACCCGGTCGACGGCGATCACCGGCAGGCCTTCGTCAAGCAGTTGCTCAAGGCTGTCGTCGTCCGGCGGCAGGCAGCTGGCGACTATCAGCGCATCGCAGCGCCGTGCGCGGAACAGCTTGAGCAACTGCCGCTCACTGTCCGGCTCGTCGTCGGAACTGGCGATCAGCAACTGATATCCCCGCGCCCGCGCGCCCTGTTCGAGCAGCTTGGCGAGTCGGGCGTAGCTGGGGTTTTCCAGGTCCGGAAGGATGAAACCCAGGGTACGCGTCTGCCGGCTGCGCAGGCCGGCGGCCTGGGGATTGGGCTTGAAACCATGCTCGTCCACCACCGCCTGCACGCGTTCCACGGTGGCCGGGCTTATGCGCTTCTGCTCGGCCTTGCCGTTGATCACGTAGCTGGCGGTGGTCACCGAAACGCCGGCCAGGCGGGCGATATCGCTGAGTTTCAAGTTCACGACTCCTGTTATGCGGATGTGTTTCATCGGGCGGGCTTCAAGAATCGAAGATTATCGAGTAACGTGCCCGCTCAGTTTAGTGAAACGATTCAGCAGGCGCTCTGTCTACGCTTTAACCGATGCAACCGACGTTCGGTGGCGCCACTGATGGCAAGTGACAACGATAAGAAGGGCGCAAGGCCCGGAGAGGTGATGCGATGCTCGAACTGACCGCAGGGCAGATTTCCATGGGCCTGGTCGCGGCGGACAAGGCGTGTGCGTTGCGCATGCTGGCCGAGCGGCTCGAGGGCGATGGCCTGGTTGCGGCGGGGTACCTCGCCGGCCTTGAGGATCGCGAAACCCAAGGCTCCACCTTCCTTGGCCAGGGCATCGCCATTCCCCATGGCACACCGCAAACCCGCGAGCTGGTATTCAACACCGGCGTGCGCCTGATGCAGTTCCCCGACGGGGTCGACTGGGGCGGCGGGCAGATCGTCTACCTCGCCATCGGCATCGCCGCCAAATCCGATGAACACCTGCGCCTCCTGCAGGTTCTCACCCGTGCCCTGGGTGAAGCCGACCTCGGTAGCGAACTGCGACAGGCGCAAACCCCGGAAGACATCCTCAAGCTGCTGCAGGGCGGTCCTCAGGAGCTGGCGCTGGACGACCAACTGATCGGCCTTGGCCTGGTGGTGGAGGACTATGACGACCTGGTGCTGCAAGCCGCACGGCTGCTGCGCCGGGCCGAATGCGTGGAGGGTGGGTTTGCCGCCGCCTTGCTACAGGGCGAGCCGCTGCCATTGGGCGATGGGCTGTGGTGGCTGCACAGCGATCACGCGGTACAGCGTCCGGGCCTTGCCTACCTGACCCCGGAAAAGCCGCTGCGCTACCTCGATCAGCCCCTGAACGGCCTGTTCTGCCTGGCCAGCCTTGGCGATGCCCACCTGGCGTTGCTGGAGCGACTTTGTGCCCTGCTGATCGAAGGTCGTGGCCGCGAACTTGCCCGTGCCACCCAACGTCGCGCCGTACTGGAGGTGCTGGGCGGCGACGTCCTGCCCGACTGGCCCAGTCTGCGCCTGCCGCTGGCCAATGCTCACGGCCTACATGCACGGCCGGCCAAGGAGCTGGCGCAACTGGCCAAGACCTTCGAGGGCGAGATTCGCCTGCGACTTGCCGACAGCGCTACGGCGGCCGTGTCCGCCAAGAGCCTGAGCAAGCTTCTGGGCCTGGGTATTCGCCGTGGCCAGATCATCGAAATCATCGCCGAACCGGCTGTCGCCGACGCTGCCTTGCCGGCGCTGAAAGCCGCCATCGAACAGGGTCTGGGCGAAGAGGTCGAGCCCTTGCCGGCCAGCGTCCAAGCCACGCCGGAAGACGAGCCCGCGGCACCCTCCGTGATGGCTCCGACGCCCGGCAGCCAGCTTCAGGCGGTACCGGCTGCGCCCGGCATCGCCGTGGGACCGGCGCACATCCATCTGCACCAGGCGTTCGACTATCCGCTGCGCGGCGAATCCCCAGGTGTCGAGCGGGAGCGATTGCAGAAAGCCATCGACCACGTCCGTGGCGAGATCGAGGCGCTGGTGCTGCGCAGCGAGGCGAAAGCCATCCGCGAAATATTCATCACCCATCTGGAAATGCTCACCGACCCGGAACTGGGCGACGAGGTGGACGCTCGCCTGAAACAGGGTGAAAGCGCGGCCGCCGCCTGGGCCGCGGTAGTGGAAAGCGCCGCCACCCAGCAGGAAAGCCTGCACGATGCCCTGCTGGCCGAGCGTGCCGCAGACCTGCGGGATATCGGCCGGCGCGTATTGGCCCAACTCTGCGGCGTGGAGGAAGCTCCCGAGCCGAAAGAGCCCTATATCCTGGTGATGGATGAGATGGCGCCGTCCGACGTGGCGCGTCTGGACCGCGACCGTGTAGCCGGCATCCTCACCGCCCGTGGCGGCGCCACGTCCCACAGCGCCATCGTCGCTCGTGCCCTGGGTATTCCCGCGCTGGTGGGGGCCGGGGCGGGCGTGCTGCTGCTGGAACCGCTCACGCCGCTGTTGCTGGATGGCCAGCGCGGACGGCTGGTGGTAGCGCCCGATCCCGATCAACTGCAACGTGCCCGCGAGGAACAGGAAGGCCGGCAGCGTCGTCTGCAACTGGCCGATGCCGACAAGCTGGAGCCCGCCCTGACCGGCGACGGCCATCGGGTGGAAATCTGCGCCAACCTGGGCGACTGCGCGGGCGCCGCCAAGGCGGTGGCGCAAGGGGCGGAAGGCGTCGGCCTGCTGCGTACCGAATTCATCTTCATGGCTCACCCGCAGGCGCCGGATCTGGCGACACAGGAAGCGGAGTATCGCCGGGTGTTCGACGCACTCGACGGCCGTCCGCTGGTGGCCCGCACGCTGGATGTCGGTGGCGACAAGCCCCTGCCGTACTGGCCCATGCCGGACGAGGAGAACCCCTTCCTCGGCGTGCGCGGCGTGCGCTTGACCTTGCAGCGCCCGAAGCTGATGGAAACCCAGTTGCGTGCGCTGATGCGTGCCAGCGAAGGACGGCCTTTGCGCATCATGTTCCCCATGGTCGGCACCGTCGAAGAGTGGCGCCAGGCGCGCGACATGGCCCTGAGGGTGGCCGCGGAGATTCCCCAGGCCGACCTCCAGCTGGGGATCATGGTCGAGGTGCCTTCTGCGGCCCTGATCGCCCCGGCGCTGGCCCGCGAGGTGGACTTCTTCAGCATCGGCACCAACGACCTGACGCAGTACTGCCTGGCCATCGACCGGGGCCATCCGACGTTGTCCGCCCAGGCCGACGGCCTGCACCCCGCCGTGCTGCAACTGATCGCCCTGACCGTGCGCGCAGCCCATGCCCAGGGCAAATGGGTGGGTGTCTGCGGCGAACTGGCCGGTGACCCGCTGGCGGTGCCGTTGCTGGTGGGGCTGGGGGTGGACGAGCTGAGCCTGTCCGCCAGCGGCATCGCCGAGGTCAAGGCGCGGGTGCGTGAGTTCAACCTCAGCGCCGCTCGAGAGCTGGCGGAAAGCGCACTGGGCCTGGAAAGCGCAGCGGCTGTGCGCGAACTGGCGGAGCGTTTCTGATGGCCCGAATCCTCAGCATTACCCTGAACCCCGCGCTGGACCTGACCCTGCGCCTCGACTGCCTGCAACCCGGCGAGGTGAACCGCAGCCTGGCGCAGGCCAGCCATGCCGCCGGCAAGGGCCTGAACGTGGCGCAGGTGCTGGCCGACCTGGGTCACAGGTTGACCGTCTCGGGCTTTCTCGGCGAGGACAATGCCGAAGCCTTCGAGGCGTTGTTCGCTCGGCGCGGTTTCGTCGACGTTTTCATCCGCGTGGCGGGGGAAACGCGCAGCAACATCAAACTGGCGGAAGCCGATGGGCGCATCACCGATATTAATGGCCCCGGCCCGATGGTGGACGCTACCGCTCAGGCAGCGCTGTTGTCGCGGCTAGATGCCGTTGCGCCGGGACACGATCTGGCCGTGGTCGCCGGCAGCCTGCCCCGAGGCGTGGCACCGGCTTTTCTTGTCGAGCTGATCACGCGGCTCAAGGGACATGGCTTGAAAGTGGCGCTGGACACCAGTGGCGAGGCCCTGCGCGCCGGCCTGCTCGCGGTGCCCTGGCTGATCAAGCCGAACACCGATGAGCTGGGCGAATGCTGCGGCCGGTCGCTGGGCGATGTCAGTGCACAGCGCGAGGAAGCTGTCCGGCTCCAGGCATCGGGAATCGAACAGGTCGTCATTTCCCAGGGGGCGGACGGGGTGAATTGGTTCGGTACCGGGATCGCCCTGCATGCCCAGCCGCCACGGGTCAGTGTGGCCAGCACCGTGGGCGCCGGTGATTCCCTGTTGGCCGGCATGGTTCATGGCCTGCTCAGCGGCTGGCCGTCAGCGCGCACCTTGCGTCACGCCACCGCCATTGCCGCCCAGGCGGTGACCCAGGTGGGCTTCGGCATCAGCGATGCCGAGCAACTGCAACAGCTTGAAGGCGCCGTAGAAATCCAGGCGCTGGAAGAACAACAAGAGGTGTCCCGATGAAACTCGCCATCGTCACGGCCTGCCCCAATGGCATGGTCACCAGCGTGCTGTGTGCGCGCCTGCTGGATGCCGCCGCGCAGCGCCTGGGCTGGAGCACCAGCGTCGAGATCGTGGACCCGCAGCATCCGGAAAACCGGCTGTCCACCGCCACCCTTGAAGCCGCCGATTGGGTGTTGGTGGTCAAGAGCGGGGAGCTGGACCTGACTCGCTTCGCCGGCAAGCGTCTGTTCATCGCCAGCCCCGCCGAGGCCCTGCGTGACAGCGAGTCCTTCCTCCTGCGCGCTGCCGTCGATGCCCAGCAACAGCAACCCGAAGCACCAGTCGCCGCCGTCGCTTCCCGACCGCGTATCGTTGCCGTCACCGCCTGCCCGACCGGTGTGGCGCACACCTTCATGGCCGCCGAGGCGTTGAAGCAGTCCGCCCAGCGCCTGGGCATCGATTTCCAGGTGGAAACCCAGGGCTCGGTGGGCGCCCGTGATCCGCTGGCGCCTGAAGCCATCGCCGCCGCCGACGCGGTGCTGCTGGCCACCGACATCGAGGTGGACACCGCCCGTTTCGCCGGCAAGAAAGTCTTCCGCTGCGGCACCGGGGTTGCCCTCAAGCAATCCGAAGCCACTCTCAAGCGCGCCCTCAGCGAAGGCAAAGTGCTGGACGCCAAGACCGGTGCAGACGCCCAGGCCGGCAAGGCCAAGGCTGAACCCAAGGGCGCCTACAAGCACCTGCTCACCGGGGTTTCCTACATGCTGCCGATGGTGGTGGCGGGCGGCTTGCTGATCGCTCTGTCCTTCGTCTTCGGCATCGAGGCGTTCAAGGAGGAGGGCAGCCTGGCCGCTGCGCTGATGCAGATCGGCGGCGAGGCGGCGTTCAAGCTGATGGTGCCGCTGCTGGCCGGCTACATCGCCTATTCCATCGCCGACCGTCCGGGCCTGGCGCCGGGCATGATCGGCGGCCTGCTGGCCAGCACCCTCGGTGCGGGTTTCATTGGCGGCATAGTTGCGGGCTTTCTCGCCGGCTATTCGGCACGGGCGATCAACCGCCACCTGAACCTGCCGCAGAGCGTCGAGGCGCTGAAACCGATCCTGATCATCCCTCTGCTCGCGAGCCTGTTCACTGGCCTGGTGATGATCTACGTGGTGGGCAAGCCGGTAGCGGGGATGCTCGCCAGCCTTACCCACTTCCTCGACAACATGGGCACGTCCAACGCCATTCTCCTTGGCCTGCTGCTGGGCGGGATGATGTGCGTCGACCTCGGTGGCCCGATCAACAAGGCGGCCTACGCGTTCTCCGTGGGGTTGCTGGCGTCGCAGAGCTACGCGCCAATGGCGGCCACCATGGCCGCCGGGATGGTGCCGCCCATCGGCATGGGCATCGCCACCCTGCTGATGCGCCGCAAGTTCGCCCAAGGGGAACGCGAAGCCGGCAAAGCGGCGCTGGTGCTGGGACTGTGCTTCATCTCCGAAGGCGCCATTCCGTTCGCCGCCAAGGACCCGCTGCGGGTGATCCCGGCCAGCATCGCTGGCGGTGCACTGACCGGCGCGCTGTCCATGTATTTCGGCTGCAAGCTGATGGCGCCCCACGGCGGCCTTTTCGTGCTGCTGATCCCCAACGCCATCAACCACGCGCTGCTCTATTTGCTGGCGATAGTCGCCGGCAGCCTGGTGACCGGGGTGCTTTATGCGCTGCTCAAGCGCGATGCCGAGCAAGAGCTGGTACTGGAGTCGCAGCGCGTGGCCTGACCGCCTAAGGCGCCGCGCTCAGACCTTGCCGTACTCGCGCTCGACGTGGGCCACGCGGGTGCGGAACGCGCGATACCACTCTTCGCGCCCGCGTCGCTGCGCCTCACGGTGTTCGGCCTGCATGCGCCAGTCGCGGATGTCCTCCTCGCTGCGCCAGTAGGACACCGTTATCCCCATCCCGTCGGCGCCGCGTGCGGACTCCACGCCGAGGAAACCGGGCTGGTCGCGCGCCAGTTCCAGCATGCGCTCGGCGGTGGCGGCATAGTCCTGCTCAGTCTCACTGCGCAATGAGGTGAAGATCACCGCGTAGTAGGGCGGTTCCGGCGTCGAAGCAATCATCGAGCGTTCTCCTGGCAGGCATTGACGAAGGCGTGAACCAGCGGTGGCAGGCGGCCGATCAGCGCGGCGCGTTCCGGCTGGAACAGGGTGGCGATGAAGAAGGGATGGCCGTCCAGCTCCACGGCGCGTACCGCGCCGGCGGCGTCGGTGGCCGCGATCTTCAGGGGGCCCCGGGTCAGTTGCTCGCCGAAGGCGGGATTCAGGCCATAGCCGCAGAAGTAACCCTCGAAGGTGTCCCGGGCGCCGTAGGCCGCTGCCAGGCGCGATTCGGCACGCAGCTCCACCCGCTCCAGGGTTTCCCGCAGGGCACAGGGCAGTGGGCTGATGACGGTGCGGGCGGCATCCGGATGGGTTTCGCCATGCTCGGCGTCGGCCCAGCCGAGGACGTTGCGGGCGTGCTCCAGCAGTGCGTACTGGAAGCCGCCGCAGGTGCCAAGAAAGGGCAGGGCATTGCATCGCGCATGGTTGATGGCCATCAGCACCGCGTCGGTGTCGCGATATGGGCTGCCGGGCACGCACCAGAGGCCATCGAAATCGTCGAGATTGTGTTCACCCAGGCGCTCGGTCGCCAGCCAGATACCTTCGACGGCTCGGCCGGAGGCGCGCGCTGCAAGCTCCAGGGCGTGAGGATTGGCCCGGTGTGCGGTGATGCTGTCGTCCCTGTCACCGATCAGGCCGATGCGCAGTTGCTTCATCTCTGTCCTCCATTTCCGGGCGCGGTTTGCGCCCGCACCGGCCGACTATATAGTTGCGTAGAAGCAATCAATATTGGCGATCTGGCAAGGTGGGGTTGCAGTGACGCAATACAGGATCGACCACGCCGACCTGGCGCTGGTCCTCGCATTGGTCCGGGGCGGGACCCTGGCGCGGGCCGCCGAGCAGCTCAAGGTAGATGTCTCCACGGTATTCCGCGCGCTGCGGCGCCTGGAGCAGGCACTGGGTAGCGTCCTGTTCGAGAAAAGCCGCGCCGGTTACCTGCCGAATGCGACGGCTCAATTGCTGGCACAGCAGGCCGAACTGGCGGAGAAAGCGCTTGAAGCGGCGCGTCTTGGGCTGGAGCAGGGCCGCGAGGCGGTCAGCGGGACCTTGCGCCTGACCTGCACCGACGCCGTCCTACATGGCCTGCTGTTGCCCGCCCTGGCCCACTTCATGCCCGCCTATCCAGCGCTGGAACTGGAGCTGACCACCTCCAACGACTTCGCCAACCTCAGCCGCCGTGACGCCGACATCGCCCTGCGCCTGACTACCGCACCGCCCGGTCATCTCGTGGGTCGCTGCCTGGGTCCGGTGCCCTACGTGCTCTGCGCGGCGGACGCCTATCTCGCGCGATCGCCGGAGCGCGACCCGGCGCGCATGGCCTGGATCGCCCCCGACGACTTCCTGCCCAACCATCCCAGCCTGGTCTGGCGCCGCCAGCACTATCCCGACGTGCAGCCGATGCATCGCTGCAACAGCATGCTGTCGGTGGCGCACCTGGTGCGCGCCGGCCTCGGCGTGGCGGCGCTGCCGGAATACCTGGTGCATGACGAAACGGGGTTGCAGATCCTCGAGGGCGACCTGCCCGGCTGCACCAGTGCGCTCTGGCTGCTGACCCGGCCGGACTGCCGCGCGTTGCGTTCGGTGATCACCCTGTTCGAGGAATTGGGGCGCCACATCAGGCTTCCGGGCACCGCGGCGCAGAGCGGCTAACCTTGTTCTGGCAATGCTGCCCAAGTGCCAGTTCACCTGCCTGCAAGCCCCGGGAGGGCGCCATGCTCAAAGCCATACTCGCCATCATCGTCATCGCGATTCTCGGCGTGCTGGGGTACGCCGCGATCAGCCCGAATCATTTCCGCATCGAACGCACGACCACCATCGCGGCGCCGCCGGAAAAGGTCTTCCCGCTGATCAACGACCTGAAGCAATGGACGGCCTGGTCGCCCTGGGAAAAGCTCGATCCGGCACTCAAGCGCAGCTACAGCGGGCCGAAAGAAGGCGTCGGCGCCGCCTATGCCTGGCAGGGCAACAATGAAGTGGGCACCGGGCGCATGGAGATCACCCAGAGCGAGCCGGCTTCGAAGGTGGAGATCAAGCTCGACTTCCAGATGCCCTTCGAAGCCCACAACACCGCCGAGTTCAACCTCCAGCCGCGGAATGGCGGCAGCACCCAGGTCACCTGGGCCATGTACGGACCGTCCCCCTATACCCATCGCTTGATGCAGGTGTTTTTCGACATGGACGACATGGTCGGCAGCAAGTTCGACCAGGGCCTGGTGAACCTCAAGGCCGCCGCCGAGAAATAACCTGAAACGGACCGCTCGGCCCCCGAGCGGGCGGGGCGAACAGGTGGCGCTATCCTGACCCTCTCCTTGTAGGAGCGAATTCATTCGCGAAGGAGTTCGCTCCTGCAAGGCATGGTCAATCCAGACGAAGAACGGAATTTTCCACAGGCCCTGTCGATTCCTGTCGCGGCCGAACGACCAATGGGTGTCAGTACCCCGCAGCCACCCGAGGAACCCGTCATGAAATACCTGTGCCTGATCTATATCGAAGAAGCCAAACTGGCCACCCTGACCGATGCCGACTACCAGGCCATCGCCGGCGAGTGCGTGGACTACACCGAGCAACTCGCCGCCAGCGGTCATTACCTGGCGTCCAACGCGCTGGAGTCGGTGCAGACCGCCACGACCTTGCGCCTGCAGGGCGGTCGCGTGTCGATGACCGACGGTCCCTTCGCGGAAACCAAGGAGCAACTCGGCGGCTTCTACCTGATCGAGGCGCGCGACCTCAACGAAGCGCTGCAGATCGCGGCGAAGATCCCACCGGCACGCCTGGGCTGCATCGAGGTGCGGCCGGTGCGCGAGCCTGAAGTCCGGCCGACCCTGGGTGCGGTCTCCTGATGCAACGGGGGGCCTGATGGAAGAGGCCGAACTGCGCCAGCGGGTCGAGGCGATCTATCGCAGCGACTCGCGCCGCGTCCTCGCCACGCTGATCCGCCTGCTGGGGGACTTCGACCTGGCCGAGGAAGCCCTGCACGACGCCTTCATCGCCGCCGTGCAGCAGTGGCCGCGGGACGGCATCCCGGCCAATCCGCGCGCGTGGCTGGTGTCGGCCGGTCGCTTCAAGGCCATCGACGGACTGCGCCGGCGCGTCCGTTTCGACGCGTCCAAGCGCCATCTGCTGGCTGAACTGGAAGAAGCTACCAGCGAGTTCGAGGAGGGCGAGGATGTGGAGGACGACCGCCTGCGGCTGATCTTCACCTGCTGCCACCCGGCATTGCCGGCCGACGCGCAGGTGCCGCTGACCCTGCGCGAAGTCTGCGACCTGAAGACCGAAGAAATCGCCCATGCCTTCCTGAGTACGCCGTCCACCATCGCCCAGCGCATCGTCCGCGCCAAGGCGAAGATCCGCGACGCACGCATTCCCTATCAGGTGCCGTCGCTCGCCGAGTTGCCGGAGCGGCTGGATAACGTCCTGCGGGTCATCTACCTGGTGTTCAACGAGGGTTATTCGGCGTCTTCCGGCGACTCCCTGACCCGTACCGATCTATCGGCCGAAGCCATTCGCCTGGCGCGACTGCTGCTGGAGCTGCTGCCGGACCCGGAAGTGATGGGGCTGCTGGCGCTGATGCTGCTGCACGACTCGCGCCGCACCGCACGCGCCACCGAGACTGGCGACCTGATCCTGCTGGATCAGCAGGACCGCTCCCTGTGGGACCGGGCGCAGATCGCGGAAGGCCTCGCCCTGGTGGCGCAGGCCTTGGCCAGCCGCCGCGTCGGCGTCTATGTGCTGCAGGCCGCGATCAGCGCCGTGCATGCCCAGGCGGCGAGCGCCGAGCAGACGGACTGGGGGCAGATCGTCGGCCTCTACGATGTGCTGCAACGGCTCGTCCAGTCGCCGGTGGTGGCCCTCAATCGCGCGGTGGCCATCGCCATGCGCGATGGCCCCGAAGCGGGACTGGCGGAAGTGGACGCCCTGCTTGATGCCGGCGAACTCGGCGATTACCACCTGGCGCATACCACCCGCGCCGATTTCTGCCGTCGCCTCGGGCGCAAGACCGAGGCACGTGCGGCATATCAGAGCGCACTCGCGCTGGTACGCCAGGAACCCGAGCGGCGCTTCATCGAGGGGCGCCTGCGTGAATTGGAGGAGTGAGGGCACCGCTCGTCGATTCCGGCGAAGGCGGTGTCGAGGCCGGACAGCGGCGCACGACTAAGGGTGACCCCACGGCATGCCCGCCGACGGAACCCCTTCCGGAACCAGGAGACACACCATGAGCAGTGAAACCCTCAAGGCCACCGCAGAACTGGAAGTCCACGAAGTCTTCGACCAGTGGCTGAAGGCCGCCCGCGCCAAGAACGTGGACGCCATCCTGGCCTGCTATGCGGACGATGTGATCGCCTATGACGCGATCCTCAAATTGCAGTTCAAGGGCCTGGACGCCTATGGCCAGCATTGGCGTTACTGCATGGAGTTGTGCGCCGGCGATGGCATCTTCGAACCCGCCGAGCCGACCATCCAGGCCGACAGCAACGTCGCCTTCCTGCACTGCCTGGTACGTTGCGGCGGTGAACAGGATGGCCAGGTGAAGACCAGCTGGATGCGCGGCACCCAGGGCTACGTCAAGCGCGGCGGGCAGTGGAAGATCGTCCACGAGCATTTCTCCGCGCCCTTCGACATGGAAAGCGGCAACGCCCTGTTCGACCTCCAACCCTGAGCGCATCGCACACGCCATCTATCTGTAGGAGCGAGCTCTGCTCGCGAAAGCTTGCTCCTACGTGGGGCACGGATCACGCCGCCAGTCGCGGCGCCAGCTCTTCCAGCGTTACCTGCCCCCTGAAACCGCCACGGCTGCTGGCCGGCACGCCGTCTTCGATGGCGCGGGCGAAGGTGATCGCCGGATCGGCCTTCAGCTTCAGCAGGTAGCGCTGCAAGTGGGGGAATTCCCGGCCCAGGTCGAACAGTTTCATGTATTCCACCCAGCGGCTGACCCCGGCGAAGTATGCGTCCGCCAGGCTGCGGCGCTCGCCCAGCAGCCAGTCCCGGTCCCGCAGCAGCCGATCCAGGTAGGCGCACTGCACGCGCACGTCGGTAGCGCCTTTCTTGTGCAACACGGCCTTGGTGGCGTCATCGCCCTCGACCATCTCGTAGGCCGCCCAGAGCGGCGCGAAGGCGCCAAAGAAGTCGGTGACAAGGTAGGCCAGCATCTGATTCAGGCGGTCGTATTCCGGGCTGCCCTGGACCGGGCACAGCTCGCTGCCGGGATTGCGGCCAGCAAGGCTGAGCAGAATGGCCAGGCTCTCGCTGACCGGCTGGTCGCTTTCGGTGAGGAGGGCGGGCGTCTTGTTCAGTGGATTGATCCGGGCGAACAGCGGGTTCCACGGGTGTTCGAGCATCTCCACGCGGCACAGCCGGTAAGGCAGGCCGAGCCATTCGAGGGCCACGATCGAGCCGAACGAACAGCCCTGGGGTACGCCATAGAAAAGGACGGGTTCCATAGTCTTGCTCCTTGCAGTGAGGGTGAGCGGCCTTGCTGAGCGGCCGTGGGAGCACCTTAGGAGGTAATCAGGCTATATTCCGCCCTAATTTATTTCGCACCTGAGTTATTTTTTCGCGGAGCCCGGCCATGCCCAATCCCACCACTCGCGTGCTTGCCGTACTCGAGCTGTTGCAGACCCACGGCCAGCTCAGTGGCAGCGAACTGGCCCAACGGCTGGAGGTGGATGGCCGCACATTGCGGCGCTACATCGCGACCCTGGAAGACATCGGCATTCCGCTGATCGCCGAGCGCGGGCGCCACGGGGGTTACCGTCTGGTGGCCGGCTTCAAGCTGCCGCCGATGATGTTCACCAACGAGGAAACCCTGGCCCTGTCGCTCGGCCTGCTGGCGGTACAGAACCTGGGCCTGGAGCAGGCCGCCCCGGCAGTGGCCAGCGCCCGCGCCAAGCTGGAACGGGTGATGCCGGCCAATCTCAAACCACGCCTGCGCGCCCTCGGTGAAGCTGCCACCCTCGACCTGCCCGGTGCACGTGCTGCTGCCAACGAGCGCTGGCTGCTGGACTTGGCAGCCGCCGCCCAGACACAGCAGCGCGTGTGGTTCACCTACAGCTCGGGCGATGGCGAAAGCAGCGAGCGCGAGGCTGATCCTTACGGCCTGGTTTACCGCGCCGGTCGCTGGTACATGAGTGGTTACTGCCATCTGCGCCGGGACCTGCGCAGCTTTCGTCTGGACCGGATGCAGACGCTGTTGCTCCTGGACGCCCGTTTCGAACGCCCGCAAGACTTCGACGCCGCAACGTTCCTGACCGGAAGCATCGCCCAGCTACCCCGCTCGACGGCGGTGGAAGTGCTGCTCAAGTGCGACCTGGCCCGTGCCGCGGAAGAACTCAGCAGCGGCGTGGGACTGCTGGAACCGGTGGAGGAGGGCGTGTTGTTGCGCACCCGCACCGACAGCATGAGCTGGTTCGCCCGCCAGTTGGTGAAACTGCCCTTCGACTTCGAAGTGCGCGGACCGGAAGCCCTGCGCGAGGAAATCCGCGCCAGCGCGGCGCGGCTATTGAGGCTGGTGGCACCAGGTTCACCTTTGTAGGAGCGAGCTTGCTCGCGAAAGATCGTGCACGGACTGAACTCGGCGTCCCCCTCACTCCTACCCACGCCGCTTCAGCCGTTAAACTCGACCATCTTTTCCGCACCTGAGCACACCCATGGATATCGACCTGGCGCGCACCTTTCTCGAGATCGTCCGTACCGGCAGTTTCGTCGCGGCGGCCGAGCGCCTGCACGTCACCCAGACCACCATCACCGCGCGGGTGCATAACCTCGAACAACAGCTGGATTGCCGGCTCTTCGTGCGCAATCGTGCGGGCGCGCGGCTGACTGCAGACGGTGAGGTGTTCGTCGCCTACGCCAACCAGCTGGTGCAGACCTGGGAAGCGGCCCGACGCGACCTGCCGCTGCCCGAAGGCTATCGCGACGTGCTCAACCTGGGCGGCGAAGTGAGCCTGTGCAGCCCGCTGGTGCTCAGTTGGGTGATCCGCCTGCGCGAGCGCATGCCGTCCCACGCGGTACGTGCGGAAGTCGGCGAAGCGGGTCATCTGCAGCAGCAATTGCAGCGCGGTCTGCTGGACGCCGCGCTGGTCTATCGCCCGGATTACTGGCCAGGCCTGCAGGTGGAATTGCTGCTGGAAGAGAAGCTGGTCCAGGTGCGTTCGGCGACCAACCCCGAGCCCTACATCTACAACGACTGGGGCCCGGAATTCCGCCAGCGCCACGATGCCGCGATGCCCGAAAAGGCCAGCGCCGTGCTGTCCACCAACCTGGGGCCGCTGGCACTTCACTACATCCTCCAGTGCGGGGGTTCCGGCTATTTCCGCGCCCGCGTGGTGCAGGGGCACCTGGACAACGGCGAGCTGGAACGGGTGGAGAAGGCACCGGAATTCACCTATCCCACCTACCTCGTCTACTCCCGCGAAAAGGATTCCCCGGCCTTGCGCCAGGCCATCGACGTGCTGCGCGAGGTGGTCACCGAGGACATCGACTGGTCCCGGCGCTGGGACCCGATCTGAGCCGCAATGGTCGCGATCAGCAAATCGTAGGATGGGTAGAGGTGCGAAACCCATCATTCCGGGGCGATGGGTTTCGCTGCACCTCGAATGTAGGAG
>MTEY01011029.1_pt1 | contig 42747 bp, 36 predicted proteins | sample 1042721 | NCBI WGS metagenome assembly MTEY01 (sample SAMN06185809, study PRJNA358809) | soil metagenome | isolation source: soil biostimulated with seedmeal as carbon source | place: India | collected 2015-05-23 | reverse complement strand
CCCCGTTGCGTCCCCGTAGGAGCGAGCTTGCTCGCGAAGCGTTCTGGCACACCGCCATTCGCCAGCAAGCTGGCTCCTACACGACTCGCAGGACGGAAGGGCGCGATGCACAGGTAGGTTGGTCCGAGCGAAGCGAGGCCCAACATTACCGGGGTGGCAAAACCAAACGGCCCCCGCTGCCGGGCAGGCAGCGGGGGCCGTGTGCGTTGCGATGCAGATCAGGCGTGGGCGGTGTTGCGCAGCGCAGCCTCCTGGCCGACGCCGTTGGCGGTCTGGCGGATCATGTGCGCAGCCTTCTCGCCGATCATGATGGCCGGGGCATTGGTATTGCCGGCCACCAGGGTCGGCATGATCGAGGCATCCGCAACGCGCAGGCCCTCGACGCCGCGCACGCGCAGCTGCGGGTCGACCACCGAGCGCGGATCGCTGCCCATCCGGCAGGTGCCCACCGGGTGGTAGACGGTGTCGGCGCGGCGGCGAAGCATTTCGCGCACGCCCTCGTCGTCGCTGCCGTCGATCTTCAGGTGACCGAAATGCAGCGGCTTGCCACCGAAGCGCGCGAGCACCTTCTGGTCGAGGATGCGCTTGATCATGTGCACGCCCTTGAGCAGCGTTTCGGTATCCCGGTCATCCGACAGCAGGTTCAGTTCGATCTCCGGCGCCTCGCGCATGTCGGCGGACTTCAGGCGCACCCTGCCGCGGCTATGGGGACGCAGCACGCAGGCGTGAATGGAATAGCCGTGACCGTAATGGAAGGTGCGGCCGTGGTTATCGCCAGCGGACATCACGAAGTGCAGTTGCACGTCCGGGTCGGGCAGCGCCGGGTCGGTCTTCAGGAAGGCGCCGGCCTCGGTGAAGCTGCGGGTGAAGATGCCAGCCCGCTCGCGGCGGTACTTGAACAGCTCGTAGAGGTAGCGCAGCGCGCCGCGGATCGAAACGCCGAACAGATCGGTATCGAACAGGCGCTTGTGCAGGATCACGTCGACGTGATCCTGGAGGTTCTCCCCCACTTCCGGTGCCTCGTGCACCAGGCGCACACCCTTCTCCGCCAGGTGTTCGGCCGGGCCGACGCCGGAGGCTAGCAGCAATTGCGGCGAACCGAAGGCACCGGCGCTGAGGATGATCTCGCGGCGGGCGCGGATGGTGCGCTCCGTGCCGTCCTGCAGCACCCGCACGCCGACGGCGCGCTTGCCTTCGAAGAGGATGCGCAGCACCTGGGTGTTGCACTGCACGGCCAGGTTGGCGCGACCGCCATTGAGGCTCGCCTCGCCGCGATGCAGGTAGGCGCGCGCCGAGTTCCAGCGCTCGCCATTGCGCTGGGTCACCTGGAAGTAGCCAACGCCTTCCTGGCGTTCGCCATTGAAGTCGTGGTTGTAGGGATGGCCGCAGGCTTCGGCGGCCTCGATGAAGTGCCGCGCCATGTAGCAGGGGGAGCGCGGGTCCACCACGTGCAGCGGGCCACTGCCACCGTGCAGCGGGTCGTCGTTACGGCCAGCCACGCGCTCGTTGCATTCGGAATGCTTGAAGAACGGCAGCACATCCTCCCAGCCCCAGCCCTCGCAACCCAGTTGCTGCCAGCGGTCGTAGTCCGACGGCGTGCCACGGATGTAGACCATGCCGTTGATCGACGAACTGCCACCCAGGCCCCTGCCCCGTGGCTGGTAGCCGGCGCGCCCCTGCATGGTGGGTTGCGGCAGGGATTCGTAGCCGTAATTGCGCTCACCCGGACGCGGGATAATCAGGCCGATGCCCACTGGCGTGGTAATCAGCGGATGCTGGTCGTGGCCACCGGTCTCCAGCAGCGCGACGCTCTCGCCGCCGCTGTCGGCAAGCCGTCCGGCCACCGCGCAGCCGGCCGAACCGCCGCCCACTACGATGTAATCAAAGGTCTGATCCATCTGCTCTTCCTCTCGTTGTTATTGTCCTGGGGCAGGCCGTTTGAGCGCGGCCAACGATGTTCGAGCGACGGATTATTTGGCGGGGAGGAACGGGTTCCATCGTTCCTTCGAACCATTTTGCCGGTGGCCGGGCTCGCAACCCGGAACCTTGCTTGCCTGGCCGGAATGGCTGCTGCTAGCTTTGCCGCCAGTCGTTCAAACAAGCACAAACAAGACGCACGACCATCGCCCTCTCCCGCCTCTGCCATGGGGCCCTGCATAGGTGCAGCAAGGGTGGGCGCGATGCCGGAGGAATCATGAAAAGTGCCCCAGTTACCGGGCCCGGGGGCGAGCCAATCCCCAAGGTACTCAAGGCCAAGCTGCAACCGCCGGTGGTCAGCCCCCACCAGTTGCAACGCACGCCGCTGCTGGAGCGCATGCTCCAGGCCGAAGCAGCTCGCCTGGTGCTGATCCGCGCCGCCGCAGGATTTGGCAAGACCACGCTGATGCAGCAGTACCAGGCCGCCTGCCAGGCCGCCGGCCGTCGGGTCATCTGGCTCAATCTGGATGTGGCGGACAATGACCTGCGCCGCTTCGCCGCTCACTTGCATGCTGGCCTGCTGGGATCCGGTGACACCACAAGCCCCGGCCCTACCAGCAGCGCCCCCGGTATCGCCGTGGATCTGCTGGAGCTGGCGGCCTGTCAGGAGACGCCCTTTACCCTTCTGCTGGACGAGTTCGAGGTGCTGCAAAGCCCGCCGGTATTGGATTTCGTCCAGCAATTGCTGGACGCCCTCCCCCCCGTCGGCCAGGTCGTGATCGCCTCGCGCAATACACCGGATATCGGCATCGCACGCTTGCGGGCGCGAGGCCAGTTGCTGGAGATCAGCCCGAAGTCGCTACGCTTCTCACTGGAAGAGGCCACGTCATTCATCCGCGAGAAGCGCCAACTGCCACTGCGCGACAACGAGATCGCCACCCTTCACCGCTGCACCGAAGGCTGGGCAGCGGCGATCTTTCTCGCCAGCTTGTCACTGCATAGCCATCCTGACCCGGCACGCTTCGTCTCGTCCTTTTCCGGCTCGAACCTGGAGCTCGCCGAGTACCTGACGGAGGACATCCTGGCCAAGCAGAGCGAGCCCTGCCGCCGGTTCCTCCTGGAGACCAGCGTGCTCAGCCAGCTGTGCGCGCCGCTCTGCGATGCCATGACCGGGCGCGACGACAGCGCGGAGATGATCGCGTACCTGGAAAAGTCCAACCTGTTCCTGTTTCCGCTGGACAACGAACGCTGCTGGTACCGCTATCACAGTCTGTTTTCCAGCTACCTGCGCGATGCGCTGGAGCGCCAGCATCCCGGGCGTGCCGCACAGTTGCAGCGCGCTGCGGCAGTTTGGTACCTGGCAGGCAATCGCCCCGTTCCAGCCATCGAGCTATTGCTGGCCGCCGGCGCGCGCGACGAGGCAATGGAGACAATCTCCCGCCATGCCGAGGAGCTGGTCGAGGCCGGACGCAACCGTCTGCTGATTCGCTGGCTGGAGCAGATCCCGCCGAAACGACTGGACCAGCACCCTGACCTGGCCCTCATTTACGCCTGGGCGCTGGCCCTGAGCCGACGCTTCGCCGATGCCTTCCCCGTCGTTGATCGCTTTCTCGAGGGGGCCGGCCCTGCGGAATCGTGGCGCGGCCGTACGCAGATCGCCGCCTCTATCCGCTGCATGATGCTGGCCATGACCGATCAGGTGGAGCTCTGTCGCGAGGCTGGGCTGCAGCTGCTCGATCGGCTCACTGGCGAGCAGGCCTTCCAATACGGCGTGCTGACCAATTCCCTGGCCTACAGCATGATCTGCATGGACCAATACGACGAAGCCCGGCGCGTGCTCTCGCGGGCGATTCGCCTGACCTCGCGCCAACCATCGAATTTCATGCGCTGCATCGCCGATTGCATCGAAGGCGTGATCGACCTGGTGCAGGGCCGTCTGGGTAACGCCCTGGCGCGCTTGCAAATGGCCTATGAACGCCACTGGGAAGGTCCCGACAGCGACGCAGTGGGCGGCAGACCCGCTATCGGCATCACGCTGGCCCAGGCGCTCTATGAGCTGGATGCCACCTCCGAACTGGAAGAAACCCTGCAGGCGGCCTTGCCAATGAGCAAGAGCAACAGTCCGCCGGATTCGCTGATCGCCGCCCATGTGATCGCCGCACGCCTGGCGCTCGGTCGGGGTGACAAGGAGTCCTGGCAGCGCTACCTCGCCGAGCTGGAGCAACTGGGCCGGCAGATCAGCTCGTCGCGCATCATCTGCTCCGCGTGGCTGGAGCGGGCACGCATCGCGACGCTGGAGGGCCGCTACGAAGTCGCCGGACAGTCGCTGCGCAATGCCGAGCTTCATGACGACTGGATCCGGCCGGGCGTGTCGATGCATGCCAATGACGTGGATATGCCGTGCATCGCCCGTTGGCGTTTGCACATCGCCCAGAACGATTGCGCCGAGCCGGCGGCGGAGCTGGCCCTTGCAATCGAGGCAGCCAAGTCCCAGCAACGCCATCGCCGATTGCTCAAGTTGCGCCTCCTGCACGCCATGGCGCTGGACGGATCAGGCCAGGACAAGGCCGCCTTCGATGAGCTGACCCAGGCACTGCGCTTCGCCAGCCACGAGGGTTTCATACGCAGTTTCCTCGACGAAGGCATACGGCTCTCCCTACTGCTACATCGCTGGGCCAGGCAGTTCCAGGGACGCTGCCCGGCGTTGGGCATCGACGCTCAGTTCCTCACTCAGTTGCTGGAACGCTCGGCACCTACCGAATCCGCCTTGCACGCACACAAGGAAAAGCATCCGGACCTGCTCAGCGCGCGGGAGATCCAGGTGGTGCAGTTGCTCGCCGCCGGACATCGCAACAAGGTAATCGCGGAGAAAATGTTTCTCTCCGAACTGACCATCAAATCCCACCTGCGCAATATCAACGCCAAGCTCGGCGCCCAGGGCAGGACCGAGGCGGTGGCGATTGCACGGCAGAAAGGATTGATTGATTGAAGGTTGAGTCAGAGCTTTTTGTAGGAGCGAGCTTGCTCGCGAAAGACCGTGCTCGGACTGTTCGCGAGCAAGCTCGCTCCTACAGTTACGCAGTCGCGGTGGATCACGCTTCACCGATCCACCATCGCGACCATCCTACGCACTGAACGCCGAGCGGGCCTGAAACCGCCCTCACCCCAACCCTCTCCCAGAGGGAGAGGGGGCGGTCCGAGCGGGCGTTTGGCGTCGGCATTTCCCTGTAGGGGCGAATTCATTCGCCAAGGGCTGCGCAGCAGCCCCCTCAGGCAATTGCACCCGCCGCTCGCAACGCCTCGATCCGCGCTTCGTCCAGGCCCAAGGCCTGAAGGACCTCACGGGTGTGCTCTCCGGTCCGGGGAACACTGCCGGCCCGCGACGGTGTGCGACTGAAACGCGGCGCAGGGGCCGGGCAGGTCTGGCCGTCCACCTCGATGAAGTTCTCCCGCGCGCGGTTGTGCGGATGCTCCGGTGCCTCGGCGAAGTCCAGCACCGGCGCATAGCAGGCATCGGTGCCTTCCAGCAGGCGATTCCACTCATCCCGCGTGCGGCTGCGGAACAGCGCCTCCAGCTTGCTGCGCAGCAGCGGCCATTGCTCGCCCTGCCACTGCGCGGCGAAGTCCGGGTCGTCGATGCCGCAGCGTTCCAGCAGCAGCTGGTAGAACTGCGGCTCGATGGCGCCGATGGAAATGAACTTGCCGTCCGAGCAGGCATAGCAGCCGTAGAAGTGCGCCCCGCCATCCAGCAGGTTGGCCTCGCGACGCAGCTGCCATTTACCCCTCTGCAACATCGAGTGGTACATGCTCGCCAGCAGTGACGCGCCGTCACAGATGGCGGCGTCCACCACCTGGCCCTGGCCGGAACGCTGCCGTTCGTGCAGCGCGGCGAGGATTCCGGTCACCAGCATCATCGCCCCGCCCCCCATGTCACCCACCAGATGCAGCGGTGGCGTCGGCGGCCGGTCGGCGTGGCCCATGGCGTGCAGCGCGCCCGTCAATGCCAGGTAGTTGAGGTCGTGACCGGCGGCCTGGGCCAGGGGGCCGTCCTGGCCCCAGCCGGTCATGCGGCCGTAGATCAGGCCCGGATTGCGCGCCAGGCAGGTGTCCGGGCCCAGCCCCAGGCGCTCCATCACGCCGGGGCGGAAGCCTTCGATCAGCACATCTGCCTGCTGCACCAGCTCCAGCAGCACGTCGATGGCGCCCGGTTTCTTCGGATCGATGGCAACGGTCTTGCGCCCACGGTCGATCAGCGAGCCGCCACCGCCCAGCACGCCAGGGGTCAGGCGGTCGATGCGGGTCACTTCAGCGCCCATGTCGGCCAGCAGCATGGCGGCAAACGGCGCCGGGCCGATTCCGGCCATTTCCAGGACTTTCAGCCCTTGCAGGGGTCCAGGCATCTGTTGATTTCCTTCGACAGGTTCAGGTTCGGGAGACACTGGCCAGCAGGCGGCGGGCGCGCTCGATCACCGGCGCGTCGACCATCTGGCCATCCAGTTGAAAGGCGGCGAGGCCATCACGGGCGGCGTCCACCACCCGTTCCGCCCAGTCCAGTTCCTCGGCCGCAGGTGCAAGGGCCTGGTGGATCACCGGCACCTGCCGGGGATGGATGCACAGGGCGCCGCCGAAGCCGAGGTCGCGTGCCCTGCCGATGAACTGGCGCAACCCGTCCGTGTCATCGATGGCGGGAAACACGCTGTCCAGCGGCGCCTCCAAGCCATTGGCGCGGGAATGCAGGAGCAAGGCGAAGCGCACCTGGTCAAGGGCGCTCTCCGCCGCCGGGGTGCCCTGGCGCAGGCCGAGATCCAGCCCCAGGTCGAGCGCGCCGAAGCTCAGGCGACGCACGCCCGGAGCGGCGGCGATCTCGCCCAGGGCCAGCAGGCCCCGCGCGGTCTCGATAATCGGCCAGACCGGCTTGCCACTGGCGGCCACCGCCGCCACCTGCACGGCGTTTTCCGCCTTGGGCAGCAGCACACCGGAAACGCCCGGCTGAGCGCGGCAGAAAGCCAGGTCGGCGGCATGCTGGGAATGGCCAGAGGCATTGACCCGCACCAGCACGTTCGCCTCCGGATTGGCGGCGAGGAAGCGCCCCAGGTCGTCGCGGGCGGCTGCCTTGAGCGGCTCCTCCACCGCGTCCTCGAAGTCCACCACCACGGCATCAGCACCGCTGGCCAGGGCCTTGGCGATTCGCTCGGGACGGCTACCGGGAACGAACAGCAGGGTCCGGGCGGCAACAGTGTTCATAGGACGCCCTCCCGACGCAGGCGCTGGACGTCGGCTGCGCCAAAGCCCAGCTCGGCAAGGATGGCATCGCTGTGTTCGCCCAGTGCCGGTACCGGATCCATGCGCGGGGCGAAGGCGCTGCTGCGCCCCGGTGGCAGCAAAGCGGGCAACGGACCCGACGGACTGCCGATCTCGCACCAACGATCACGGGCCTTCAGCTGCGGATGGGCCCAGACGCCGGCCATGTCGTTGACCCGTGCGTTGGCGATCTGCGCCTTTTCCAGGCGCCCCGAGACTTCGTCGTGGTCCAGGACGGCGAAGTGCTCGACGATCAGCGCACGCAGCTCGTCGCGATTGGCGGAACGCTTGAAGTTGGCCGAGAAACGCTCGTCGCTCGCCAGTTCAGGACGCTGCAACACGTGCTCGCAGAACTGCACCCATTCCCGCTCGTTCTGCAGGCCCAGCATCACGCTGCCGCCATCGCCCACCGGAAACGGACCATAGGGGTAGATGGTGGCGTGGGCCGCGCCGGCGCGAGGCGGCGGCGTGGCGCCGTCGAACGCGTAGTACAGGGGATAGCCCATCCACTCCACCAGGCTTTCCAGCATGGACACGTCAACCCGGCTGCCGCGACCGGTGCGTTCGCGCAACATCAGTGCGGAGAGCACGCCGGTGTAGGCATACATGCCGGCGGCGATGTCAGCGATGGAACAGCCGGCCTTGGCCATCTGGTCCTCCCCTGCTCCGCCGGTGACGGAGAGGAAACCGCCTTCGCTCTGGATCAGCAGGTCGTAGGCTTTCTTCTGCTCGTAAGGTCCGCCCTCGCCATAGCCGGAGATGTCGCAGACGATCAGACGCGGGTAGCGCGACTGCAGTGCCTCGAAGGAAAGGCCCATGCGCGCGGCAGCGCCAGGAGCGAGGTTCTGCACCAGTACATCGGCCTTTTCCAGCAGGCCGTGGAGGATGCCATCGGCCTCCTCGCATTTCAGGTCCAGGGCCAGGCTCTCCTTGGAGCGGTTGGTCCAGACGAAATGCGAAGCGAGCCCGCGAACCCGCTCGTCGTAGCCGCGGGCGAAGTCGCCGGAGCCAGGTCGCTCGACCTTGATCACCCGCGCACCGAGATCGGCGAGCTGGCGGGTGCAGAACGGCGCGGCGATGGCGTGTTCGAGGCTGACCACGGTGATGCCGTCCAGCGGACGCGGTGCCGTCGTTGGAGCGCTCATCGGATCGCTCCTTCGACTCGATCCAGGTCGCTCAGATCGCCGGTTTCACGCAGACGCCAGACGCGCTCGATCAGTACGCCCGCGCCATCGGCGTCACGGGCGCCGGAAAAGGCCAGCAGACGGCGGAACTTGTCTTCCAGCTCGGCACGGGAGAGGCCATTGCCCGGATCGCCCTTGGGCTCGTCGATGGCACCTTCCAGCAGGCGTCCGTCGCGGGTGCGCACCTCGACGCGTCCCAGCCAGCGCTGCGGGTAGGCGCCGTCCACTTCCGCGTCCAGACGCATGCTGACCTTGTCGCGAAAGGCCCCCACGCGCGGGTCGTTCAGCGCCAGTTGCTGGAACTCCACCAGCCCGGCCTTGCCATGCACGGCGATCAGGCCGAGTACCGTGCCCATGGAGAACTTCGCCTGGTGCACGGTCTGCGGCACTTGCACGCGGCCGAGCACGTCGATGGCGCCCTGGTGAACGCGGGTGACCACGCTCTCGATCTGCTCATGGCTGAGCCCTTCACGCTGCATCAGGTCGAGAAGTGCATCAGCGGCCGGATGGGTATGGCGGCAGGAGGCGTGGAACTTGAATGAGGTTTCCAGCAGCGCCCAGCGGCTGCCGAGGCGGTCCGAGAGTTTCGACGGATCGGCGTCGGTGGACATGCCGGCGGCCATGCCCTGCTCCCCTTCGAGGATATTTCGCGCGCCGCTCAGACCTTCTGCCGTCAGGTAGGCGGCCAGCAGGCCATCGGCGGCAGCCTTGGCGGTGTGCAGCTGCTTGGAGTCGGCGGCGTCACGGAGGAACTCCCAGAGGCCGGCGGCCTGGGTGCCGGCGCTGCCGAGCAGGTTGATGAAGCCTTCCTCGTCCAGGTCCAGCAGCTTGCCCACGGCGACGGCGGCCGCCAGGGTGCCGACGGTGGCCGTGGTGTGGAAGATGCGGTAGTGGGAGCGGCCGAGGAATTCGCCGATGCGAATGCCTGCCTCGTAACCGGCCACAGAAGCCAGCAGCAGGTCGCGGCCGGAGCGGCCGAGGTCCTGGGCAGCCGCCAGGGCCGCCGGAAAGACCACGGTGGCCGGGTGCAGCACCGAGCTGTTGTGCAGGTCGTCCTGCTCCACCAGATGGGACGATGCAGCATTCACCAGAGCGGCGAAGTACGCCGAGCTGCGCGAGCCGTTGACCAGGATGGCGGACGGACCTTCGGCTGGCCCCATCTTGCGGGCGTAGGCCTCGAACAGCGGGATCGGGTGGGCGCCCTGGCTGGCCAGGGCCGAACCCAGCCAGTCGAGGAAGAGTTCCTCGGTACGGGCCAGCACGGTGTCGGGAAGTTGCTCGTAGCGCAGTCCGGCGAGGAATGCGGCAAGTGCCTGGGTGTGTTGCATGGCGGTTCCTCAGAAGCTGCGCGGCAGGTCGAGCAGGTGCTCGCCGACGTAAGACAGGATCAGGTTGGTGGAGATGGGCGCGACCTGGTACAGGCGCGTCTCGCGGAACTTGCGCTCGACGTCGTACTCGTTGGCGAAGCCGAAGCCACCGTGGGTCTGCAGGCAGGCGTTGGCCGCTTCCCAACTGGCCTTGGCCGCCAGGTACTTGGCCATGTTGGCCGCCGCTCCGGCGTTCAGGCCGGCGTCGTATTCGGCGCAGGCGCGCCAGCGCATCAGATCGGCGGCCTCGATCTCGATATGGGCTTCGGCGATGGGGAACTGCACGCCCTGGTTCTGCCCGATGGGCCGGCCGAACACCACGCGGTCGCGCGCGTACTGGGCGGACTTTTCGGTGAACCAGCGGCCGTCGCCGATGCACTCGGCGGCGATCAGGGTGCGCTCGGCGTTGAGGCCGTCGAGGATGTACTTGAAGCCCCTGCCCTCTTCACCGATCAGGCTGCTGGCTGGAATCTCCAGGTTGTCAAAGAACAGCTCGTTGGTCTCGTGGTTGACCATGTTGGCGATGGGCTGCACGGTCATGCCGTTGCCGATGGCCTCGCGCAGATCGACGAGGAAGATCGACATGCCTTCGGACTTCTTCTTCACCTCGGCCAACGGCGTGGTGCGCGCCAGCAGGATCATCAGGTCGGAATGCTGGATACGCGAGATCCACACCTTCTGGCCGTTGATCACGTACTTGTCGCCCCGGCGCACGGCCGTGGTCTTGATCTTGGTGGTGTCGGTGCCCGTGGTCGGTTCCGTCACACCCATCGATTGCAGGCGCAGCTCGCCGCTGGCCAGCTTGGGCAGGTAGTAGCGCTTCTGTTCCTCGCTGCCGTTACGCAGCAGGGTGAACATGTTGTACATCTGCCCGTGGACGGTCCCGGAGTTGCCGCCGCAGCGGTTCACTTCTTCCAGTATCACCGACGCTTCGGCCAGGCCCAGGCCGGAACCGCCGTACTCTTCCGGGATCATCGCCCCGAGCCAGCCGGCCTGGGTCATGGCGGTGACGAAGGCCTCGGGGAAACCCTTTTCCTCGTCGATCTTGCGCCAGTACTCGGCGGGGAACTCGGCGCAGAGGGCGCGTACGCCCTCGCGGATGGCGGTGAATCGTTCTTCTTGTGCACGCAACAACATGGTGTTCTCCCTGGTCCGGCACCGGTGCCGGGAATTACTCGAAATGGATTTCGCTTTGCTGGGCCAGACCGGCTGCGTTGCCGGCCCAGCCGTCGGCGATGCCGGCCGCGCGGATGCGCCCGCCCACCTCGAAAGGTTGTGGCGCGATCAGCGGGCGCAGGCCGCGGTAGGCGAAGCGCTTCACCCGCGACTCGGGGTTGGCCCGGCAGAAGGCGCGCAACGACAGGGTGGCGATCAGCGGGCCGTGCACCACCAGGCCGGGGTAGCCCTCCGCCTCGGTGACATAGGGCCAGTCGTAGTGGATGCGGTGGGTGTTGAAGGTCACCGCCGAATAGCGGAACAGCAGCGCCGGCGTCGGCAGCACCGCTTCGCGCCAGTCTCCGCCCGGCAGCGGCTGGCTGCTGCTCAGCTTGGGCGGTGCCGGCGTGCGGTAGACGATGTCCTGCTCTTCGCGGATGGCCAGTTGGCCGTCCTGGCGGATCTCGTGCAGCACGGTGACGAACAGCAGCGCCCCGGTGGCGCCGGTCTTCTCCTCGACCTTGACGATGCTGGAGTGCCGGCAAGCCTCGGCGCCGACACGCAGCGGCCGGAGGAATTCCACGCGGCCGCCGGCCCACATGCGGCTGCGATTGGTCGGCGGCGGCAGGAAGGTGCCCTGCACGGCATGGCCGTCCTCGCCCAGGCAGCTTTCCTCCAGCGGGTTCTGGAAGAACGCCCAGTGCCACAGCGGCGGCAGGTCCTCGCCAGCGGCCGGCACGGCTTCGCCCAGCGTCGCGGCGATACGCCGGAGCTGGCTGTGGTCCAGGTAGTCGTGCACCTCTTCGCTGCGCCCAACCCAGGCTTCGCTGGCGAAATCGGTCATGTCTTCATCCCCATGAATTCAATGGCAGAAGGAGATTGCAAGTGGCACTGCGTTCTGTAAATTTGCATTCCTACAAACCTGCGTTCGCCAAAACCGAACACCAAAGACCCATTTCACCGGGCAACCTGACCATGCATTTCGATCTCGCCGACCTGCGCCTCTTCATCCACATCGCCGAATCCCCGAGTCTCACCCAGGGCGCCCGGCGCGCTTTTCTCTCTCCCGCCGCCGCCAGTGCGCGGATCAAGGCGATGGAGGGCCAGTTCGGTTGCCGCCTGCTTTACCGCGACAATCGCGGTGTGGAGCTGACAGCCGCAGGCCAGCGCCTGCTCCGCCACGCCCGTCTGATCGTCCGCCAGGCCGAGCACCTGAAGAGCGAATTCGCGGAATACGGCGCCGACGCCACCGGGCATATCCGTATCTTCGCCAACACCACCGCTGTCACCGAGTTCCTTCCCGAAGTGCTGGCGGGCTTTCTTGCCGAGCGGCCAGGGATCACGATCGACCTCCAGGAAAAACCCAACCGCGACATCGTGCGTAGCGTTCTGGACGGTTCCACCGACCTCGGCATCGTCGCCGGCCCGGTGGGTGACGGCGGTTTGGAAGTGCTGCACTTCAGTACCGACCGGCTGGTGCTGATAGTGCCGACCGGCCACGCGCTGGCTGGGCTGCGGCGAGTCAGTCTGCGCGACACCCTCGCCTATCAGCACATCGGCCTCCAGGAAGGCAGCACTTTGCAGAGCTTCATCCGCGAACAGGTGGACCGCCTCGGCGAAAGCCTGTCGATGCGCATCCAGCTGTCCAGCTTCGAAGCCATCGCGCGGATGGTCGAAGCCGGTGTCGGCATTGGCGTGATTCCCGAGTCGGCTGCCCGGCGTCTGGCCCGCTCCATGCGACTGGCCGTGCTCGAGCTGGAAGACGACTGGGCGGTGCGCGAACGCAGCATCCTGGTACGGGAACTGGAGGCCCTGCCACAATGCGCCATCGCTTTGATCGAGGCCTTGCTGCCACAGGAACGCAGGGCCCAATTGGCGCATCTGCGTCCTCCCCGGACGGAGTAAGGGGAACGCCGCCCCTCATACCAGCAGGCCCAGTAGCTTGGCGCGCGCCACCGCCTGGGTGCGCCGCTTGACGCCCAATTTGTCACCGATTTTGCGGATGTGGGTTTTCACCGTATTCAGCGAGATGAACAGGTAGTCGCCGATTTCCTGGTTGGAATGCCCTTCCGCAAGCAATTGCAGGACCGACATTTCGCGCATGGTCAGCTCCTGGCGGTCCTTGTCGGCATCGTTCGCAGGCAACACGGCCCGAGTCGGCAGCGAGCAGGTCACCGGCCAGTCTTCCAGCAGCAGTTGCAGGCCATATTCAGCGGCGAAACTGCGCCCTTGAAGCTCCAGACCGGGGGCCTCGGCCCGTCCAAGCGTGCGGCTGACCAGCGCCAGCGCCAGCTGTGTTTCGCAACCGAGGATAGCCAGTCCATGTGCGCGGCAGTCTTCCAATAGCGCCTGAAGCCGTGCCTCGGCCTGGCCCCCCTGCCCCAAGTGGTGTCCCGCCAATGCCAGCAGAAGCCGGTTACGCAGGGGTAGCAGCGGACTGCTGAGGGGTGGCAGGCAGTTGCCAGCGAATGACTGCGCAAGGTCCTGCGCAATGGTCTGGGCATGCTCCCAGTGACCGCACCTGGCGAAGAGGCGCGCGCGCTGCCAGGCGAGTAAGGGTTCGAAGGCATGGGCGGGTACACGCCCGCGCTGCATCAGGCGCTCGGCCTCTTCCAGATGGCGCTTCGCCTTGTCCACCTGGTTACGCCGAGAAGCCAGTTCCGCCAGGCAGACCAGCCCATGCAGAACGAGCGGGTCGGCCACCGCACGGGCAAGATCGAGACCGAGACGCAGGTCATGCTCGGCGGCTTCAGATTCGCCTCGCATAAGCTGCTGCTCGGCCCGCATGAGGAGCAGGCGCCCGTTGAGCAAGTGGTTCTGACGCACCTGGTTCTCCACCTCAGCCAAGCGCGCCTCCAGCAACGTCGAGGCTGGACCCACTTCGCCGCACAGCATCAGCAAGCGGATCCGATCGATATCGAGCATCACTTCGCTAAGGGTGCAGCCAGAGCGCCGAGCCAGCTCCAGAGCGCGCTGCAATTGCCTTTCGGCCTCCATCAGGTCGCCGGTTGCCATGGCCACCCGCGCCAACGTCTGCCGACAGAAAGCACTGGATCGCCAATCGCTGTCCGGTAAGTCGCTGATCGCCGCTTCGCAGTTATTCCGGGCGGTATCCCCATCGCCACGCATGCCGTGCAACGCGCCGCACAGGGCCTGCAGATTGGCCAGCAAGCGACGCTGCCGCCGAGCCGAAGGCTGTGGAAGAAAGCGGGCGATGTCCGCGATGCATCGTTCCGCTTCCTCCAGCCGCCAGGCGAACAGCAGTGCGCGGGCGCACAAACAGAGGAGGCGTGGAGTGGCGTTGAGCAGATCGGCAGGGAGGCGCTCTTTCCAGGCAAGCAGGATTGCCAGGTTGCGCTCACTGATCAGCCAATCAAGGTCGAGCTGTTCGAGGTAACTGGCGGCCACTTCGGGCAGGTCGGCATCCAGGGCGAGGTCGACCGCTTCGTTGATTCGTCCCAGGCCGTGATAGGCGCGGCAGGCACGCAGGCGCAGGCGATTCAGCGATGCGCCTTGCGCCCGTCCCTGCAGGACCGCGGACACCGCCGGAAGCATGCAGTACCAGCCAGGATCGCCCTCGCAGGGCACCAGCAGAGGGTGAATGTGGCACAGGCGCTCGAACCATCCTTCATCAACCTCGGTTTCCCATATCTGCGCACAGAGCGCCGCCGAGAACCTGGGCAATTGCGCCAGGTCTATCAGCGCGGCGCGCTCCGGTGGGCTCAGGGACGCCAGGCATTCGCGCTCGAGGTAGTCACGAAACCAGGCGCCATGAAAGGCCGACGCAGAGTCCGCATCGGTAAGGCCGAGAACGGTGGCGGCACACCAGCCGCGTGACGCTTGCCACAGGCTGGCTACACGGCTAGCCGGCAGGCGCGGTTGCAACTGCGTCACCAGGCGGCGCTGCTCGTCTTCGCTGAACGCCAATTGCCGCGCATCGAATTCCAGCAATTCACCGGCCAGCAGTAGCTGCGGCAGATTCCAGGCGGGCCGACGACGGCACGTCACGAAGAGCTCCAACTGCAGCGAGGGATAGCTCAGCAGCCGGTCCAACAGTGCATCCAGGCCCGGCTCCGACACGACCGGATAATCATCCAGCACCAGTCGCAGCGAACGCTTGCCCAGCATCGCCAGCAGGGTTTCCAGACTCGCCAACTCGCCGGCTGGAATGTCCAGGCCCGTTGCCAGGCGCTGCAGGAATTCGCGTTCATCCAAGGAACGGCCCTGGAGATGCAGCCAGAGCGGCTGCGACGCCTCCATGCGGTCCAGGGATTCGGTCATCAGGACGGTCTTGCCATAGCCGGCGGGCGCACACAGCAGTACCAGGCGTCGCCTGCGCTCCACGATGCGCTCGACCAGGCGTGGTCGGGGCAGGTGCTGGAGCGGCAAGGCCGGGCGTAGCAACGGTACTGGAAGGGTTGGAGGGGCGCTCTGAATGGACGACATGGCGCGCTCTGCATGGATGACAAGGGAATGCGGCAGAGGTATACGGCATCGCGCACGAGCCGGCAGAGCAATAGCGGCCATCGGATGATCACCCCGGAAAAGGACCGGGGTGATCATCGTGAGGGTTAGCGGATGCCGGCGTTGCGCAGGGCCGCGGGGGTGTACTCGGCGAGGTTGGCAGCGAAGCCGTACTCGACACCGTGCTTGGACTCGTTGCGCATGTTCAGGGCGATGTAGCGGCCAGCGATCAGGTCGTAGAGCGTCTCGACCGCATAGTTGGCATTGCCCCGATGGTAGTTGTTCATCAGGTGTCCTTCTGCCACGCGCCAGAGTTGGCCGCGTCCGTCGTAGTGGTCGACTTCCACGGCGGACCAGGTGTCCTCGTCGAAATACATGTGCCGCTTGGCATAGACATGGCGCTCGCCCGGCTTGAGCGTGCCCTCCACTTCCCAGACCCGGTGCAACTCGTAGCGGGCCACGTCCTGGTTGATATGGCCGGGCTTGAGGATGTCGGCGTACTTCAGCTTCGGCGACTCCAGGCGGTAGCTGTTGTAGGGAATGTACAGCTCCTTCTTGCCGATCAGTTTCCAGTCATAACGGTCCGGCGAGCCATTGAACATGTCCGAGTTGTCGGCGGTGCGCATGCCATCGGAGGCAGTGCCCGGACCGTCATAGGACACCTGGGGTGCACGCCGTACGCGACGCTGGCCCGCGTTGTACTGCCACGCCAGGCGGGGCTCCTTGACCTGGTCGATGGTTTCATGGACCAACAGGACGTTGCCCGCCAATCGAGCCGGCGCCGTCACTCTTTGCTTGTAGTAGAAGAGCACGTTGGCGGACTTGGATGCGTCTTCGGCCGGGAGGGTTTCCGGAAACACCGCGGAGTCCTCGAACTGCACCAGGGTGAACGCACCATTGGTCTGAGGCGCGGCCTGCGCGGTCTGGCGGTGCAGGTTGCCCCCGCGATAGCGGGTGATGTGGTTCCACACCACCTCGACGCCGTTCTTGGGAATCGGGAAGGCGTAATAACGCATGCCCTTGAAGTTCGCCAGGCCATTGCCACCATCGACCGGTTCGGTACTGAGGGCACTCGCCTTCGCCGCCGCGTAGATCTCTGCGGAGCTGGATGCGGTCCGGTGGGTCGGGTAGACCGGCATCCGGTAGCTATCGGGGTAGCGCTTGAACAGCGCCAGTTGCCCGGGCGTCAGCTTGTCCTTGTACTGCTCGGCGTTGGCGGCAGTGATGACGAACTGCGGCTTTTCTTCCGGGAAGGGGTCGCCGACGAAGCCGTTCACCACGTCGCCGGCGCTGGTGGGAAGACCGCCGGTCCAGGCCGGGATGCTGCCATCGGCGTTGCCTTCCTTCTGCGCGCCCAGGGGCGTCAGCGTGGTCCCCAGCCGGGCCGCTTCCTCCGGGCTCACCGCGGCCATTACGCCGCTGGCCAGAAGGGACAGGCCGAACAGGCCGTTACGTATGACTGTCATTGTTTTCATGTGAGGGTTCTCCGCGGAATCCGGCTTAGAAGTTCACGCCAAAGCTGAGCGCGACGAAGTCACGGTCAACGTTGGTGTTGAAGTCGCCACCGAAGAAGTCGGTGTAACTGAGGCTGGCGGTGTAGGTGTTGGCATAGTCGGCGTTCAGACCGAGGCTGATGGCCTTGGCCCCTTCCTCGAAGTTCGGGCCCCAGCCGTCGACGTCATGGGACCAGGCGATGTTCGGCTGCAGGTTGATGCCGGCGATCACGTTGTTGTAGTCGAGGCTGGCGCGCAGGCGGTAGCCCCACGAGTCGCTGGTGTAGAAGCCCTTGTTGTTGCACTCCTGGGCAGGGTTGCTGGCCGATGCGGTGCCCGCTCCGGTACCGACGCAGACGGCCTGGCTGGTCAGCGCCCCGGGGCCGAAGGTCGGCGCACGGCCAAAGCGCAGTTCACCGACATCGTCCCCGACGCCACGAATGTGGTTGTAACCGACCTCGCCCACCAGGGTCAGGCGGCTGGCGCCCAGTACCTGGTCGATGAACTGGGTGGCGGTGACCTGGGCCTGAGTGACCGGCATGCGCTTGTAGCCGTGCAAGTCGGCGCCGGGAACGTTTGCCGCGTGGCCGTCAACGAATACCGGGGAAACCACCTGGCCATTGGGACCTACCTGGTTAAGCGCAGCCAGGTTGAGGTCGGCGGTATTGATCTGCAGCGGCATGTTAGGCCGATAGCTGATCTCCCCCGCCAGGGATGTGCCGCCGACGTTGGTCTGGAAACTCAAACCGTACAGGTGCACGTCTTCCGGATACTCGATGAAGTACCGCGCATTGCGGATGCGCGACAGCGCGGCAGCGGCGGCGAGCGAGGTCTCGGTGGTGCGCACCAGGCTCACGTAGGGCTGGCGGCTGTGGTAGTTCATCGCATAGGCGCCGAACTCGGTGTCATTCAGCTCCGGCACGAACCAGCGCAGCGCCACGCCGTACTGGCCGCTGTCCTTCGCGTCGCGGTCGCCGCTACGAGGAATGTAGGCGTTGCTGTTGGCATCCAGCGCACCCTGGTTATCCGATACCCCAGGCGGCAGGTCGAGGCCGGCCAGCACCAGGCGGTCAGCGCAGCCATCGGCCACCGGGTCGGTGCCGAAGAAGGTGCCGCAGTTGTCGGCTACCGTCTGGTCCCATTCCAACTGGTAGAACAGCTCGGTGGAAAGGTTCTCGCTGATGTTCTGTGAGAGATAGATCAGGTTGACGGGGATCAGGCCTTCCTTGATCTCGGCGCCCGGTCGGCGGAAGGCGGCGGCGTCGATCGGGTTGATCGAGTTGATGCTGTTGCCGATGAAGGTGCTCTCGCCCCAGCTCACCACCTGCTTGCCGACGCGGAAGCTACCCGGCAGGTCTCCGAGGCTGTAGTTGTGATAAATGAACGCGTCCAGTAACTGGGCTCCTGACGACTGGGCGGCTTCCTTGCGGTTGCTGTCGTCGATGTCATAGAAGAGCCGGTGCTCGTCTTTCAACTCGAAGTCGTACCAGTACTTGCCGCGCAGGAATACGCCGCTGTCGCCGTACTTCAGCTCCAGGTCATGGATGCCCTTGAAGATCTTCGAGAAGGTCTCGCCCTTCTTGAAGTTCAGGCGGCCGTCGTCGGCGGTACGCGAGGCGGCTGTGCCACGGGCGCCCACCGAGTTGAAATTGGAAATGAACGAAGGGTCGGGCGAACGCACCGACCAGCTGGCGCCAATGGACAGCGAAGAGTCCAGTTGCCCCTCGATCTCCCCCAGGTTGAAGCTCACGGCCTGCGAGTGACCGGCAAGGCCCAAGGCGATGGCGGTGGCCAGCGCATGCGGTCGAAACAGTCCGCGCATTGTTGTTCTTGTCATGCGGTTCTCCAGTTAAAGCGTGGCAGGAGCCGCAATCCTATTCAGCGGTAGGAGGCTTTCTGAATGGCCTGATCGGGCGATTTCGCCGTCACCCGAAAGTTGCCGGACGGGCCGATTTCGTCTCACCAACCATCCAGTTCGAAGAACGCAAACGTCCATCTGGCGACACCGCTGCTACCGCCAGTGACAGGACAAGGCATCGCGGAGACCGCACTGCATGGCGACTTCCGCGAGCATTCGAGGATTTGGGGGGGCGAGTGTTACGAACACGGCATGAAGCGGAACGCGCGCAAGCGACTTGCAGCTGAGGGCACCGTGTTCTGCCCGGGCGAACGCGGGTGAGGGAAAATACGAATCCCCGCAAAGAAGGAACGCTCAGGACAATGTCGGCCCAGACCGGGATCTGATCCGCAATCAAAGACGAAGGGAGAACGGTGGATTGTCTCGGACACCCGAAGCGTGGCCGGAATGGTTTCGTAGATGATGGGTTTCCGGGCGATGAGAGTGGCACCTGGCGGTTCGGAAGGCGGCCTAAATTTTCCCGAAAACCCCAAATCCCAGAAAGCAAAAACCCCTGACTTCACTAGGAATATCAGGGGTTTGCTTGAATCGGAAAGTGGCGGTGAGGGAGGGATTCGAACCCTCGATACGGTTTCCCGTATACACACTTTCCAGGCGTGCTCCTTCAACCGCTCGGACACCTCACCGGAATCTCTTCGAGGCGTTGGCCCCGTCGAGGTGCGCTAATTTAGTGGAGAGCTTTCTGGAATGCAAACACTTTTTTCATAAATTTCATGCGTTTATGGAAAGAGTTTTTCGCATGCCAATTTCCATTTCCGCTGTCAAGTGGCCAGGAAGTGACTTTGGGCACCTTTGGGCTGGGTCGACGCGAGGTGACTCGCTGGTCAGTCTCAGTCCTTTACCTCCACGGTAGCGCTGAGTAACGTCGGTTCACTTCTTAACAAGGAACCTGCCATGAGTGAGCTGATCTCCTACCAACTCGAAGACGGCATCGCCACCCTGACCCTGAGTAACGGCAAGGTGAATGCCATCTCCCCGGATGTGATCGCTGCCTTCAACGCTGCGCTGGATCGCGCTGAACAGGATCGCGCCATTGTGATCATCACCGGCCAGCCGGGCATCCTTTCCGGCGGCTATGACCTCAAGGTAATGACGTCCGGTCCGCAGAACGCCGTCGCCCTGGTCGCTGCCGGGTCCACCCTGGCTCGCCGCATGCTGGCGCATCCCTACCCCGTCATTGTCGCCTGCCCGGGGCATGCCGTAGCCAAAGGTGCGTTCATCCTGCTGTCGGCGGATTACCGCATTGGCGTCGAAGGGCCATTCAACATCGGCCTGAACGAGGTGCAGATCGGCATGACCATGCACCACGTCGGCATCGAACTGGCTCGTGATCGCCTGCGCAAGTCGGCGTTCCACCGCTCGGTGATCAACGGCGAGATGTTCGATCCCCAGGGCGCGCTGGATGCCGGCTTCCTCGACAAGGTCGTGCCCGTCGAGCAACTGCAAGAGACCGCGCATGCGGCCGCCCTGCAGCTGAAAAAGATCAACATGACTGCTCACCGCAACACCAAGCTCAAGGTCCGCAAGGCGCTTCTGGAAACCCTGGACGCCGCCATCGAGTTGGACAAACAGCACCTCGCCTGACACTCGATCATGAAGAAGCCCCGCACTCGCGGGGCTTCTTCATTGGATCGTCAGAGGGTGCCGCCCTTGTCGTCTCCCGGTTCGCCGCCGGCATGCTGGCCGTGATCATCGCCGACGTCATGGTCGGCGCCATCATCCGCGCCGTGGCCCACACCGTGGGCTTCTCCCACATCATGGCCCGGTCCGTCGTCGGCGCCGTGGCCAACACCATGGGGGCCGCCATCGTCGTGGCCGGCACCGTCGTCAGCGCCACGGTCGCTGTGGGAACTTCCCTCACCGCTATGACCGGAATGGCCGCCGCCGTCACCGCAGTGGCCGCTGCCGCCGTGACCACTGCCACTGCCGCCATGGCCACCGCCGCCGCTACCGCTTCCGCCTCCATGCCCACCGCCGTGTCCGCCGCCACCGCCACCGCTACCTCCACCACTGCCTCCGCCGCTGCCGCCACTGCCTCCCCCACCGCCGCCGCCATCCTTGGCATAGGCGACAGATGAGCTGGACAGATCGCCCGACACAAAGGCAAACGACAGGCTCAATACCGAGCAGATAGCCACCGCCAATACGCACTTCTTCAACACCATGATCCGCCTCCGCTTTCTGTCCTCGACCCTCTTCTGAACACTAGTCGTGAACCACAGCGAACGTAACAGGATATTTCAGGCAAGCTGACCGGCGGCGAATTGGTCGGAAAACTGCGACAGACCGCCGATAACTTCCTCGACGACCTTCGCCGGCGAACGCAACCAGGCGCTATGGGGGTTTTCCGAGGCTGGCCTTGGAGAGTTCAGCATGCGGACCTCGGGCTGCTCCTGGATCAATGCCGCCAACCCACGGGTCGAGGCTTCCGGCGCAAAGGGGTCGCCATGAATACCGATGAACAGAGAGGGGGTCGGGTTGCTGCGTGGATGGACCAGATCCAGGCCGAGGTGATCGAAGCTGCCCGTCCACGCTACCCGCCCCCAATCGCGCATCAGGCTGCGCGCTTCGTGGCCGCCAAAGCCGATGGCCTTTCCGGGCAGATAGCCGAACACGGCCGTCAGCAGGTTGAAGCACAGCGCCACTGACGGGGTGAGCAAGCGCTGCCGGCCTTCCCAGTTACGGAAGTGGATATTCCCGCAGGCCACGCCCACCACAGCCACATCGGAATGCGGATTCGCTGCGGCGAACAATGTGGCGATGTGTCCGCCCAGGCTGTGGCCCAGAAGCACCAGTCGACCCTCTGGAAAGTGCTCCCTGGCGGTAGTCAGCAGGCTGGGCACGAACTCAGTGACCAGGTCACGGTAGCCATAGTCGAGCCGCCGGTTCGGGCGCGGGCCGCTTTCCCCCTGGCCCGGCCAATCCACCACCAGCACCTGGTTGCCGGCCGCGACCAGTGCCAGGGCAAAGTTTTCGTACTTGCGCGCGGCGACGCCCATGGCCGGAAGCAGGATCAGCACGGGGCCGGGGACGGAGGATCGATAGACGCGATAGGGACACTCGAATCGCCCTGCGGAAAAGCGGAAAGCCTCGGTCACTTTGTTCTCCTTGTTCGGGTCGAGAGGCGCGTGAACAATCTAGAGCAAACGCTCTAGCCACGCCATTGCAGAACCTCGGCCTTCGGCAAGACTCAGAAGATCAGGCGCGATAATCTCCGCCACACATAAACGGAATGAAGGAACAGCTGAACCATGGGTCGAGTCGTTGCCGCCGCTGTATATGCCAAGGGCCGGAAAGTCACCGACATAACCCTCGACGAGGGCCTGCAGTGGGCCAGCAAGCCGGGGCATTTCGTCTGGATCGGCCTGCATGACCCCGGTGCCGAGGAACTGAGCAACCTGCAACGGCAGTTCGACCTGCATGAACTGGCGCTGGAAGATGCACTCACCCGCCACACCCGGCCCAAGCTGGAAACCTTCGGCGACGCCCTGTTCCTGGTGGTGTATTCCCCCATCGAAGTGGAAGGCGAGTTGCAGTTCATCGAAACGCAACTGTTCGCCGGCAACGGCTACATCATCAGCGCCCGCTACGGCGAGTCCGCCCCCTACTCCCGCGTCCGCCAGCGCTGTGAGGCACGCCCGCTGCTGCTGGAGCATGGCGAGGACTTCGTGCTCTACGCCTTGCTCAGCTTCGTGATGGAGAACTACCGGCCACTGATGGACAGCTTCCACTCGGAGCTGGAAGAGATCGAGCAGGCCGTACTGCAACGTCCACTGGGCCACGCCGATGTCGAGCGCATCCATTCCCTGCGCCGCGACTTGCTGCGTCTGCGCCGCTACATCGGCCCCATGGGAGAGATCTGCGAAGAGCTGCAGCGCCTGGACTTTCCATTCATCGACAAGCAGATGCGGCCGTATTTCCGCGACATCGCCATCCACGTCAACCGGCTGCTGGAAGACCTCACCGGCTTGCGCGAGATGGCCGACCACGCCATCGAGATCGGCCTGCTGCTGGAGTCCTCACGGCAAAGCGTGGTGCAACGCAAGTTCGCCGCCTGGGCGGCCATTCTCGCGTTCCCGACGGCGATCGCCGGCATCTATGGAATGAATTTCGAGTACATGCCGGAGCTCACCTGGCATTACGGCTACTTCGGGGTGCTCGGCGTGGTGGCCACCGGATGTACCGCGCTGTACGCCAGCTTCAAGTACTACGGATGGCTGTGAACGCCGCCCCACGCACCACCTGGCTCCAAGCCATGAAAAAGCCCGCCACTGGCGTGATGCTATTCAGTTAGGCACCGCCAACGGGGTGTCGCTGTTGTAGGAGCGAGCTTGCTCGCGAAGCTTTACGGGATATCGCCCATTCGCCAGCAAGCTGGCTCCTACAGCGTTTTCCCGCTGCAGAAACCAGGAACGCCGCTTACCCGGTGAGGGATAAGCGGCGTTCTTATGTGAACAGCATTACGCCATTGGCGGGCTTTTGCTGTTGCGGTGCGAGTGTCAGGCTGCGCGGTCGCGAGCGATGAATCGCATCATCCACTCGGCGACAGCGGCGCCCTGGTGGTCTCGATCCAGGCCGCTCACGCCCTGGTTGTAGACCGCATCGCCCAGGAAGTCCTTGCGCAGGTCCAGGATGGCGCGGGAGTAGTCGGCAACGAACTCGGGATGCCCCTGGAAGCACAACACCTGATCGCCAACGGAATACGCAGCGTTCGGGCAGAAATCACTGGAAGCCAACAAAGTGGCGTTCTCGGGCAGTTGGGTGACCTGGTCCTGGTGGCTGATCAGCAGGGTCAGATCGTCCAGCGCCGGGGTCATCCATTCCGGCTTCTGCTTCAGCTGGTAGCTGTGGGTGCCGACACCCCAGCCCTGGGCCGCACGCTCTGTCCGGCCGCCCAGCAACAAGGCCAGCAACTGATGGCCGAAGCAGACACCCAGCAGCTTGTCACCGGCCTCGTAGCGCGCCAGCAGGAAGTCCTTGAGGTTCAGGATCCAGGGATCGGTCCCGAAGGAGTCAGCCTTGCTGCCGGTTACCAGGTACGCGTCGAACGTCTCCCCTTCAGGCGGGTAATGCCCTTGCACCACGTTGTAGACACTGAATTCCGCGGCAATCGGTTGCTTGGCGAACAACTGCTCGAACATGAGGCCGTAGCCCTTGTATTGGTCGATCAGTTCGGGGCGGAGAATGTCAGTTTCGAGAATGCAGATGCGAAGTGGCATTAGCTCATGGTTCCTGAAATTGCAGAGAGACTCTATGTGGGGGAAATGTGCGTTTTATTTAACACAGTGACGGTGTGATTGAAATACCGTTTGATCCGTCCGCTCATAGCCACAGCCTAACGGCACGATAGGCAGCCAGAGGTGCCCCGCAATCCCTGCCGATTGCTCGAGGCCACGCCGCTCTAGCCCGCGGCGCTCGACGCCTCGTCAAGTAAAATTGACGCCTCCTCTCGGGAACTATTGCTCCTGTCGATACTTACCATGCTTGAAGGTCGTTTTTTCATCGAAAGGAATTTCGCGACGCTACGCACCACTTAGTCCCCGGTCGCGGAGTCCAGTCATGAGCAACCTCACCGTCAAATACGCACGCAACGGCGCCCTCGCCAGCCTCGGCCTGTATTTCATCGTCGTGATGGTGGTTCTCGCTGTCAGCTTCGGTTACGAGCGCGGCCGCATCGGGGTCAGCCCCACGGACGGCTCGATGAGCTTCTACGAGCAACTCAGCCAGAGCATTCCCGTGCTGCTGGCGAGCCAGAAGAAGCCCAGCGGCAAGACCCAAGGCTGATACCCGGAACAGGCCGACGACGATGAAGCAGCAAAAGAACCGCCTCTATTTCCTTGCCGCCCTGGCGTTCATGACCAATGGCTTTTCGCTGATCGGTTGCGCTCACGGCTCGGTGGGTGCGGTGGCCAAGAACATCGAGGCCAACCACAACATCGCCCGCGCCATTGCCAACGAACGCGCCCTGGGGGTGCTGTCCGGCAACCCGCCGACCGAGCGCGAGTGGCAGTTGCCAGCCGCCTTCGACGTGAGTTCGCTGAAGTGCTACAGCAGCCTTCTGGCGTGAAAGTCGGCTGAACCCGGCCAGTTCAGTTAGACTGCCGCCCCGTTTTTTCACTCAAGGGTGCGCCACAGTGTTCATCAAGGTATTACGAGTCGGCCTGGGCCAGCTGATCATCTTCCTCGACCTCATCACCCGTCCGCGCAAGCAGCGCCGCAGTCCGCAAGCGCAAACCCGCGTCGCGGAAGAGGCTTCCAGCCTCGCGCTGTACCAGTTCAACGCCTGCCCTTTCTGCGTGAAGACCCGTCGCGCCATGCACCGGCTGAACGTGCCGATTGCCCTGCGTGATGCAAAGAACGATGAAACCCACCGCGCGGCCCTGCTGGCCGGTGGCGGCAAGATCAAGGTGCCTTGCCTGCGCATCGAAGAGAACGGCGAAAGCCGCTGGATGTACGAATCCAACGACATCATCCGCTATCTCGAAAGCCGTTTCGCCAACGCGTGATTTCCGCGATGCCCCGATCAGGCACGACCCGCCTCGCGATTTACGGGGTCTGGCCTGGCTGGGGCCGTTTCGGGTCGCCCGCCCCCGGATAGGTCGTCGGTTTGCGATCAGGATTTCGGCGGATGATGGGCCGATTGTCCGGCGGGGTCGAAGGTTTCACCGACGGCGACGGCACGCCGGAATTGTTCAGCGCCGGCTGAACGCCCTTGCGCTCCGCCTCCATGTTCCGGCCGATCTGCTCACGCTCCTGCTCCATCGTCAGATCTTCGTCATCGGCTGACACCCATGCGGGCGACAGCACCGCCAGCATCAGCCAGGCAAACAGTGCACGGGCCATTGGAACCTCCGCTAAGCCTGGGACCTGTCGACGGTCGACTACCAGTGCAAGACGGGCGTTCCGCCTCAGGGGCGAACGGCAGCGAACAGCCCCATCTGCGAGCGCAGAAAAAGAAACCGGCCATCAAGGCCGGTTCCTGATCACACCGGGAGCCTCAGAACAGCTCCCCGCTGGCCGCCTTATCCAGCAACAGCGTCGGCGGCTCGAAACGCTCACCGTACTGTTCGGCCAGGTAGCGGGCGCGGGCGACGAAGTCACGCAGACCGTACTGGTTGATGAACTGCAGCACGCCGCCGGTCCAGGCAGCGAAGCCGATGCCGAAGATGGAGCCGATGTTGGCATCCGCCGTCGACAGCAGTACGCCCTCCTCCACGCAGCGCACGGTCTCGATGGCCTGGATGAACAGGATGCGGTCGCGCACATCCTCCTGCGGAATTTGCTTGTCGGCCTTCTCGAAACGCGCCTTCAGCTCTGGCCAGAGCTGTTTTTTGCCGCCGTCCGGGTAGTCGTAGAAGCCGCCACCTGCGGCTTTGCCAGGACGCTTGTACTCGTTGACCATCAGGTCGATCACGGCAAAGGCCGGATGCTTTGGCAGCGCTTTGCCCTCTGCCTTGAGGTCTTCAGCGGTCTGGTTGCGGATGTGGGTCATCAGGCTCATGGAGACTTCATCGGAAATCGCCAGGGGGCCGACCGGCATGCCGGTCTTGCGCGTCTCGTTCTCGATCATCGCGGCGGAAACGCCCTCGCCCAGCATGGCGATGCCTTCATTGGTGAAGGTGCCGAACACCCGGGAAGTAAAGAAGCCGCGGCTGTCGTTGACCACGATCGGCGTCTTCCTGATCTGCAGCACATAGTCGAAGCCACGCGCCAGGGTTTCGTCCGAGGTCTTCTCGCCACGGATGATCTCCACCAGCGGCATGCGATCCACCGGGCTGAAGAAGTGCAGACCGATGAACTTCTCGGGCTTGGACACCGCCTGGGCCAGGCCGGTGATGGGCAGGGTCGAGGTATTGGAGGCGATCACCGCATCCGGCAGCGCTGCGGCTTCGGCAGCGGCGCTGACCTTGGCCTTCAGTTCGCGATTCTCGAAGACAGCCTCGATGATCAGGTCGCAACCCTCGAAATCGGCATCGCTGGCGGTGGCCTTGATCCGCGCGAGAATGGCATCACGCTTCTCGACAGCCATATGGCCGCGGCTCACGAGCTGATCCAGCAGGCCCTGGGTATAGGCCTTGCCCTTTTCCGCAGCCTCCAGCGATACGTCCTTCAGCACCACCTCGATACCGGCGATAGCGGAGACGTAGGCGATGCCCGCGCCCATCATGCCGGCGCCGAGCACGCCGACTTTCTTCGTCACGTAAGGCGCCGGGCCCTTGGGGCGCGAGCTGCCAGCGTTGATCTCGTTGAGCTGGAACCAGAAGGTGCCGATCATGTTCTTGGCCACCTGGCCGGTGGTCAGCTCGGTGAAGTAGCGCGCCTCGATCAGTTGGGCGGTATCGAAGTCGACCTGGGCGCCTTCGACGGCGGCGCACATGATTTTCTCCGGCGCCGGGAAGCAGCCCTTGGTCTTGTCACGCAGCACGGACGGGGCGATGGCCAGCATCTGCGCCACATTCGGGCTGGAGGGCGTGCCGCCGGGAATCTTGTAGCCGGCGGTGTCCCAGGGTTGCGCCGCCTTGGGATTGGCGACGATCCAGGCGCGCGCCTTGGCCAGCATCTCGTCCGGGGTCTGCGCAACGTCGTGAATCAGTCCAGCCTTGAGGGCCTGCTCCGGACGCACCTTGCGTCCTTCGGCGAGGTACGGCAGCGCCTTCTCGATACCCAGCAGGCGCACCATGCGCACCACGCCGCCGCCGCCCGGCAGCAGGCCGAGGGTCACTTCCGGCAGGCCGAGCTGCACGCCGTTGTCGTTGAGGGCGATACGGTGATGGCAAGCCAGGCAGATTTCCCAGCCGCCGCCCAGCGCCGCGCCGTTGATGGCAGCCACCACCGGCTTGCCGAGGGTTTCCAGGCGGCGCAGCTGGCCCTTGAGGCCCAGCACCATCTGGTAGAAGGCATTGGCGTCGGCCTTGGTGACCTTGATCAGTTCATTGAGGTCACCACCGGCGAAGAAGGTCTTCTTGGCCGAGGTGATGATCACCCCGGCAATGCTGCCCTTCTCTGCCTCCAGGCGCTCGACCGCCTTGGCCATGGCCTCGCGGTACACCGCGTTCATGGTGTTGGCGCTCTGGCCGGGCATGTCCATGGTCAGGACGACTATGTTGTCCTGACCTTTTTCGTAACGGATGGCGTCATTCATTTCTTATGTCCCATTCGCAGCCGTAGGAGCGAGCTTGCTCGCGAACACCCTCACCGGGGCGCCTTTCGCGATCAGAGCTCCCTACAGACGGATCAGATTCGTTCGATGATGGTGGCGATACCCATGCCGCCGCCGACACAGAGCGTCGCCAGGCCGTAGCGCAGGTTGCGCGCCTCCAGCTCATCCAGCAGGGTGCCGAGGATGGCGCAGCCGGTAGCGCCCAGCGGGTGGCCCATGGCGATGGAGCCGCCGTTGACGTTGACCTTCTCTTCCGGCACGCCCATGTCCTTCATGAACTTCATCACCACCGAGGCGAAGGCTTCGTTGACTTCAAACAGGTCGATATCAGCCACGCGGAGGCCAGCCTTGGCGAGGGCCTTGCGGGTGGCCGGCGCGGGTCCGGTGAGCATGATGGTCGGGTCGGTGCTGGTGACCGCCGTGGCGACGATGCGCGCGCGGGGTTTCAGGCCCAGTTCCTTGCCCTTGGCGGCGGAGCCGATGAGCATGGCGGCGGCGCCGTCGACGATGCCGGAGCTGTTGCCCGGCGTGTGAACGTGGTCGATGCGCTCGACCTGGCTGTACTTGCGCAGGGCGGTGGCGTCGAAGCCCATCTGCCCCATCATTTCGAAGCTTGGCTTGAGGGCGCCCAGGCCTTCCAGGGTGGAGTCGCCCCGGATGAACTCATCATGATCGAGCAGGACGATGCCGTTCTGGTCGGTGACCGGCACCAGGGATTTCCTGAACGCGCCATCGGCACGCGCACGCGCGGCCTTCTGCTGGGAGCGCAGGGCGAAAGCGTCGACATCCTTGCGGCTGAAGCCTTCGAGCGTGGCGATCAGATCGGCACCGATGCCCTGGGGCACGAAGCTGGTGTGCAGGTTGGTTTCCGGGTCCATGGCCCAGGCACCGCCGTCGGAGCCCATGGGCACGCGCGACATGGACTCCACGCCGCCGGCCACCACCAGGTCCTCGAAACCGGAGCGCACTTTCATCGCCGCCAGGTTCACCGCCTCCAGGCCTGAGGCGCAGAAACGGTTGATCTGCTGGCCGGACACGGTCTCGTCCCAGTCGGCGACCAGCGCTGCGGTCTTGGCGATGTCGGCGCCCTGGTCGCCCACCGGCGTCACACAGCCGAGCACAATGTCGTCGACCTGGCTGGTATCCAGGTCATTGCGTTCGGCCAGGGCGCGCAGCAGCCCGGCGATCAGGTTGACCGGTTTGACGCTGTGCAGCGCGCCGTCCTTCTTGCCCTTGCCGCGCGGCGTACGCACCGCGTCGTAAATGAATGCTTCGGTCATGGCGTCCTCTTGAGGCAGCTAGGCGGCACATCGGGGTGCCCATTGTTCTTGTCTGTCGACCACCGGCGTTCCGGCAGGCTGTGGCTACCTTATCGCTATAGGCCATGGGCTCAATGACGGAAAAGCTCAGCCCTATTGACCGCTGCGCTCAGACGAACGGTCGGCTGATGGCCAGTTGCTGGCGAAGGTGAATGGGACGTGTCTGGCTTCGGGCCTGCTCGATAGCCATCAGCCATCCTCAATAGCTGTGCATTACTAGGAGCAGCACGGTAGTTACCAACCGATATAAGCGGGTTGTGATGCCGGCCCTAGAGTTTGAAGTGCAAGCAGCCGCTGCCGGGTTTTGCCGGAGTGGTGATTCGTCCAAAAGCCACGGAGGAAGGTGAGGTTCCGGGCCGGCCGTAGGGAGCCCCAGACCGACGCACCTCCAACAACAAAAAAGGCAGTTGGCCATGTTCAAACAGCCGAAAATGCGGCAAGCGAGCCTTATCGTCTTTGCCACCACCGTCATTCTCATCCTTCCCAACCTGACCCGGCTGGTCAGCTGATCGTCAATATTCACCCTCAACTGGTCGTCCTGTGCTGCGTAGCCGCCCCTGCGGCCAACGCAGCGCGGGTAGCCATTCCTTGACTGCCGCCAACGGCCGAAGCGGACATCGGAACTGACTCGGGTCATGCCGACAAACCGCACTCCCGATGGTGTGCGCCCACTCGGATCAATTGTGCTAGGTTCGCTGGACATGCCTTATCCAGGAGCCGCAATCATGCGTACCCTGCTTGCTGTTCTCGCGTTAGCCCTGAGCCTGCCGGCCGCCGCCGGTGATACCGACCAGGCCGCCGCCGTCGAAGCCATGCGCCAGCCCAATGCCGTGCTGATCGATGTACGAACCCCGGAGGAGGTGGCCGGAGGCGCGATCCCCGGCGCGCACAATATCGGCTATGAGGAAATCGCCCAGAAAATTGCCCAAGTCGCCCCGGACAAGGACACGCCCATAGTGCTTTACTGCCGCAGCGGCCGCCGATCCGGCATCGCCCAGGACAGCCTGAAGGAACTGGGCTACAGGCGGGTGATCAACGGTGGCGGCTACCTGGACCTGAAAACCGCCCTGCACAAGGACTGATCGATGCGCCCTGCGCTTCTCGCCCTGCTCTTCTGCCTCACCCCGCTCCACGCCGCCGAGCTGACCCTGGACCTGCCCGGCGGCACTCGAACCTGGGACACCGCCGCCCTGCTGGCCCACCCCCAGGCGCAGGATGTGACCATCGCGGACGACGTCTCCTACAAGAAGACCATGCGCTATCGCGCCGTGCCGGTAGGAGCCTTGCTGGAAGGCGTGAAGCCCGGCGAACACCTGCAGGCCGTGGCGCTGGACGGCTTCGCCGCCGAACTGGCCGCCGCCCCCCTCTTGAGCGACAAAGGCGCCCGCGCCTGGCTGGCCATCGAAGATCCGGCCAAGCCGTGGCCGCCACTGGCTGCCGACAAACCCAGCGCCGGGCCCTTCTACCTGGTCTGGACCGATCCCAAGGCTGCCCGCATCGGCCCGGAGCAATGGCCCTTCCAGGTAGCGCGCATCCGCTATCTGCCTTCCGTGAGCGAGCGTTTCCCGGCCCTGCTCCCGGCCGATGACGCCAGTGCCGAGGTACAGGCCGGTTTCGCCCAGTTCCAGAAGAACTGCCTGGCGTGCCATCGCCTCAACGGCGCAGGGGATGCGCAGTTCGGGCCGGACCTGAACATTCCGCACAACCCCACCGAATACCTCGCCGGCGACTTCCTGCCGCGCTACATCCGCGACCCGCAAAGCCTGCGCCGCTGGCCCCAGGGCAAGATGCCGGCATTCTCGAAGGAAGCGATCACGGATGAGGAACTGGGGCAGCTGATCGGCTACCTGAAGCACATGACGGGGAGGAAGGTGGCGCCGTAGGTTGGCTCTGGCACAGCCCTGTAGGGGCGAATTCATTCGCCAAGGAGGCCGAAGGTCTCCCTACAAATTCCCAGCATCACTCAAGCGCCCTCACCCCAACCCCGCCCTGCGCCCCGGCCTGTTCGCTTCGCGCTCAGGCGTTCATCGGCACCGGAAGCAGTGCTTCCGAAAGCGTGCCTCTTCACCCCAGAGGGAGAGGGGGCTGTTCGTGCCGCAGGTGAAGTCGGCGCGATCCCTGTAGGGGCGAATTCATTCGCCAAGGAGACCGAAGGTCTCCCGGCTCACACGTTGTACTCCACCGGCGGCGGCGGCAGTGCGCTGATCAGGTCCTGCAGACCTTCTGCCCATTGGCGGCGGATGTCGACGAAGTATTTGTCTTCCTCCGTCACCCGGTAGCCGACCGGGAGGATCAGGCTGTCGCGGTGGTAGACCAGCAAGTCCAGCGGCATACCGACGGACAGGTTGCTGCGGATGGTGGAATCGAACGACACCAGGGCACAGCGCAGGCCCTCTTCCAGGCTGGTGTCGAATTCCAGGTTGCGGTCGAGGATCGGCTTGCCGTACTTGCTCTCCCCCAACTGCAGGAAGGGCGTGTCCACGGTGGCCTGGATGAAGTTGCCCTGGGGATAGATGCTGTAGAGGTCCGGCGGGGTGCCGGCGATCTGACCGCCCACCAGGAAGGAACAGGTCAGGTCGGTATTGCCCGCCAGTGGCGCACCATCGCGGGCAATGACTTCGCGAACGGTTTCGGCCACCAGGGCGGTGGCGTCGTAGAGGGAGGGCACCGTGTTGAGATTCGGCCCCGCGCCGCCCAGGCGTTGCTTGAGCAGATTGACCACCGATTGCGACGTGGCCAGGTTCCCGGCACTTTGCAGGACGATCAGCCGCTCGCCGGTAATGCCGAAGGTGTAGAGCTTGCGGAAGGTGGCGATGTGATCGATGCCCGCGTTGGTGCGCGAGTCGGATACGAATACCAGGCCGTCGGCCAGGTGCATGGCGACGCAGTAGGTCATGCCGGTTCTCCTTGTTGAGGCTCTCCGCGTCGGGTGTCCGGCCGCCGGCCCTCGCGGGCGGGCAGTAAGGGGCGGCCGGCGCCGTGGAAAGTCGGGTAGCTCGCGTTACTGCACCTGTACCAGCAGCGGCGGCGCATCCACCTTGGCGTGCATCTGCTCGCCGCCACCACCGCGACGCATGCCACGTACCGGACAGGCATCGAGGTAGTCCAGGCCCACCGCCAGTTTCAGGTGACGCTCGGGGCGGGCCAGGTTGTTGGTGACGTCGAAGCTGTACCAGGCATCGCCCAGCCAGGCTTCGGCCCAGGCGTGGCTGGCCAGGTTCTGGTCATTGCCCTGGTAGAGGTAGCCGGACACGAACCGCGCCGGAATGCCCAGACTACGGGCACAGGCCAGGAACGCGTGGGTATGGTCCTGGCAGACCCCGGCGCGACCGGCGAAAGCTTCGGCGGCGGTGCTGTCGACTCGGGTCACGCCTTTCTTGAATGGCATCTGCGCATGCAGCGCTTCCATCAGGTCGATCAGCCCACCACGATCGCGGCGATTCCCGCACTCGAGCGCGGCGAACTCCCGCAGCGCCTCGTCAGCGGTGGTCAGCCGGGTGAAACGCAGGAAGGGCAAGGCCGACTGCTTGTCGTGTTCGGCTTCGCGTTTCTCGTCGATCTCCACCTGGCCGCGGGCGCTGATGACGATGGAGTCGTGGGGTTCGTCCAGGGTCAGGACATGAAAGATGTTGCCGAAGGGATCGATCTGCGCGCGCACCGGACGCGGCAGGGTCAATTGCCAGCTGAGCACGTGCTGGCGTTCGTTCTCCTGCGGCGTCAGGCGCAGGTACTGGATGCTCGCGCGGACCTGGTCGTCGTAGCGATAGGTGGTGTCGTGGCGGATGGACAGTTTCATACAGCCTCCAGATACGAGCTGTGGATGGCCCGGGCCAGTTGGCGGACCAGCAGGATGAAGTCGGTGAGCCACGTGTGCAGGCCCTCGTCGAGGATTTCGTCGATGGCGGTGTAACGCAGTCGCGCGTCCAGCTCTGCGGCCAGGCGCTGGGCCGGGCGACCGTTGTCTCCGGGCAGGTGGGCGAGAATGTCGTTCAGCTCTTCCATGCACGCCCGCAGCGAGCGGGGGACGTCGGCGCGGAGGAGAAGCAGCTCGGAAACCTGGCGGGCATCAGGGGAACCCCGATAGACCTCGGTGTAGGCCTCGAAGGACGACAGCGCGCGAAGCAAGGCGCTCCACTGGTAGTAGCCGCGAGCCGAGCTGTCGCTGACCTCCTCCGATTCTTCGCCGAACATTTCATAGCGCGAGTCCAGCAGGCGCAGAGTGTTGTCGGCCCGCTCGATGAAGGTACCCAGGCGTATGAAGCTGTAGGCTTCGCCGCGCATGATGGTGCCGTAACTGGCGCCGCGGAACAGGTGCGAGCGCTCTTTCACCCATTCGCAGAAACGGTTGATGCCGTAACGGCCGAGCCCCTCACTGGAGATGTTCAGCATCTCCAGCCAGGTGGCATTGATGTTTTCCCAGATGTCGGCGGTGATCCGCCCGCGCACGGCATGGGCGTTGATCCGCGCGGCACGCAGGCAACTGAAGATGCTCGCCTGGTTGTCGGCGTCGAGGGCGAAGAAGTGCAGCATGCGTCCGGCGTTCAGCGCGCCATGACGTTCCTGGTACAGCTCCAGGGTGCCGGTGCTGAGCAGCGACATGGCGAGTTCGTCCAGGCCATCGCCACGGCCGTCCTGGGGCATCAGCGAAAGCGAATAGCTGACCTCCAGCATGCGCGCCAGGTTCTCCGCGCGCTCCAGGTAACGCGACATCCAGTAAAGCTCGGAGGCAGTTCTGCTCAGCATGATCAGTCCTCCACTATCCAGGTGTCCTTGGTACCGCCGCCCTGGGACGAGTTCACCACCAGGGAACCTTCACGCAGTGCCACGCGGGTCAGGCCGCCGGGCACCAGTCGGGTTTCCCGCCCGGAGAGCACGAAGGGACGCAGGTCGATATGCCGTGGGGCAATGCCCTGCTCGACGAAGGTCGGGCAGGTGGACAGGCACAGGGTGGGCTGGGCGATGTAGGCCTCGGGTCGGGCCTTGAGTCGCTCGCGGAAGGATTCGATCTCCTGGGCGCTGGCGGCGGGTCCAACCAACATGCCGTAGCCGCCGGATCCCTGGGTTTCCTTGACCACCAGTTCGGGGAGGTGGGCCAGCACGTGAGAGAGTTCTTCAGGCTTGCGGCACTGCCAGGTGGGCACGTTCTTCAGGATGGGTTCCTCGTCCAGGTAGAAACGGATCATGTCGCCGACATAGGGGTAGATGGACTTGTCGTCCGCCACGCCGGTCCCGATGGCGTTGGCCAGCACCACATTGCCGGAGCGATAGGCGGCCAGCAGACCGGGCACACCGAGCATCGATTCAGGATTGAAGGCGAGCGGATCGAGGAAGGCATCGTCCAGCCGCCGGTAGATCACGTCGACCGGCTGCGGACCGGCGGTGGTGCGCATGAACACCCGGTCGTCACGGACGAACAGGTCAGCCCCTTCCACCAGCTCCACGCCCATTTCACGAGCGAGGAAGGCATGTTCGAAGTAGGCGCTGTTGAAGCGTCCCGGCGTCAGCACCACCACGCTGGGGTTGTCCAGGGGGCTAGAGCTTTTCAGGGTGTCCAGCAACAGGTTCGGGTAGTGATCGATGGGAGCGATGCGCTGCGCGGCGAAGAGTTCGGGGAACAGTCGCATCATCATCTTGCGGTCTTCGAGCATGTAGCTGACGCCGCTCGGGGTGCGCAGGTTGTCTTCCAACACGTAGTAGGTACCATCGCCATCGCGCACCAGGTCCACCCCGGCGATGTGGGCGTAGATATCGCGGTGCAGGTCCAGGCCCTGCATGGCGATCTGGTAACCCTCGTTGGCCAGCACCTGCTCCGCGGGGATGATGCCGGCCTTGATGATCCGCTGGTTGTGGTAGAGGTCGGCCAGGAACATGTTCAGCGCCTTCACGCGCTGGATGCAGCCCTTTTCCACCACCCGCCATTCGCTCATGGGAATGGCACGCGGAATGGTGTCGAAGGGAATCAGGCGCTCGGTGCCCTGCTCATCGCCATAAAGGGTGAAGGTGATACCGGCACGGTGGAATAGCAGGTCGGCCTCGCGACGTCGCTGGGCCAAAAGCTCTTCGGGCGTGTCCGCCAGCCAGCGGGCGAATTCCCGGTAATGCGGACGGCATTCGCCACTCGCGTCATACATCTCGTCATAAAAAATGCGGGACATGCCTAACTCCTTGTCACCACGGGCAGAAACGCAGTCGCAAGCCCCGTGCCATCGCCACAACTGCTGGCCTTTCAATAACTTGCAGCGCACTTGCAGTCGTCGCGCCCCAGACTGGTGCAGCTCGAATGACCGAACTGCTCCTCTCGCCCTGTTTGGCGGCGGTCCAGGGTTGGACGGAAGGCGATGGCGAGGTGTTCCCCCACGTCTTGCGGAAGAACCGCCATCCCTGGAACGAACAGTCTAGCCCGGCGATGCAAGGCCCTAGGGTTCGATTGTTCTATGGATATGTTGCGATTTGGAATTGCCCTATTACCCGTCGATCTATGGTCATAGTCAGGCCGCTATTGGCGCCATTGCCTGGCCACATTTTCCAAGGTCGCGGGAGCCTTCCATACTTGCTCCATTCCAGTGCCTCCCTCCTGCCCCGGAGCAACCTGCCATGCTCACCATCGGAGACAAACTGCCGGCGTTCAACCTGCTGGCGGTTGACCACGACTCGGAACACGCCGCCACCCCGGAGAACGCATTCAAGCGCGTCAGCCAGGACAGCCTACTGGGCAAATGGAAGGTGCTGTTTTTCTGGCCCAAGGATTTCACCTTCGTCTGCCCCACCGAGATCAAGGCATTCGCGGACCTGCTGGAACAGTTCAACGACCGCGACACCCTGCTGATCGGGGCCTCCACCGATAGCGAATTCGTTCACCTTGCCTGGCGCCGCGACCACAAGGACCTGAAGGGCTTGAGCTTTCCCTGGCTGGCCGACATCCACCATGAACTTGCCAACGCCCTGGGCATCATCGACCGCCGCGAAGACGTGGCCCTGCGCGCGACCTTCATCATCGACCCGGACAACGTCATCCGGCATGTCTCGGTGAACGACCTGCTGGTAGGGCGCAACCCGCAGGAAACCCTGCGCCTGCTGGATGCGCTGCTGACGGAGGAGCTGTGTCCCTGCAACTGGCACAAGGGGGAGGCGACGCTGCATTACTGAGCGGTCTGGCCTTCACCAAATCCTGTAGGGGCGAATTCATTCGCCAAGGGTCGCGCAGCGGCCCCCTGAAGTTTCCATTGGCAGCCCTTCGGCCTGCTTGGCGAATGAATTCGCCCCTACAGCAACCGTCCCGAATCACCGAGCAACCACCTCCGCCAGCCCCTTCCTTGTCAGCCCCAAAGCCCCGAACTACGCTGCTCAATGCGACCCGCGGCCGTATTTTTCGGCGCGCTTTCCCTCGCATTCGCCGACGGCATGCAGTTCCGCCGAACAGGCTCCGCACGTCATGTACAACAGGAGTCGACAATGCCTTCGTTCAAACCCGTGTCCCTTTCATTCGCCGTCAGTTGCGCCTGCCTCATCGCCTCCGCCCAGGCCGCCGAACCGCTGAAGCAGCTCGGCAAGGGCGAAGGCCAGCTCGACATCATCGCCTGGCCCGGATACATCGAACGCGGCGAGTCGGACAAGAACTACGACTGGGTCACCCAGTTCGAGAAAGACAGTGGCTGCAAGGTCAACGTGAAAACCGCCGCCACCTCCGACGAGATGGTCAGCCTGATGGCCAAGGGCGGCTACGATCTGGTCACCGCTTCCGGCGACGCCTCCCTGCGCCTGGTGTTCGGCAAGCGCGTACAGCCGATCAACACTGAACTGATTCCCAACTGGAAGACCCTCGACGAGCGTCTTCAGGACGCCCCCTGGCACACGGTACAAGGCGTGCACTACGGCACGCCGTACCAGTGGGGGCCCAATCTGCTGATGTACAACACCAAGCTGTTCAAGCAGGCACCCGACAGCTGGGCCGTGGTCTTCGAGCCTCAGGATCTGGCCGATGGCAAGTCCAACAAGGGCCGCGTACAGGCCTATGACGGCCCGATCTACATCGCCGACGCCGCGCTCTACCTGAAATCCGCCAAGCCGGAACTGGGCATCCAGGACCCGTACCAGCTGACCGAAGCGCAGTACACCGCCGTGCTCGACCTGCTGCGCAAGCAGCACAGCCTGGTGCACCGTTACTGGCATGACGCGACCGTGCAGATGAGCGACTTCAAGAACGAAGGCGTGGCTGCGTCCAGCACCTGGGGCTACATGGCCAATACCCTGAAAGCCGAGAAGCAGCCTGTGGAAACGGTGTTCCCGAAAGAAGGGGTCACCGGGTGGGCCGACACCACCATGCTGCACGTCGACGCCAAGCACCCGAACTGCGCTTACAAGTGGATGGATTGGTCGTTGCAACCCAAGGTCCAGGGTGACCTGGCCGCCTGGTTCGGCTCGCTCCCCGTCGTTGCCAAGGGCTGCACCAGCAGCGAACTCCTCGGCCCAGGTGGCTGCGCCACCAACGGTTATGACCAGTTCGACAAGATCGCCTTCTGGAAAACCCCGGAAGCCCAGGGTGGCAAGTTCGTGCCATACAGCAGGTGGACCCAGGACTACATCGCGATCATGGGCGGTCGCTGAACTGGCTGCGCGACCTGATGACTGCGTTGCGTCCTCGCTCGGCGCGTCGCCTACCAGAAGGTATGTCTCGCGCCTCGCTGCGGGGCGCCTTGCCCTCAGGCCGCTCGCTCAGTCCAGCCCGTAGCACGATGAAACCTCTCCCCTCCCTCTGGGAGAGGGGCCGGGGGTGAGGGAGGTCCGAGTTCGCTCGGTATTCCCCTCATCCGCACGCGGCCCGCCCAGCCCTCTCCCGGAGGGAGAGGGAGCAAAGCCCTCTGGAGTCATGCCCATGACCACAGCCGTCCAGTTCACCGATGTCTGCCGTCACTACGGTGATGTGAAGGCGGTTGACCGGGTGTCCATCGAGATCCGCGACGGCGAGTTCTTCTCCATGCTCGGCCCATCCGGCTCGGGCAAGACCACCTGCCTGCGGCTGATCGCCGGCTTCGAGCAACCGACCTCGGGTTCCATCCGCATCCACGGTGAAGAGGCCGCCGGCCTGCCGCCCTACGAGCGCGACGTGAACACCGTATTCCAGGACTACGCGCTGTTCCCGCACATGAACGTGCGCGACAACGTCGCCTACGGCCTCAAGGTGAAGGGCGTGGCGAAGGCCGAGCGCCTGGGCCGCGCCGAGGAAGCCCTCGGCATGGTCGCCCTGCCCGGCTACGGCGACCGCAGGCCGGCGCAGCTGTCCGGCGGCCAGCGCCAGCGTGTGGCCCTGGCCCGTGCGTTGATCAACCGCCCGCGCGTGCTGCTGCTCGACGAACCCCTCGGTGCACTCGACCTCAAGCTGCGCGAGCAGATGCAGGTGGAGCTGAAGAAGCTGCAGCGCCAGCTCGGCATCACCTTCATCTTCGTCACCCACGACCAGGGTGAAGCGCTGTCCATGTCCGACCGCGTCGCCGTGTTCAACAAGGGCCGTATCGAGCAGGTGGACAGCCCGCAGAACCTCTATCGCAAACCAAGTACCCGCTTCGTTGCCGAGTTCGTCGGTACCGCCAACGTGCTCCACGGCGACCTCGCCCAGCGCCTCACCGGTACCGCCGGGGCCTTCTCCCTGCGCCCGGAGCATGTGCGCTTCGGCAACGCCAGCAATGGCGAGCTGCAAGTCAGCGGTACCGTGCACGACGTGCAGTACCTTGGCGCCAGCAGCCGCTACGAGCTCAATCTGGACGGCGGCGGGCGCCTGGCGGTGAGCCTGCCCAACGGCGAAGAAGCGGATGTGGCACGTCCCCAACCCGGCCAGCAGGTACAAGTCTGCTGGCCCCGCAGCGCGATGGTCGCGCTCAGCGAGTAGGCCATGAGCGCCGTCATCGAAAGCCATCAGAGCGGTCCGCTGCGGGGGCTCTCCAACCTGCTCTACCGACGCTCGACGCTCTACCTGTTGCTGCTCCTGACCCCGCCCCTGCTCTGGTTCGGCGTGATCTACATCGGCTCGCTGTTCGCCCTGCTCTGGCAGAGCTTCTATACCTTCGACGATTTCACCATGGCGGTGACGCCGGACCTGACGCTGGCCAACTACGCCGCCCTGTTCAACCCGGCGAACTACGACATCATCCTGCGCACCCTGACCATGGCCATCGCCGTGAGTCTGGCCAGCGCAGTCCTGGCCTTCCCCATCGCCTACTACATGGCACGCTTCGCCTCGCCGAAGGAGAAAGCCTTCTTCTATATCGCGGTGATGCTGCCGATGTGGGCCAGCTACATCGTCAAGGCGTATGCCTGGACGGTGATCCTGGCCAAGGGCGGCATCTTCTACTGGCTGATCCAGCAGCTGCATCTGGAGACCTTGCTGGGCAGCCTGCTCACCGTACCCGGCGTGGGAGGCAATACCCTGTCCACGTCGCACCTGGGGCGCTTCCTGGTGTTCACCTACATCTGGCTGCCGTTCATGATCCTGCCGATCCAGGCCTCGCTGGAGCGCCTGCCACCGTCGCTGCTGCAGGCTTCGGCGGACCTCGGTGCCAGGCCCCGGCAAACCTTCGCCCAGGTGATCCTGCCGCTCGCTTTTCCGGGTGTGGTGGCCGGCTCGATCTTTACCTTCAGCCTGACGCTGGGCGACTTCATCATCCCGCAACTGGTGGGCCCCAGCGGCCTGTTCATCGGCACCATGGTCTACGTACAGCAGGGCTCGGTGGGCAACATCCCGCTGGCGGCGGCCTTCACCCTGGTGCCCATCGTGCTGATCGCCATCTACCTGTCCATCGCCAAGCGGCTGGGGGCCTTCGATGCACTCTGAGAAAGCAACCTGGGGCCTGCGCCTGGCAGCCTGGGGCGGGCTGGTGTTCCTGCATTTTCCGATCCTGGTGATCCTGCTCTACGCCTTCAACACCGAGGAGTCGTCCTACAGCTTCCCGTTGCAGGGCTTCACCCTGGAATGGTTTTCCGTGGTGGGCGGACGCGAGGACGTGCTGCAGGCCATCGTCCTGTCCCTGAAGGTCGCCTGCCTGGCCACCGCCCTGGCCATGGTGCTTGGGACCCTGGCCGCTGCCGCGCTCTATCGCCGCGACTTCTTCGGCAAGGAGAGCATCACCCTGATGCTGATCCTGCCGATCGCTCTGCCCGGCATCATCACCGGCATCGCGTTGCTTTCCGCATTCAAGACCCTGGGCATCGAACCGGGGATCTTCACCATCGTCGTCGGCCACGCCACCTTCTGCGTGGTGATCGTCTACAACAACGTGATCGCGCGGTTCCGTCGTACCTCGCACAGCCTGATCGAGGCGTCGATGGACCTGGGCGCAGACGGCTGGCAGACCTTCCGCTACATCATCCTGCCGAACATCGCCACCGCGCTGCTGGCTGGCGGCATGCTGGCCTTCGCGCTGTCCTTCGACGAGATCATCGTCACCACCTTCACCGCCGGCCACGAACAGACCCTGCCCCTCTGGCTGCTCAGTCAACTCAGCCGCCCGCGCGACGTTCCGGTGACCAACGTGGTAGCACTGCTAGTGATGCTCGCCACCATGCTGCCCATTCTCGGCGCCTATTACCTGACGCGCGGGACCGAGACGGTGGCTGGGGGTGGGAAGTAATTCGGCTTTTCTCCCCTCTCCCTCCGGGAGAGGGGACGACTACGAGGACTCCACCATGCAAACCAAACTCCTGATCAACGGCCAGTTCTCCGCCGGCGAAGGCGAGGCTCTGGACGTCCTCAACCCCGCCACTGGCGCCGTGCTGGTGAAGATTCCCGAAGCCAGCGAAGCCCAGGTCGACGCCGCCGTCCGGGCAGCCGACGCGGCCTTCGAAGGCTGGGCGCGCACCTCACCGCGCGACCGTGCCACCCTTTTGCTGAAGCTGGCGGACAAAATCGAGGGCCATGCCGAAGAGCTGGCGAAACTGGAGTCGGACAACTGCGGCAAGCCCTACGCCGCCGCACTGAACGACGAGATTCCAGCCGTGGCCGATGTGTTCCGCTTCTTCGCCGGCGCCAGTCGCTGCCTGACCGGTTCGGCGGCGGGCGAATACCTGCCCGGTTTCACCTCGATGATCCGTCGCGACCCGATCGGGGTGATCGCCTCCATCGCGCCCTGGAACTACCCGCTGATGATGGCCGCCTGGAAGCTCGGACCCGCACTGGCGGCCGGCAATACGGTGGTGCTCAAGCCCTCGGAGCAGACGCCGCTGACCGCCTTGCGCCTGTCGGAATTCATCGCCGAGCTGCTGCCGCCGGGCGTGGTGAACATCGTGCTCGGCCGTGGCCCCAGCGTGGGCAGTCCGTTGGTGTCGCACCCGCTGGTGCGCATGGTGTCGCTGACCGGTTCGGTGGGCACTGGCAAGGCCATCATCAAGAGCGCCGCCGACAGCGTGAAGCGCACCCATATGGAACTGGGCGGCAAAGCACCGGTGATCATCTTCGACGACGCCGATCTCGCCGATGTGGTCGAGGGCATTCGTACTTTCGGTTTCTACAACGCGGGCCAGGACTGCACGGCCGCCTGCCGTATCTATGCCGGCAAGAAGATCTACGACAACTTCGTGGCCGACCTGGCCAGCGCCGTCTCCAGCCTGAAGACCGGCCTGCAGGCCGACCCGGCGACCGAACTCGGTCCTCTGATCACCCAGAGCCAGCGCGAACGCGTGGCCGGCTTCGTCGAACGGGCCAGCACCCTGCCCCACATCCAGATCGCCACGGGCGGCAAAGTGGTCGCCGGCAGCGGCTTCTTCTACCAACCCACGGTGGTGGCCCACGCGAAACAGGACGACGAGATCGTCCGCCGAGAGGTGTTCGGGCCGGTGGTGACGGTCACGCCCTTCAGCGATGTGGACGAGGCGGTGCGCTGGGCCAACGATTCCGATTACGGCCTGGCGTCGTCGATCTGGACCCGCGACGTGGGCCGCGCCGCTGCGGTGGCATCGCGGTTGCAGTACGGCTGCACCTGGATCAACACCCACTTCATGCTCACCAACGAAATGCCTCACGGCGGCTTCAAGCAGTCCGGCTATGGCAAGGACCTGTCCATGTACGGGCTGGAGGACTACACCGTGGTGCGGCATGTGATGATCCGGCACTGAGCAGCCGAAACCTGTAGGGGCGAATTCATTCGCCAAGCAGGCCGCAGGTCCGCCCTTGGGAGTCCCGTGGGGCAGCTGCGCTGCCCTTGGCGAATGAATTCGCCCCTACAAGTAATTGTCGCCCTGAAGAAACACCTGCTCTAGCCAAACGCCAGATTCAACCAACGCCGATAGAACCCTTCCGCCACCTGATTCAACGCCTTCACCTTCGCGGGCAGGTCTTCGAGCATGCGTGCCTTGGCTTGCTGGCTCGCCTGGGTTTCGTCGAGCAGGTGCGCCCAATCGGTCAGCCAGCCCTGGACCAGTTCCTCGGTCATCTCCGGATGGCCCTGCAGGGCCAGGACCTTGTCGCCCCAGGAGAAGCCCTG
>MTEY01014004.1_pt1 | contig 44027 bp, 34 predicted proteins | sample 1042721 | NCBI WGS metagenome assembly MTEY01 (sample SAMN06185809, study PRJNA358809) | soil metagenome | isolation source: soil biostimulated with seedmeal as carbon source | place: India | collected 2015-05-23 | reverse complement strand
TGGATGCCACCGCGCCGTCCGTGACCATCAACACCCTGGCGACGGACGACATCCTCAACGCCACGGAAGCACAGACTGACCTGACCGTCTCCGGTACCAGCACCGCAGAAGCGGGCCAGACGGTGACCGTGAGCCTGAACGGCAAGGACTACACCGCAACGGTCGGTTCAGACGGTCACTGGACGCTGAACGTCCCGGCGGCGGATCTGGCGGCGCTCAGCGATGGCAGCGTGACCGTCACCGCATCGGTCAGCGACAAGGCGGGTAACCCGGCGTCGGTTGATCATAATCTGACGGTGGACATGACCGTTCCGGTGGTGACCATCAATACCATTGCCGGTGACGACGTGATTAACGTGGTCGAGCACGCGCAGGCACAGATCGTCAGTGGCTCCGCCACCGGTGCGGCACCGGGTGATAAGGTCACCGTGACGATTGGCGGCCAGAGCTACACCACCGTGCTCGACGCGGCGGGCAACTGGAGCGTGGGCGTACCCGCCAACGTTATTTCTGGCCTCAGCGACGGCAGCGTGACCGTCACGGCGTCCGTCACTGACGCGGCGGGCAATACCGGTTCCGGCACCCATAGCGTGACTGTGGACACCGGTCTGCCTTCAGTCAATTTCAACGCTATCAGCGATGACAACGTCCTGAACGCGGTGGAGAAAGGCCAGGATCTGAGCATCAGCGGCACCAGCGCCAACCTGGCGGAAGGTACCGTGGTGACCGTTTCCCTGAACGGTAAAAACTACACGGCCACCACGGCGGCGGACGGCACCTGGAGCCTGACGGTTCCGGCCGCCGATCTGGCGGGGCTGGGTCAGGCGAACTACACCCTGAATGCGACCGCCACCAACGGCGTGGGTAACAGCATCAGCACGACCGCGAACCTGCTGGTCGATACCGCGCTGCCGACCGTCACCATCAACACCGTGGCGGGCGACAACGTCATCAACGCGGCGGAAGTGGCGGCAGGCCAGACCATCAGCGGTATTGTGGCGAATGCCGAAGCGGGTAATACCGTAACCGTGACGATTGGCGGCAACAGCTACACCGCGACGGTGCAGAGCGATCTGAGCTGGTCTGTTAACGTCCCATCCGACGTCCTGACCGCGCTCGGCAACGGCGACCTGACGGTATCAGCGACCGTCACCAACGGCCACGGCAACACCGGTGCGGGCGAACGCGATATCACCATCGACGCCAACCTGCCGGGTCTGCGTGTGGACACCGTGGCGGGCGACGATGTGATCAACAGCATCGAGCATGGCCAGAACCTGATCGTCACCGGTTCCAGCGACGGGCTGGCGGCGGGCACAACGCTCACCGTGACCCTGAATGGCAAAACCTATGCGGCTTCGGTGCTGGCCGACGGCACCTGGAGTGCGGCGATCCCGGCGGCAGACGTCGGGGCCCTGGCGGCCGGTACGGTCACCGTGACCGTGGCAGGCCAGAGTACCGCGGGTAACCCGCTCTCCATTAACCACGATGTGAACGTGGATCTGGCAGCGGTCGCCGTGAGCATTGATGTGATTGCCACCGACGACGTGATTAACGCGGCCGAGAAAGGTGCGGATCTGGTGCTCTCCGGTAGCACCAGCAACGTGGAAGAAAACCAGACCGTTACCATCACCTTTGGCGGCAAGTCTTACACCGCCACCGTCGATGCCGACGGCAACTGGACCGCCACCGTGCCGTCCATGGATCTGGCGGGCCTGAAGGACGGCGATGCCAGCGTGCAGGTGAACGTCACCAACGTCAACGGCAACAGCGCCTCGGCGGGCCGCGAGTACAGCGTAGATACGACCGCGCCAGGCGTAAGCATTGATACGGTCGCTGGCGATAACGTGATTAACGGCAGCGAAGCCGCTGCGGGCGTGACCATTTCCGGCACCACCACGGCGGAAGTCGGGCAGACCGTCACCGTGACGCTGGGCGGTAAGAGCTATACCGCGCAGGTACAGCAGGGTGGCCTCTGGAGCGTGAACGTACCGGGCACCGACCTGTCCGCACTGGCGGATAACGGCTACACCGTACAGGTTAACGTGAGCGACGCCGCGGGTAACCCGGGCAGCGCGGGCAAAGCGATTACGCTTGATACCACGCCGCCGACCGTCAGCTTTAACGTCGTGGCGGGCGATGACGTTATCAACAGCGTGGAGCACGGTCAGGCGCAGATCGTCAGCGGCACCGCAACCGGCGCGAGCGTCGGCGATAAGCTGGTTATCACCATCGGTTCGAACCAGTACACCACCACCGTTGACGCCAGCGGCAGCTGGAGCGTGGGCGTTCCGGCCAGCGTGATTTCCGCACTGACCGACGGCACCGTGACCCTCAGCGCAACCATTACCGACAGCGCGGGCAACAGCAGCACCCAGACCCACGATGTGGTGGTGAACACCGCCTCCGTGGCGCTGACGGTGAACACCGTTAGCGGTGACGACGTCATCAACGCGGCGGAAGCCGGTTCGTCTCTGGTGATTAACGGCTCCAGCGCCCAGTTCGCCAGCGGCACGCAGGTTACCGTGACCCTGAACGGCAAGAGCTATACGGCCACCATCCAGAGCGACGGCAGCTGGACGACCACCGTTCCGGCCGCAGACGTGGGCGCCCTGGCCGATGGCGCGAGCTATCAGGTGTCCGTGTCGGCGCAGGACAGCGCGGGCAACAGCGCGTCGGCGACGCACGGCATCAGCGTGGATACCACCTCGCCGGTGGTAAGCATTGCCACGCTGTCCGGCGACGACGTTCTGAACGCTGCGGAAGCGCAGCAGCCGCTTACCGTACACGGCTCTTCCAGCGCGGAAGCGGGCCAGACGGTGACCGTGACGCTGGGCGGCAAAACCTACACGGCCACCGTGGCAAACGACGGTACCTGGACGCTGGACGTTCCGGCCGCCGATCTTGCCAGCCTGAGCGAAGGCGCGCTGACGGTCACCGCGTCGGTGAACGACAAGGCGGGTAATAACGGTCAAACCACGCATACCTTAACGGTAGACACCGTTGCGCCAACCGTGACCATCAGCACCGTGGCCGATGACGATATCGTCAACAACGCGGAACAGCTGGCGGGCCAGACCATTAGCGGCACCACCACGGCGGAACAGGGCCAGACGGTGATCGTCTCCTTCAACGGGCACAGTTATCAGGCGACCGTCGCGGCAGACGGTTTGTGGTCGGTCTTCGTGCCGGGCCGTGATTTCCTCGGCCTGAGCGACGGGGATTACACCATTACGGCTGCGGTGAGCGATAAGGCGGGCAACCCGGGCAGCGCAACGCACGACGTGACGCTGAACGGCGATGTCCCAACCATCACCATTAACACCTTTGCGCAGGACGATATCGTCAACGCCGCCGAGCACGGCACGCCGCTGACTGTCAGCGGCACCACCGACGCCCCGGCGGGCCAGACGGTGACCATTACGCTGAACGGTAAAACCTATACGGCGACCGTGCAGAATGACGGCAGCTGGCGCTACACGCTCGGCAGCGCAGATGTGGCCGCGCTGGCGGACGGCGGTTCGTACGTGATTAACGCGCAGGTCAGCAACACCATCGGCAACAGCGCCAGCGACAACCACACCGTCACCGTGGATCTCACCGCGCCGTCGATGGGGATCAGCATTGATTCACTGCAAAACGACACCGGTTTGAGCGCGACTGATTTCATCACCAATAACAGTCAGGTGGTCGTCAACGGTTCGCTGACCGCGCAACTCGGCAACAACGAGAAGGCGCAGATCAGCCTGGACGGTGGGGCCACGTGGAGTGATCTGAGCGTGACCGGCACAACCTGGCGCTATACCGACGGCCGCACCCTGACCGACGGTACGTACCAGTACCAGGTACGTGTTGTCGATAACGCGGGCAACGTGGGGGCAACGGATAGCCAGGACGTGGTGATTGATCTGACCGCGCCTGCGGCCACGACGATCACGGTTGATTCCATCACCCAGGATACTGGTCTGTCCGGCAGCGACTTTATCACCAGCGACACGCAGATCAGCCTGAAAGGGACGCTGGGCGCGGCGCTGGGCAGCGGTGACCATGCACAGATTAGCCTCGACGGCGGCCTGACCTGGACCGACGTCAGCGTCAGCGGTTTGAGCTGGACCTATGTGGATGGCCGTACGCTGGTCGACGGGGATTACAACTACCAGCTGCGCGTTATTGACGATGCGGGGAACATCAGCGCCACCGCCAGCCAGGTGGTGACCATTGATACGGTTGCACCTGACGCCAGCAAAACGATCGCCATCGACAGCATCAGTGACGATACCGGTCTGAGCAGCAGCGACTTTATCACTAACGATACGTCCCTGACGCTGCACGGCTCGCTCGGCGCGACGCTCGCCGACGGTGAATACGCGCAGATCAGCATCGACGGCGGCGTGACCTGGCAAAACGTTAACGTCACCGGCAACTCCTGGTACTACGTGGACGGTCGCACGCTGGGCAACGCCACCTATGACTACTATGTTCGCGTGGTCGATGCCGCCGGTAACGTAGGCGCCAGCGCCCATCAGCAGGTGACCGTCGACACGGTGGCCCCGGATGCGGCAATTACGGTGAGCGTGGATAACATCACCGTCGATACCGGCTTCGACAACAACGACTTCCTGACCAGCTCGACCTCGTACACCCTGCACGGCACGCTCGGTGCGGGGCTGGGGGCGGGTGAGTACGTTCAGGTGAGCATGGATGGCGGCACTACCTGGGTCTACGCCACCGTGAGCGGCACGCAGTGGAGCTATAACGATACGCGTACCCTGACCGACGGTAGCTACAACTACCAGGTGCGGGTTGTTGACCAGGCGGGTAACGTCGGAGCAACCACCTCGCAGGCGGTGACGGTGGATACCCAGGCGCCGCAGTACGGCGTCACCATCGACAGCATCAGCGAGGATACCGGGCAGTCCGGCAGTGATTTCATCACCATGGACACCACGCTGACCATCAACGGTTCGCTGGGCAGCGCGCTGGCGAGCGACGAGCGGGTGCAGATCAGCCTCGACGGCGGCAATACGTGGATTGACACCACGGTGACGAACCAGCGCTGGAGCTACACCGATACCCGCGATCTGCCTGACGGTGATTACACCTACCAGGTACGAATTATCGACCAGGCGGGCAACGTTGGCTCCACCGCGTCACAGGTGGTGACGGTGGATACTACGCCGCCAACCACCGTGGGTAGCGTGGTGAGCTACACCGACGGTGAAGGCGAGCGTCAGGGCACTTACGGCGCGTCGGTGGCGACGGATGATACCTCGCCGCTGATCAACGGTACGCTGAACCGCGCCCCGGACGACGGCGAAATCGTGCAGCTCTATCGAGACGGCATTCTGCTCGGTCAGGTGACCATGAACGGCAGTGCCAGCTGGTCCTTCCAGGACAATGGCCTGAGCGATGGCAACCACACCTACATCCTGCGCGTCACCGACAAAGCCGGTAACTACACGGAATCGGACGGGTTTGTGCTGAACGTCGATACCCGTGTGCCGACCACCACGGCGGCAATTACCGCCCAGACCACCTCCGATACCACGCCGATTGTCAGCGGTACGGTCTCCGCAGACCTGGTGAACGGGGAATATCTGGTGGTGATTGTGAACGGTAAAACCTACACCTCCCAGACGGGCGGTGCAGTCGTCGTCGACCCGGGTCACAACACCTGGTATCTGCAGATCCCGGACAGCGATGCGCTGGGCGTGGCGAGCTATAGCGTCACAGCACAGGTGAAGAGCAGCGCGGGCAACGGTAACACCACCGGTATTGCCAATGGCAGCCTGGTGATTGATACCACTACCGTGAATACCGACTGGGCGACCACGGCGGGGAACAGCAACAACTCCACCATGACCGTCGGCACGAACAGCAGTGGCCTGTGGAATATCATTGCTAACGGCCAGTCTTACTCCAGCAGCGATAGCTCGACCTATGCTGGCAATACGCTGACCAACACCCGTGGCTATTACGTGGTGAGCCAGACCGCCGCTGACTTCGACCGTAACGGCACGCAGGATATCTTCGCGACGGAAAATACCTACGCGGGCTCTACGCAGGTGATGTGGACCTACGATGGCAGTACCTATAACGCCAGCCAGCTGGCGATGGGCACCACCATCTGGTACGGCGGCGTCATTGCGTACGACAAAACCGGGGATGGCTATCTGGATCTGGCGTATGGCGATGCGGGTATGGACTCATTGACCTATCTGGTGAACAACAACGGCGTCCTGTCGCCAGATGGCACCGGCGGTGAAGGCGGGTTCTACGGTCAGTTTGACTCCGGGCGTGAAATCTCGGGCGTTGACCTGAATAACGACGGTACGGTGGATATTGTTCAGCACACCAACCGCAGCGGCGCTTACTCGTTAACCGTGATCAACAACAACGGCAACGGCACGCTCTCCATTGGCCAGAACCTGACGAACGTGTTTGTGGCAAACGCCTCGAATACCACCACGGCAGCCTCCATGACGTGGGCAGACTTCAACGGCGACGGCTACATGGATCTGTACCTGGGCAGCAGCTACAACAACAACGGCGGGGTGATCTACTACAACGACGGTACCGGAAAGCTCTCTGCCACCAAGAGCGCGGTGGAAGCCTCTAACGCCACGGCGGGGTACCTGTCGGTGGCGGTGGACTGGAACGGTGACGGGCAGATGGACATCATCAAGCTCAGCACCTACGGCGGCTCGCAGACGGCGACCCTGTTCACCAACAACGGCTACGGCTCAAGCTGGACATCAGGCCAGCTGGCGTCCGGTATTGCTTACGCGACCGGCGTGGCGGCGGTGGACTACAACTGGGACGGCGCGCAGGATCTGCTGGTGTCGCAGCAGAATGGCAAGGTGGTGCTGGTACAAAACAGCAAAACCATTGCCGACGGCACCGCGATGCACCTGCACATTGTCGACAGCGAGGGCATCAACGCCTACTACGGCAACACGGTCAATCTGTACAACGCCGCGGGCGTACTGGTGGCGTCGCAGATCATCAACGCCCAGTCCGGTATTGGCTCGAACGATACCTCTGCGCTGGTGAGCTTCTACGGGCTGGATCCGAATGAAACCTATTCGGCCGAGATCCTGAAGATCACCAACGGCGTGTCGGATAACGTCACCTGGAGCGGTCTGGAGGCAGGCAACGGCAAAGAGGGTTACGTCCTGACGGCCGAGGCAGCCACCGGTGGCCACAGCGGGACCCTTACCGGGACCGGGTATAACGACACCTTTATCGCAGAGGACGGCACCTATACCTATAACGGCTCCGGCGGCTGGAATACCCATTCCGACTACGACACCTGGAGCAATACCGGTGGGATGGATGTGGTGGATTATCGTAACGCGACGTCCGGCATTACCGTCGATTTACGCCTCTCCACGGCGCAGGACACCGGGTTTGGCACCACACGGTTGTTGAACATTGAAGGGATCAACGGCTCGGACTTCGACGACGTCATTACCGGCAACAGCGGTGATAACCAGTTCGAAGGCCGCGGCGGGAACGACACCTTCAACATCGGCAGCGGCGGTCACGACACGTTGCTCTACAAGCTGATCAACGCGACGGATGCCACGGGCGGTAACGGTCACGATGTGGTGAACGGCTTTACGGTCGGTACCTGGGAAGGGACGGCGGACACGGATCGTATTGACCTGCGCGACCTGCTCTCCGGCAGCGGCTATACCGGCACCGGCTCGGCGAGCTACGTGAACGGGGTGGCGACGCTGGACAGCAGCGCGGGCAACATCACCGATTACATCCGCGTGGTGCAAAACGGCAGCAATACCGAGATCCAGGTTGACCTCGACGGGACGGGCGGTCAGTTCTCGCCCACCACGCTGGTGACCCTGAACGGCGTCCAGACGGATCTGGCAACGCTGCTGGCCAACCATCAACTGTTAATTGCGTAAAACCCTGCCGCGGGGAGCGATCCCCGCGGCCTTTTGCGTTTCTTTAGACGAATTGCGTTAACCCGGAGATTATGAAGACACATCCACAGTACGAACCCTGGTTACAGGGCATGCTCATGATTGCGAAGCATTATCGGCTGGATTTCTCGGCCGAGCATGTTCGGGTCACGATTAACCATGAGAGCCAGTCTCCTCGCCAGCTGGTGCTGGAGGAGATGGCGCGCCAGCTTGGGCTCGGGATGCGTAACGTGGAGGTGGACGCGGTATCCCTTGATCCGTGGCGTTTACCGCTGCTGGCGGAGTTCACCGGTGGCCAAATCGCGGTCATTAACCGCATGGACAACGATGGCAACGTCAGCCTGCAATTCAGCGGCGACGGCGGGCTGGAGACAACGCTGACACGGGAAGCGCTCGGTTCGAGGTTGAAAACGCTGCTGGTGTTGCGCCCGCTGGAATCCACACCGGATGCCCGCGTGGATGACTACATCAAACCGTATGAGAAAAACTGGTTCTGGCAGCTGGCGCTGAAAGACTGGCGGCGCTACAGCGATATCATGCTGGTGGCGCTGGTCGCCAACGTGCTGGCGCTTTCTGGCATGATCTTTTCCATGCAGGTCTATGACAGAGTGGTCCCGTCGCAGTCTGAAGCCACCCTGTGGGTACTGTTTGGCGGCGTGATGATCGCCATTGTGTTCGAGTTCATTATGCGCATGCTGCGCGTACATATTTCGGATGTGGTGGGAAAACGCGCTGACCTGCGGATCTCCGAGCGGGTGTTTGCCCACGCGCTGCGGATCAAAAACGGGGCCCGCTCCAAATCGACCGGCTCGTTTATCGCCCAGATCCGCGAGCTGGAGTCGGTGCGCGAGCTGATTACCTCCACCACCATCGCGGCGATTTCCGATCTGCCGTTCTTCCTGCTGTTTGTCTTCATTCTGTGGATGATTGGCGGTCCGCTGGTGCTGGTGGTTCTGCTCGCCGTACCGCTGCTGCTGATCCCCGGCCTGCTGGTGCAGCGCCCGCTGGGAAAACTCTCCAGCGAAGGGATGCGTGAATCCGCCATTCGTAACGCCACCCTGGTGGAGGCGGTGCAGGGCATTGAGGACATCAAGCTGATGCGCGCCGAACAGCGTTTTCAGAATCAGTGGAACAACACCAACGATGTGGCGGCCAGCGTCGGGATGAAACAGCGCTGGCTGACAGGGCTGCTCCTGACCTGGACCCAGGAGGTGCAGTCGATTGTCTACGCGGTGGTATTGCTGGTGGGGTGTTATCTGGTCATCAGCGGCGACATGACCACCGGTGCGCTGGTCGGGACCTCGATTCTGGCGTCGCGCACTATCGCGCCGCTGTCGCAGATCTCAGGCGTGCTCTCGCGCTGGCAATCGGCAAAGGTGGCGCGCAAGGGGCTGGACGACCTGATGCAGCGCCCGATTGACGATCCTCAGCAAGGCAAAAAGGTCCATAAAGCCCATCTGCGCGGGGACTATGCGCTTGAGGACGTGGGGTTCTGGTACGACGAAGAGGAAAAACTGACCGTGCTGAACATCAGCAAGCTGCAGATCCGCGCCGGTGAACGGGTGGCGGTGCTGGGGCGCAACGGCTCCGGTAAAAGCACCTTGCTGCAGCTTCTGGCGGGGATGCAGGAGCCGCAGGAGGGGAGCATTCTGCTGGACGATATCGCCTTAAACCATCTCGACACGGCCGACGTGCGCCGGGATATGCAGTTGCTCAGCCAGCAGGCGCGGCTGTTCTTTGGTTCCGTGCGCGACAATATTGTGATGGGCAATCCGCTTGCCACCGACGAGGAGATTCATCAGGCACTGGTCAACAGCGGTGCGCTGGAGTTTGTCCGCAAGCAGAAAATGGGGCTGAACTACATCATCAATGAAGGGGGGGCCGGGTTATCCGGTGGTCAGCGTCAGGCGTTACTGCTGGCGCGCGCCCTGATTACGTCGCCCAACATTCTCCTGCTGGACGAGCCTACCGCCTGGCTGGATGAGATGAGCGAAAAACAGTTTATACAGCACTTACAGCAATGGCTGGGCAAGCGCCGGACGCTGGTGGTGGCAACACACCGGCTGCCGATTCTGGATCTGGTTGACCGTATCATCGTGCTGGAAAACGGGAAAGTGGTCATGGACGGTCCGCGCGACGCGATCCTGCGTCAGCATGGGATGGCACCGCAAAAGGCGCCTCAGCGTACCGCGACCCTGAAACCGGCCGCAGTGGTCAGGGAGGGAATGGCATGAATGATGTATCCCGCTACAACAGCCGCCTGAAAGAGCCGCGTCTGCCGCGCTCCACGTGGGTGGCATGGTCCCTGTTCGCACTGCTTGCGGTATTTATCGCCTGGGCGAGCCTGTTCCAGCTCGATGAAGTCACCACCGGCAACGGCAAAGTGATACCGTCTTCCCACGAGCAGGTCATCCAGTCGCTGGAAGGGGGCATTATCCATAGCCTGCTGGTGCGCGAAGGTGACATCGTCGAACGTGGGCAGCAGCTGGCTCAGCTTGACCGGACCAAAACAGAGTCCAGCGTGCTGGAGAGTGAGTCTCGTCTGAACGCCGCGCTGGCAACGGCTGCCCGCCTGAAGGCGGAAGTCAACGACACGGAACTCGCGTTTCCGCAAGAGCTGGATGACGACGTTGAGCTGGTCAAACAGGAAACGGCGCTCTACCAGTCCCGCCGGGAAAGTCTTGAAAAAGGGCTGGCGGGTTTACGTCAGGGGGCTGAACTTGTTCAGCGTGAGCTGTCGTTAACCCGTCCGCTGGTCACCCAGGGGGCGGCGAGCAAGGTGGAGGTGCTACGTCTTGAGCGGCAAAAAAATGAGCTTGAGAACAAAATCACCGAAATGAAAAACCAGTATTACGTGCGCGCCCGTGAAGAGCTGGCGAAAGCGAATGCGGAGATCGAAGCCCAGCGCTCGGTGATGAAAGGGCGTGAGGATTCGCTGACCCGGCTGACCTTCAATGCACCGGTTCGTGGGATTGTGAAGGATATCGACGTCACGACCGTCGGCGGCGTCATCCCACCGAATGGTAAACTGATGAGTCTGGTGCCTCTTGACGATCAGATGGTGGTTGAAGCCAAAATTTCGCCGCGTGATGTGGCGTTTATCCATCCTGGTCAAAAAGCGCTGGTAAAAATTACCGCCTATGACTACTCGATTTACGGCGGGCTGGCAGGTGAGGTGACCATGATTTCACCGGATACCCTTCAGGATGAGGTCAAGAGAGACGTTTACTACTATCGCGTCTATATCCGTACCGACAGTAACCATCTGACCAATAAGCAGGGCAAAGATTTCCCTGTATTTCCGGGGATGATTGCGACGGTCGATATTAAAACGGGCAGTAAATCGATCCTCGATTATCTGTTGAAACCGCTGAACAAGGCAAAAGAAGCGTTGCGGGAACGTTAATGACAAGGGCGTTCGGGAAACCGAACGCCCAGTGGTTATACCGTGGATGTCACGTTGCCATTCGGGCGCCGCTCTTTGGGAAGAACGTTAATGTAGTGCGTGACGTAGGCAAAATATAGCCCGGCATAATTTTCAACGAGTTGAATAAATGCAGGGTAAATGGTCATACGGCCATCGCCTCTGTCTTTAAGATATCCTGCTTCCTGTGCGGCTTTAATAATACGGGCAACATGGATCCGGGAGACAAAAAATTCTTTTGCCAGCGTGCCAGGTGAATAATCGATTATCGCGCCATGGGCAGTTTGATTTTTAACAGCCTGTAAGTAAATATAAAGCATAATCATTCGGCCGCCATCCTTATCAATAAACAATCCCACCTCAGGCAAAACAGCCCTGAACGTTAAACCACGAAACAGATACTCTGCCGCCCGCCGGAAAAAATTATTTCGTAACACATCATTATCTAACAGGTTAATGTTGATATTAAATGTCGGGTAAAGAATGCTGACGGGGATAAATGCGCCAGTCATGTAACGCTTGAGTTCATCCAGTCCTTTTTGCGTGGGGGCGATGCGTGTCTTGCGGCGATCTTCCGTACAGCGCCAGGTCTTAATACGCCCGGTGGTTCTCAGTAGGGTAATGATGGCGATGACGCTGTTTGGGCTGGCGATTTTGTATCGCGAACATAATTCCTTTATCTCTGATACGGATTCAGCCTGATTACCGAAAATAAAACAACACATGGAAAGGATGATATTGAACCGTGATTCCTGAAGCATGGTTTTGTAGAACAAGGGTTGTTTTTTATAGATGCTGTCATTAATTTTGTAGTGTTCTGTTATTGCCTCGCTAAACCGCGGGTTGTTCTTAATGACGTCCCTTCGATGTAGCAAGGCCCTGGATGAGATATGATTATCCATAGCGTTTTTTCTCTTTTTTGAGCAAGCCGATGTAATGAAGTATCCAGACTTCTTTTTCGGAATTTTCATTATACCCTGCGAGGAAAATATTTTCCGTCGTTATTTGCAAAGATTATTATATTTGCTTTGCATATGGATGTGGACGGTGATTAACGCAAAGATGTTGCAGGGGGAAAGGTTGATAACAGTGTATTAACGTTCAGCGGTAAGATAAAATTAACCTGTTACGCAGGTTATATTCAGGCTTGTGACTTTTTCGAACGTGTTTAGTGTCGATTTGCTGGTCGTTATTGACCAGGGTAACGGTGTTTTTGTACCCAGGAGCGCATTATGATTCAAAACCAATCTCACAAGAATACTGATTGTCATGCACAGGTATTTGTAATTTCAGCCTGCAGTTTTACGTTCCAGGGGTATCAACTGTTACTTGAACAGCAGGGGACATCTGCGTCACATATACGTTTTGATGGCGACACCGCCAACCGGGAAGATGTCTATAATATTATCAGAAATCATGAAGCTACCATTTCGGTCTTTCCCGGCAAAGCGATTGTGGATCTTCTGGAGAGCCTGAAACGGCTTGCCGATATTCTCAATACGCTTCCCGTCATCCGCCAGGTCACCCTGTATGGCGATATTCCTGACAGCTGGCTGTACGGAACCCTGCGTAGCCTGTTGAATAATAATCACAAACTTTCTCAGATACGCATCGCCACTCTGACTGCTATTGGTGATCATCACCAGAACGCTACCGGCGCGCACAAGGAGCGTTCTCGCTTATTACGGAATAGTCATCTGGATGGCAGTGATAAAGGGCATCAAAAAGGACTGACACAAAGAGAATTAGATGTTTTATTAAACTTCTACCGGGGAATGTCCGTTAATCAGCAGTGCGAAAAGCTCGGGCTGACGAATAAAACGATCTATACCCACCGTAAGGAAGGTTTAAGAAAACTGCAATTAATTCACCTGTGGCTTAACGATCCTAAAGGCTATTCTTCTGAAGGAGCGGTAGGCAGACAGACTGAAAGAGAGCCGCTGTCCAGTACCGAGGTGGATGTTTTTAACGCGCTGCTTAAACGAGAAATATTCCCTGCCTATCAAATCATTACTGACAAATATAAAAAAGGTGTGGGTTTTGAAATTTTGTTACGCTGGAATAAAAACGGTAAAATCCTCAAGCCAGCCAATTTTTTGGCTGAGGTGAAAAATCGTGAATTATGGCTAAACATCACTGCGCTGGTGCTTCATGCTGCTATTTCTGGCATCAACAAATATAACGGGAAATACTATTTTTCGATCAATATTCCGCCACAACTTGCGGCCGGGAACGCCTTACCCGAAATGGCCAAAAAGGCCATAAAGATGCTACTTAACCCCCAGTGGGCCGGGAACCTGGTCTTTGAATTCGCTGAAGATATTGATGTCACAAAGGATAAAACCATCCCGGAAACCATGCGTCGCCTGCGCAGTACGGGCTGTAGGTTGTTTTTAGATGATTGCTTCTCCAGCCATCAGACTATGTTCCCGATAAGACAGGTTCATTTTGATGGCTTAAAACTTGACCGGGATATTGTCGGGCAGTTTGTTGCTAATGACAATGATTATAATCTTATTAAAGCGATTCAGATTTACAGTGACATGACCGGCAGCGAATGTATTGCAGAGGGAGTTGATAGTGCGGAAAAATTTGAAAAGCTGGTGGCGTTAGGTGTGAAAAGTTTCCAGGGATATTATCTTTCTCGTGCTGTAAAAGAAGAGGAGTTAGATCGTATGGTACGGATGTTTAGTTAGTGAAAAATAAGGCCCCGTGGGGCCTGAAATTATTTACGGCCGAGTAACAGGCCAAGAACAATACCCACTGCCCCAGCCGCGATCAGGCCGGTAAGCGGGTTATTTCTGACCGCTTCAGTGACATCAGAAACGGCATCACTGGCCTGCGCAGCATATTTACGTGCTGCACCTTTCACCTGATGTTTGGGGGAGTCAACGAATTCACCAAACTGCTGCTGTGCAGAGCCTGTCAGTTCGTCGAGTTTATTTTTCGCTTTATCACCAGCGTACTGTGCATTTTTATCAGCGTCGAAATCAGACATTGTTACCTCCTTTTGTGGATAACTTAAAGGATAGCCGCTATTTGGCCATCTGAGAGGCACAATGCTGATTCAGGCGCGTTTTCGGATATGTCTCCCCTGGAATGCTGTCTTACTCGTCGGATTCCTCTTTGCCATAAAACAGTTTGCCGATTTTGATGAGAGGGCGTCCCTGAGACTTGCGGTGTAGGTTGCTGTCCCGCAGTGAATACACGCACCCGCAGTACTCCTGCTGATAGAACTGTTCGCGCTTGCTGATCTCAATCATGCGCGATGAGCCGCCTTGTTTGCGCCAGTTATAATCCCAGTAAACCATGCCCGGATAATGGGCTGCTGCACGATGACCGCAATCATTGATCTGCTGCATATTCTTCCAGCGCGAGATGCCAAGGGAGCTGCTGATCACGCTGAAACCATTTTCCGCCGCGTATAACGCCGTGCGTTCGAAACGCATGTCGAAGCACATGGTGCAGCGGATCCCACGTTCAGGCTCCCATTCCATCCCTTTTGCGCGTTCAAACCAGTTATCCGTATCGTAATCCGCATCGACAAAGGGCACGCCGTGTTTTTCAGCAAAACGAATATTCTCTTCCTTACGGATGAGGTACTCCTTTTGCGGGTGGATATTGGGGTTATAGAAGAAGATGGTGTAATCAATGCCCGAGGCCTGAATGGCCTCCATCACTTCGCCGGAGCAGGGCGCACAGCAGGAGTGCAGCAGCAGTTTGTCAGCGCCGTCTGGCAGGGTAAGTTGAGGACGAATGAAAGGGGCTGAGCTCATGGTATTCAACAATATGTTAATGAAATTTATGGAATTGTAGCATAGATCCCGCACAGCCGGGATCTCTGCTCAGCGCGACGCGTTTATCCGGCGAATGTCCGCAGTGCTTCTCCATCCAGGCGATAGCGCACCCACTCGGACTGCGGCAGTGCGCCAATGCTCAGGTAAAAATCAATCGCTGGCTGGTTCCAGTCCAGTACGCTCCATTCCAGACGACCACACTGACGTTTTACGGCGAGTTGCGCGATGTGTTTCAGCAAGGCTCTTCCCGCGCCTTTACCGCGATAATCCGGGGATACATACAGGTCTTCCATATAGATACCGTTGCGGCCAAGCCAGGTTGAATAGCTGGTGAAGAACACGGCATAGCCAGCGATCTTACCTTCAAACTCTGCGATCAGCGCTTCGGTTTTACTGTCTGCGCCAAAGAGAGTTTCGCGGATCTCGTCCGGCGTGGTGATCACTTCTTCCGGCGCTTTTTCATAGACCGCCAGCTCATAAATCATGGCGTAAATGGCCGCCGCATCCTCGGGGCGGGCCTGACGAATAGTAATGCTCATGGTTGTTCCTGCATGTTTTGCGATTGATGGCGCTAAGCATACGGAGTATTGTCCGAAGAATTAAGTGCAATGAAATCAACAAACGATGAATATTATGCATCCGGCTCTGAGACGTCTTGATTTAAACCTGCTGCCCGTTTTCGACGCCATTTACCGTCACCGTTCGGTTCGTCTGGCAGCCGATGAGTTAGCGATGAGCACATCGGCACTGAGCCATGCGCTGTCACGTTTGCGAACGACGCTGAACGATCCGCTATTTTTTCGCGAAGGGCATCGCATGTCACCCAGCGTGTATGCCACACAGCTCGCGCCGTCCATTGCTTCTGCCTTGTCGTTCCTTAATCATGAGCTTACTCCACAGCCGGAGTTTGACGCGGCCAAAAGTAGCGAGAGCCTGCACATTGCGATTACGGATTTTACCGCGCTTTGTATATTCCCGGCCCTGATGCACACATTGCAGGATGCCGCGCCGGGTTTGCGTTTTGAGCTGCGCTATCTGCCACACAGCCCCGCGCTGACGGAGCTGCTGGCGGGCGAAGTGGATCTGGCGCTCGGTTTCAGCACGGCGGAGGAGATCCGCCATCCTGAACTGGAGGAGATAAGCTGGTTTGAAGATGAGTATGTGGTCATCAGTAACACAAGCCGGACGCGTCTGACGCTGGAGGATTATCTCGCGGCCCGCCATCTCGTAGTCACCCCCTGGAATGAGAAGCAGGGCGTGCTGGATTTACGCCTGGAGGAGCTCGGCTATACCCGGCACATTGCGATCAAAACGCCGTCGATGCTCAGCGCACCGTTTATCGTGGCGCAAAGCGATCTGCTGATGGCCATTCCCCGGTATGCAGCTGAAAAGCTGAAGGCGGCAGTGAATATCAACATTTTTACCTTACCGTTCTCTATTCAAAAATTTGACGTGAAAATTTACTCCCATAAACGCAGTGGTCAGCGGGGCGCAACCCGCTGGCTGAAAGAAGAGTTGCAAAGATTAGCAACAGAAATGAAAGTCGGGTAAGCGCAGCGCCAGTCGGCAGGAAGGGACGTGTCGTTGCGCGACTGCAATGGCCGGTATCATCGGGAGATTGAAATGAAATCAGATGTTCATTTTTTACTTAATAAAATCATTGAGTTGCTTGTTTCATGTAATGAAAGTGTTTGGTCAAAGAAACTCATCTATTTTCGCGAGCAGCTGGACTCTGATTATGATCAGACCTTGTTAGGTATCAGGTCTATTTTCGCAGGGACAGGGTCCTTTAACGATTTAATACTGCAAAATAACGGCAAAATGCTGCGAGAAGAGAACAACGCGCTTAACAGGTTACAAGATGAGCTATACAGCTTAACTCGCGCCTGCCGCAAGTCATCGACAGGCGCGCGCGGGGGCCGCGGATCCAAAAGTTAACTCATAAATGATTAGCTATCGCGAGGCACGCTTATTATCAAAGGAGTTGTCTCAAATCCGTGCGGGCATTTGCGCGCATTGCAATGCTCAGCGTATGAGCAGTTTTCAGAATCCAGGTTTTTATTGAAAGGACAGGCCATTTTGTTTTTTATTTCGTACCACAGGTTCTCATTGTATGGCGAGACGTTATAAAGGGAAATTTGGTTAAACACGCCATTTACAAAAATTCCATTTTTCGTTGTATGTATTCTGTCTCCGGGCAAAAGATAGATGTCACTCTCGTACCAAATTATTAATCTTAATAATTTCAAACCAACAATATGCGAATAAACGATTCCTGTGTTAGGGCAAATGACAGAACTTAATACTCGCCACGACATCATACTCTTCTCCATAAGATATTGTTACCTGGATTTAGGTTTAGCACGTGATCAGACATCGATCAATGATGTAACTCATTGATATTGATCGTTATTTTAAGTCGCCTTGCTTTTTATTCATATATAACAATGGCTTGCGTAATATTGTTTCGATAATTATTTAGAATTATTTATCTAATGAGTAAGTGGAGTGGTTTGATTTTGACCGTTTACAGGTTATGAATGCAAAAAAATAAGATTACGTAGAAGCCTTTATTATTAAGGAAAACTTAATCATGCCTGAAATCATTTCATTTCAACCTGTTACCAGGTTTAAGGTTTAGAAGGCTTTTTGAATTATTATCAATGCTGCTTATCTATTCCACCGAATAAGGGGTGCTACTGACGCTTTTTTTTGGCTTAGCCATAAAAAATGGCTGAATTCAAATGTTGAGGCCAGCATTTCAAAGAGAAATCATTCAGAATTACTTATGTATGATAATGCCCTTCCGGGGCCTGATAACCCTATGAAAGCTGTTGTTTACACAATGTTGTTAAAAAAGGTACCATACCCCCCTATAGTATCAGGAGGCCGTATGCCGCACTCACCCGAAGATAAAAAACGTATCCTCACTCGCGTCCGTCGCATTCGGGGCCAGGTTGATGCCCTTGAACGCGCGCTGGAGTCGGGCGACCCCTGTCTGGCCATCCTGCAGCAAATTGCCGCCGTGCGCGGCGCTGCCAATGGCCTGATGGGCGAAATGGTCGAAATTCACCTCAAAGATGAGCTGGTGACGGGGGAAACCACGCCAGATCAGCGAGCCGTGCGCATGGCAGAAGTCGGTCATTTGCTGCGCGCTTATCTAAAATAAACCCACACACCACACAATAAGGGAAGACACTATGAAATCTCGCGCAGCCGTCGCATTTGGCCCAGGCCAGCCGCTCAAAATCGTTGAAATCGACGTTGCACCGCCGAAGAAGGGCGAAGTGCTGATCAAAATTACCCATACTGGCGTATGCCATACCGATGCCTTTACGCTGTCGGGTGACGATCCGGAAGGCGTTTTCCCGGCGGTGCTCGGCCATGAAGGGGGCGGTGTGGTGGTGGAAGTGGGCGAAGGCGTGACCAGCCTGAAGCCGGGCGACCATGTGATCCCGCTGTACACTGCAGAATGCGGCGAGTGTAAGTTCTGTAAATCCGGTAAGACCAACCTCTGCCAGGCGGTTCGCGCCACTCAGGGCAAGGGCCTGATGCCGGACGGTACCACCCGTTTCTCCTATAACGGCGAGCCGGTTTACCACTACATGGGCACCAGCACCTTCAGTGAATACACCGTCTGCGCGGAGATCTCACTGGCGAAGGTGAACCCGCAGGCGCCGCTGGATAAGGTCTGTCTGCTGGGCTGCGGCGTCACCACCGGGATTGGCGCGGTACACAACACGGCGAAAGTGAAAGAGGGCGACACCGTGGCGGTGTTCGGTCTTGGCGGGATTGGTCTGGCGGTGATTCAAGGTGCGGTTCAGGCGAAGGCCGGTCGCATCATCGCGGTGGATACTAACCCGGAAAAATTCAAACTGGCGGGTGAAATGGGTGCGACGGATTTCGTGAACCCGAAAGATCACGAAAAACCGATTCAGGAGGTCATCGTTGAGATGACCGACGGTGGCGTGGACTTCAGCTTCGAATGTATCGGCAACGTGAACGTGATGCGTTCCGCGCTTGAATGCTGCCATAAAGGCTGGGGAGAGAGCATCATCATCGGCGTGGCCGGTGCGGGTCAGGAGATCAAAACCCGTCCGTTCCAGCTGGTAACCGGGCGCGTATGGCGTGGCTCAGCGTTCGGCGGCGTGAAAGGGCGCACGCAGCTGCCGGGGATGGTGGAAGATGCGATGGCCGGGAAAATCCAGCTCGATCCGTTCATTACCCACCGTTTACCGCTGGAGCAGATCAACGACGCGTTCGATCTCATGCACGAAGGTAAATCCATCCGTACCGTCATTCATTTCGGCGACAAGTAACTCTTCTGCCAGCGGTTTTTCGCCGCTGGCGTTTCTTTAATAATCTTCTCTAAAGTGTGACCAGTGCGGCGTTTTTAGCCGTAATCTAAATCTCAGCCGTGCCGATGACTATCTAACAGGCGTGTTTTTACGCATCTTACCTACAAGAGAGTCGACGGTCATGGACAACACTACTTCGATGCCAGCGCAGCGCAAGCTGGGCTTCTTGCATCACATCAGGCTGGTTCCGCTGTTTTCCTCCATTCTCGGTGGCATTATTCTGCTATTTGCCTTGAGCGCAGGTCTGGCGGGTTATTTCCTTTTACAGGCCGACACCGATCAGCAGGATGTCACGTCTGAAATTCAGGTGCGTATGGGGCTATCAAACAGCTCTAATCATTTGCGCACCGCGCGTATCAATATGATCCACGCCGGGGCGGCGAGCCGTATCGCGGAAATGGATGCAATGAAGCAAAACATCGCTGAGGCGGAAAAACGGATCAAGCAGTCTCAGGAAGGGTTTAACGCCTACATCACTCGCCCGGTTCGTACGCCTGAGGATGAAGCGCTGGATGCCGATCTGAAAACACGCTATGACGCCTATATCGCAGGCCTGCAGCCGATGCTTAAGTTTGCTAAAAACGGCATGTTTGAAGCCATCATTAACCATGAAAACGAAAGCGCCCGCCCGCTGGATGACGCCTACAACGCCGTGCTGCTGAAGGCGATAAAGATCCGCACCGAGCGCGCGAACGCCCTGACGGTTAAGGCACACAGCCGCACACAGCTGGGCCTGATGTTTATGGTGGGCGCGTTTGCCCTGGCGCTGGTGCTGACGGCCATGACCTTTGTCGTGCTGCGTCGCACGGTGATCACCCCGCTGCAGCGCGCCGCGAAACGCATTGAAAATATCGCCAAAGGCGACCTGACCATGCCGGACGATGTGGCCGGACGCAGCGAAATTGGCCGCCTGACGCGCGACCTGCAAACCATGCAGCACTCGCTGGAGAATACCGTCGGTACCGTGCGTCAGGGGGCGGAAGAGATCTATCGTGGCACCAGCGAAATCTCCGCAGGCAACACCGATCTCTCTTCCCGTACCGAGCAGCAGGCCGCGGCCATTGAGCAGACGGCGGCCAGCATGGAGCAGCTCACCGCAACCGTGAAACAGAACGCCGATAACGCGCACCATGCCAGCAAGCTGGCGGAAGACGCCTCCGGTAAAGCCAGCCGGGGTGGCCAGATGGTCTCCGGGGTGGTGAAAACCATGGGCAATATCTCCACCAGTTCGAAGAAGATTTCCGAAATTACCGCCGTGATTAACAGTATCGCCTTCCAGACCAATATTCTGGCGCTCAACGCGGCGGTAGAAGCGGCGCGTGCGGGTGAGCAAGGGCGCGGGTTTGCCGTGGTGGCAAGCGAAGTTCGCACTCTGGCAAGCCGCAGTGCGAATGCCGCCAAAGAGATCGAAAGTCTGATCAACGAATCCGTTTCGCTGATTGACCAGGGCTCGGGTGAAGTTGTTGCTGCTGGTAACACCATGAATGAAATCGTCGAAGCGGTTAAACGCGTGACGGACATTATGCTGGAGATCGCCGCCGCGTCTGATGAACAGAGCCGCGGCATTGTACAGGTGAGCCAGGCGATTTCTGAGATGGATAAAGTAACCCAGCAGAACGCCTCGCTGGTGGAAGAGGCTTCCGCCGCGGCGGCGTCGCTGGAAGAACAGGGTGCACGTCTGACCGAGGCGGTGGGCGCATTTCGCCTGAGCGGCAAGACTCAGGGGCGTACTGAACAGCAGAGCTCTGCGGCAGTTAAACCTGCTGCACTACGTCCGGCGGTTGTGAATAACGGGGATAACTGGGAGACGTTCTGAGTCGCCACCGGGCATAAAAAAGGGACCTTTCGGTCCCTTTTTTCATCCCTTACTTTTTATCGGGTAACGCATACGCGATAACGTAATCACCGCGATCCGGTGACTGGCGGGCGCCGCCAGCGTTAATGACGATGTACTGTTTACCGGTTTTCGGTGAAACGTAGGTCATAGGCCCGGACTGGCTGCCGACCGGCAGACGGTCTTTCCAGATCTCTTTTCCGGTGGCGGTATCGAACGCGCGCAGGTAGAAATCCTGAGTGCCGGCAAAGAACAGCAGGCCAGACTGGGTGGACAGTGACGCGCCAAGGGTCGGCATCCCGATCGGGATCGGCATATGCATGCGGATGCCCAGCGGGCCGGTATCTTCCACGGTGCCCACCGGAACCTGCCACACCAGCTTGCCGGATTTCAGGTCAACCGCGGACATCGTGCCAAACGGCGGTTTCTGGCACGGAATACCCAGCGGTGACAGGAAACGCTCGCGCATGGCGCCGAATGGCGTGCCGTCCATGGGCACAATACCCATCTCAATCCCGCTGGCGTCTTTCGCCACGCTGGCGCGCGGTACCATGTAGTTGGCCAGGCCCAGACGCATATCGTTGACGAACATCAGGCCGTTGTTCGGATCGACCGAGACGCTGCCCCAGTTCATCCCGCCCAGTGAGCCAGGGAACTGCAGGGAACGATCGAGACCCGGCGGGGTAAAGACGCCCTGATGGCGCATCTCTTTAAACTGAATGCGGCACAGCAGCAGATCAACAGGCGTGGCGCCCCACATGTCGGATTCGGTCAGGGTCTGGTTGCCAATCATCGGCATCCCAACGGAATACGGCTGCGTCGGGGAGTAGCGTTCGCCCTGCACGTTACCCACCGGGACCGGGCGTTCTTCCACTTTCGCCACCGGTTTGCCGGTTTCGCGGTTGAGCATAAAGATCATGCCCTGTTTACTGGTTTGCACCAGTACCGGCGTGGTTCCGCCTTTACCGTCTGGCAGATCGTACAGCAGCGGCTGGGAAGGCAGATCGAAATCCCACAGATCGTGGTGGGTGGTCTGGAAATGCCAGCGGACCTGGCCGGTGGTGGCGTCAACGGCCACGATGGAAGAGCTGTATTTATCATCCAGCGCGGTACGTTCCCCGGCCCAGAAATCTGGCGTGGCGTTACCGGTTGGCAGATAGATCAGGTTCAGTTTTGCGTCATACGACATCGCAGACCAGACGTTCGGCGTACCGCGCGTGTAGGTCTGGCCTTCCGGAGGCAGGCCGGTCAGGTTCGGATTACCCGGATCCCACGCCCAGGCCAGTTTACCGGTATGAACGTCATAGGCGCGCACCACGCCCGGCGGTTCACCGGTGGAGTAGTTATCCGCCACGCGTCCGCCGACCACCACCACATTTCCTGCCACCAGCGGCGTGGAGGTTTGCTGATAGTAGCCTGGTTTGATTTCACCCATGCCCACGCTCAGATCCACGGTGCCTTTGTCACCAAAGTCCTCGCAGGCTTTACCGTTATCCGCATTAATGGCAATCAGGCGCGCATCGGTGGTGGGCAGGAACAGACGACGCGGGCAGGCGGAAGGCTGTGTATTTTCCTGTGACGTTGTCACGTTTCCATGATCGTCAAAATACCCCAGACCGCGGCAGCGCTGCCAGTTCGGGGCCGTGGCTTTGGCGTCATAACGCCATTTCTCTTTACCGGAATCCACATCCAGCGCCAGTACTTTGCTGTAGGGCGTACAGACGTAGAGCGTGTCACCGATCTGCAGCGGCGTGTTCTGGTCTTCTGCACCGGAGCCATTGCTCTGCGGGATATCCCCGGTATGGGCGACCCAGGCGACTTTCAGCTCGTTGACGTTCTGCTTGTTGATCTGATCAAGGGCCGCAAAACGATCCCCGTGAGTGGTGTTACCCCAGTGTTCCCAGTTCTTCTGCTGTTCCCCCGCCGCGACCGGTTTCACCGGCACCGGCTCATTCGCTGCCACCAGGGTTTGAGGTTTGAACATCCAGCCGAGGCTAACCAGCATTGCCACGGCGAGCAGCGCCGCCACGCCAAAGGCAGGGCCTTTTTTCACCGGCGTCTCACCGTTTGCCGCACGCAGGTACGGCCAGACGAGGGCACAGAGGAACGCCAGAACCGCAAAGGTAAAGAGGCGTGAGAAGAGCGGCCAGAAATCCCAGCCGGCATCGCTTACCGCCCAGAACAGCGACGCGACAAACGCGATGCCATATAGCACGATCCCGCTGCTGCGTTTGATGAAAATCAGGATCGCGGCAATCACCATCACCACGCCCATGATCAGGAAGTATCCACTTCCGCCTACGGTGACGAGTTTAAAACCCAACCCGCCAACGGCCAGACCGATAATCGCCATCAGTCCGGCAAGGAGCCACTGCAGGATACGGGGTATCCCACGTGGCGCGTTGCCAAATGCCATCTCTATCTCCTTTAGATCCCCCCGCTGCACGGCACAACGGTGTGCCGAATGTGTACCAGGTGGGTAATAAATGCAGCGGGGATAATGATTAATACGATTGAATTCGGGTCAAACAAATGATTTACGAACCATTTGGTGAATTCGCCGCTATGATAGAACTGTCAAATTGTTTTACGCAATTGTTAATGAATGATTTCGCATTAATTGATTAGAACGCAGGAATGACCCTCGCCCCGGGGGGGAGAGGGTTAGGGCAAGGGGAAAGGAATCAGGCAGGCATCGACTTACGTATCGCGCTCAGCAGCGTCTGTGCACCTGAGGAGAGCGGCGTATCAACGCGGGTTAGAATGCCAATAGGTTCACCGGCACCGGGCGAGGTCACCGGCAGTGCGGTGAGCGTGCCCTGGCGTAAATCATCTTTCACCGCGCCGGAAGGCACGAACCAGACGTAGTCATAATCCACGGTGAGCTGGCGTGAAAGGGAAGCTGACAGGGTTTCAATACAGCCCGTCGGTAGCGTACAGCCTTGCATCTGCAGTAAGGTTTCGGCATTTTGCCGTGGAACCGTACCTTTTGGTGACACCACCACCGGCCACTCCATCACCCGGCTTAAGGTGACCGTATCCTGTAAAAGAGGATGGTTAGGGCGTACCACCAGCTTCAGGGATTCCAGGAACAAGAGTTCGTAATTCAGACCCACCATCAGTTCAGGATCCGACATTCGTCCGATACCCAGATCCAGCTCGCCGGATTTCAGTCCCGCAAGCAGCATGGTGTTATTCATGGTGGCGACCTGCAGGGTCGTATGCTTTTGCTGTTTGTGAAACTGACCAATCACCGGCGGCAGAATGCCCAGCGCGGCCGTAGGCAGGGCACCCACGCGCACAATCTCGTGCGTCTGCTCCTCTTTACGGTTCAGCGCCTGTCCGGCGGTATTGAGGGCATCAAGCACTTTCACCGCGTGCGTCAGGAACTGCTCGCCGACGAGGGTGAGTTGAGCCCCCAGGCGACCGCGATCGAACAGACGGGCGCCGGTCAGTTGTTCCAGCTCGTTAAGCGTTTTTGAGAGAGCAGGCTGGCTCAGGTTAAGGGTTTCAGCCGCACGCCCCAGCGTTCCCTGTTGAGCGACGGCCACAAATGTATGCAAATGGCGCAAGCGTATGCGCTGACTGAACAGACCATTTTTTTCCATAGGCGATGTTAAAAACAGAGCGATGCGGGTGACAAGCTAAGTTGTTTAATTTTGATAACTTGATAGCAAAATATTTTTAACATTTGATCTGTTTGAGTTACAACATGTTTTTGGCGGGGGCTGAACGTCCTTGTTCATTTATTGCACATTCGGGCAGGGAAACGTTAAATCACGCCATCACCGCCGTCGGAACACCATACCTGGCCGGTCGTAAAGGAACACTCATCAGACGCCAGCGTGACGTATAAAGGTGCAATCTCCACCGGCTGGCCCGGACGGCCCAGCGGTGTGTCACCACCAAACTGCTTCACTTTCTCCATCGGCTGGCCACCGCTGGATTGCAGCACCGTCCAGTATGGCCCGGGTGCCACGGCATTAACGCGGATGCCCTTCGGCCCAAGCTGCTTGGCAAGGGATTTGGTAAACACTGCCAGGCAGGCTTTGGTCTGGGCATAGTCCAGCAGGACAGGACTCGGTTTTACCGCCTGCACCGAGGAGGTGTTAATAATTGCCGCAGGGGCTTTCAGATGGCGAAGCGCCGCTTTGGTGATCCAGAACGGGGCATACACGTTGGTTTTAAACGTGGCGTCGAAATCTTCGGTGGTGAGCTCTTCCAGCGATTCCCGATACTGCTGGCGACCGGCGTTGTTCACCAGAATGTCCAGTCCGCCAAGTTTAGCCACCGCTTCCTCCACCAGGTTCTGGCAGAAGGTTTCATCCCGGACATCCCCCGGCAGCGCGACGGCGTTACGTCCTTCGGCCTTGATCAGGTCGATGACCTCGGCGGCGTCTTTCTCTTCTTCAGGCAGATAGTTAATGGCCACATCCGCGCCTTCGCGGGCATAGGCAATCGCCACTGCGCGGCCAATACCGGAGTCACCGCCGGTGATCAGCGCTTTTTTTCCCGCCAGTCGACCGTGTCCTTTGTAACTCTTTTCCCCGTGATCGGGAACGGGTTGCATCTCAGAGGCCAGCCCCGGCGGCGTCTGCGGCTGTTCCGGGAAAGGGGGCTGCGGGTAAGCGTTCGTACGTTGTGTAATATCACTCATAGCTGACTCCTTACAGGTCAAGGGGTGAGATTTGATGGATAATTGCAGCGTTAACGCTTCGCTGAGTTATTTTTGCAGACGATCGACACGCACAACGGGAGGTGAGGATTTTTTATCCAGCGAACCGTTAATGCTGATCATCTGGTCAGGTTTGACCGTTCTGTCGTCAAAGACGGCTTGCGGAATAATAACGTCGATTTTTCCGGTTTTATCCTGAAATACATACTTATCGCCGCTGCCGTCAATAAGGTTGCCGCGTAATGAAATGGTTGCACCATCGTGCATTTGTTTAGCCTGGTCGATGGTCATAATGCGGGCATCATCCGTGCCGCGATAACCGCTGTCCAGCGCATGCGGAGGTGGAGGCGCTTCGCCTTTTTGTAACCCACCGTTATTATCAGCCCAGGCGGTTGGCACCAGAAATATCAAAAAAGCGGAAATAAGTGATAATTTCATCTGATATCCTTCATTTTAGGTGTCTTGACTTATTAAGTATTGTTGCTATTCCTTTATGTGGCAAATGTGATAAGTCTTAAAAACATTCGCCATACAAAACAGAACGTTTGGTAAATAAGCGAAACGGTGATAGCTGCCATGAATGATAAAAATGAAAAGTTACCCGGGATAAATGAGAGTTATCGCTTGCTGAGGTTTGAATATGCATTTCGGCAGGTAGGATTTATTGTGTTGCTGAGTATTATCATCGCGGCGATTGCCGGTCTGTTTTCAAGCGGGATGGTGAGTGATACGGAGAAAGCAAATTCAGCGAAATCGCTCAACCTCAACTATGAGCGCTTCGGACGGCGGCAAACCGAATCGCGACTGGAACTTACCTTTCCGGTAACGACTGAGGGCAAATACACGGTCAGTCTGACCAGCGAGTCTGGCGACGCTTACGAGCCTGGCAGTATCTGGCCACAGCCAGACAGCATGTATAGCCGCGGGAACACCCTCTACTTCGTCTATAATCACCTTGAAATTTCAGAACATTTTTCGGTCTGGTTATTTATAACCCCCTCAAAAGCCGGCAAATGGAACAACGTCATCCGCGTAAACAATCTGCCGGAAATTCATTTCTGGCAATTTATTTACCCCTAGGAGGCTGCCATGGATATGGTCTTTCGTGCGTTGGCGATTTACCTGTTTCTGGTCGTGGTCTTTAAAGTAGCCGGGCGGCGTGCGCTGCTGCAGATGACCAGTTTTGACCTTATTCTTCTCTTAATTATCAGTGAAGCGACCCAACAGGCGCTGCTGGGGGAGGATTTTTCGGTCACGGGCGCGATGATAACGATCACCACACTGGTGGTGGTGGATATTATCTTCGGATTGATGAAAAAGTATTTTTCTCCGGTAGAGAATATTCTCGATGGCACCCCCGTTATTCTGGTGGAGAACGGTGTGCCGTTAGCGGATAAACTCAAGAAAGTCGATGTCTCATGCGATGATATTCTGGTATCGGCCCGACAGAATAATGGCATTACAGAACTCAGTGAAATTAAATATGCCATTCTGGAGCGTAATGGACATATCTCAATTATTCCTTATGAAAATTAAGAGGCACCTCTATGAGCAATCTTTACCACGACAACAATATTACCGTGGCGGAGTTGACGAAAAAGCTGGCGAGTAAATTAATCGATTCCGGGCTTCGCTTAACCACCGCCGAGTCCTGCACCGGTGGCAAGCTTTCGGTGGCACTCTGCGCGGAAGAAAACACCGCCGATTTTTATGACGTGGGGCTGGTCGTCTTCAGCGATAGCGCGAAGGAAAGGATCCTGGGCGTGAGCCCGGATACCCTCGCACGGTTTACCGCCGTCAGTGAACAGACCGTGACCGAGATGGCCGCCAGTATCCGCGACCTTGCCGAGGCCGATATCAGTATCGCCATCAGCGGGTATGCCGGACCAGAAGGGGGGGATGACGGCACGGCGGCGGGAACCGTGTGCTTTGCCTGGAATATCAACGGACAGACGGAAACGAGCAGGGTGCTCTTTTCCGGCGACTGCGAGGATGTGGTGGAAAAAGCGGTGCATTACTCGCTGGCTGAATTAGTAACGAAATTGTCGGGCTAAACTATCGCGGAGGTTTTATGGCTGTGATTGTCATTACTGGCGGGACGGCGGGTGTGGGAAAAGCCACGGCGCTGCACTTTGCAAAAGCAGGCTACGATGTGGGGCTTATCGCCCGGGATGAAGCCAGCCTGCACTCTACCCAGGAAGAGCTACGCCGTTTTGGCGTCAATGCGCTTGCCGTGCAGGCAGATGTGGCCGACAGCCAGGCGGTGGTGGATGCCGCCAACGAGATTGAATATCGCCTTGGGGCGATTGATGTGTGGGTCAATAATGCCATGGGGGCGGTGCTGGCACCGTTTCGGACCCTCACGCCGGATGAATTTCGCCGCGTCACGGAGGTGACCTACCTCGGCTACGTGAACGGTACCCGTGCCGCCCTGGAGCTCATGGTGCCGCGCGATCGGGGCATTATTATTCAGGTTGGCTCCGCGCTGGCCTACCGTTCCATTCCATTGCAATCGGCCTACTGCGGTGCCAAAGCGGCGATCCGGGGATTTACCGATGCGGTGCGTACCGAGCTGATGCATGAGAACAGCCGGGTGCAGCTTTCCATGGTACAGATGCCGGGGCTCAATACGCCGCAGTTCGAATGGGCGCGGAATAAGTTTGCCTGGGCGATGCGCCCGGTGCCGCCAGTCTTTGAGCCAGAAGTCGCCGCCCGCGCGATTTATAACGTGGCGCAAAAACCCGTGCGTGAGTTGTGGGTGGGCAGCAGTACCATTCAGTCGATTGTGGGTCAGTTCCTCTTTCCCGGCTTCCTCGACCGTCTGATGGTGAAAAAAGCCTGGGAAGGGCAGATGACTGACACGCTGAACGCGGAAGACCGGCGGGATTATCTCGACCAGCCGGTCAACGACCTGCATAAAATCCACGGCCACTTCTCCAGTGAGGCGAAAGGGCGCGCCACGTCTGTGACCTCCGGTCTGCCAGGGAAAGTGCTGTTAGGCTCCCTGGCCGTTGCCGGGATCGTGGTAACGCGCCTGATGCGTAGCCGGAAAAAGTAGTCAGCGCAGCGCGCTACGGTTTGTCCAGAACCAGCGATAGCCGTAGCCGCCTATATTCAGCTCAACGGTTTGGCCGCAGACCAGCGCATCCTCGTAGCGTTTGTCTGCCAGACAGGCGGTCCAGGTGGCGTGGCGGATCCCTCTGGCGGTGAAGGTCACCGGTTTATCGCTAAAATTAACGAAGGTCAGAATACTGCGATCCTCAGCCTCGTAGTAAATCCCCAGCACCGCATCATCATCGATGGCGATAAGATGAAACGGCGCCACGGCAATCTCCGGGAATTCAGACCGCGTGTTGGCGATATCGATAATCCGGTGCAGCAGCGAGTTGCGGTGCAATAGCGAATCCGCCACGTTAATTTTCTGATAACGATAGGGCCCGTGGTCAATGAGGGGCGCGATAAAGCTCTGCGGGTCTGCGTCAGAGAAGCCACCGCCCTGCGAGGGCGCCCACTGCATGGGCGTGCGTACGGCATAACGCTCCTCAAGGTCCAGATCATCACCCATGCCGATCTCATCCCCGTAGCGCATAACAGGCACCCCGGGCAGGGAGAACAGCACGGCGTGGCACAGGGCCAGCCGCTTCTGGTCGCCATTCAGCATCGGCGCGAGGCGACGGCGGATCCCACGCTGGTACACGTTCATCTCCTCGTCCGGGGCGAACGTATCGAGGACGAACTGTTTATCCTTTTTACCGATCCCCTCCAGATCCAGTTCGTCGTGGTTACGCAGCCAGTTGGCAAAGCAGCAGGAATCCGGCGGGACGATCATTTTCTTCACCGCGTTGCGCAGCGGGCGGGCGCTTTCCCTGGCCAGGCTGACGTAGAAATATTTGTTGAGCCAGAAATTGAGGACCAGATTCAGGCGGTCGTTGTTGCCGAAGTAGTCTTTGTAGGCCTCCACCTCAACATCCACTTCACCGAGCAGGATCGCCTGCGGGTTATGCTGCGTAATCAGGCGACGCAGATGTTCGAGGATCCACAGCCCCTTTTTCTCATCACCGTCTCCGGCCTGGGTGGTAAGATGTGACGCCGCGTCCAGGCGAAACCCCGAAACGCCGAGCTTAAGCCAGAAAATAATGATGTTCTCAATCTCTTTGATCACCGCAGGTGAGGTGAGGTTGAGGTCCGGCTCATGACGATAACACATGTGCCGGTAGTATTGGCCCGCCTCGTCATCCCAGGTCCAGATGCTCTTTTCCACCCCGGGGAACATCGGGGGCGTATCGTCATCGTCATTATCTGACCACAGATAATAGTCGCGAAAGGGGGATTTCGGGTTGCGCCGGGCTTCCTGAAACCAGGGGTGCGCGTCCGACGTATGCTGGATCAACAGCTCGATAATGACCTGCATCCCCAGCTCACGTGCCTGTTCGATAAAGGCGATAATATCGGCCAGATTTCCGAAGCGGGGATCGACCTGCAGATGATCGCTGACATCATACCCCTCGTCCAGAAAGGGGGTGAGGTAAAACGGGGTGATCCAGATAACCGTCGCCCCCATGCGGCGGATATAACGCAGCTTGGCCATGATCCCGGCGATGTCTCCGCAGCCATCGCCGTTGAGATCGTAAAACAGTGCGGTATCAATCTGATAAATAATGGCTCGTGTATGCCAGCCTGCCATCCTGCACCTCAGTGGTAACCTTCTGTATCAGAAACTTTTCCCCGGAAGACGTAGTAGCTCCAGGCGGTGTACACCAGAATCACCGGAATAATCAGTAACGTCCCCACCAGCATAAAGAGCTGGCTGGCGGGCGGGGCCGCGGCATCCCACAGGCTAATGCGCGGCGGAATTATGTTCGGCCACAGGCTGATGCCCAGTCCGCTAAAACCGAGGAAAATGAGCCCAAGCGTCAACAGGAACGGACGCGCGTGGCTGGCCGGGTTGCGGGTCAGCCGCCAGATCCACAGGCTAAAGACGCCTACCAGCAGGGGCACCGGCAGGAACCAGAAGAAATTAGGCAGGGTAAACCAGCGCTCGGCCACGTACTGCCAGCCAAGCGGTGTCCAGATGCTCACCACCGCGATGACCACAATCAGCGCCAGCAGCACGTGGCGTGTCAGCTCGCGCATGCGGTTCTGCAACGCACCTTCACTTTTCATGATCAGCCACGTGGTGCCAAGCAACGTGTAGGCCACCACAAGACCAACGCCGCAGAACAGGTTAAACGGTGTCAGCCAGTCGAGGGCGGATCCCACAAAACGCCTTCCTTCCACGTTAAAGCCGTTAATCACTGCGCCGACGACAACACCCTGGCTGAAGGTGGCGAGTAACGAGCCCCCGGCGAAGGCGTAGTCCCAGAATTTGCGGTGGGAGGGCGTGGCTTTAAAGCGGAACTCAAAGGCGACGCCGCGAAAGATAAGGCCGATCAGCATAGCGGTAAGGGGAATGGTCAGCGCATCAATGATCACCGCATAGGCCAGCGGAAAGGCGCCAAACAGTCCTGCGCCGCCCAGTACCAGCCAGGTTTCGTTGCCGTCCCAGACGGGGGCCACGCTGTTAACCATCACGTCACGCTCTCTGGCATCGCCCACGAAGTTAAACAGCAGACCGATCCCCAAATCAAAACCATCCATGATGATGTACATCAGGGTGGCAAAGACGATGATGGCAAACCAGATAACAGAGATATCGACGCCCATCAGTTTCTCTCCTGTTCCGGAACAGACTCAGCGGCAGACAGCGGACGGGCAGGGGTGCCCGAGGTGTTGGAGGTGAGCGTCTCGACTGGCTGCGGTCCTTTTTTAATCAGACGCACAAGGTATACGTAGCCCACGCCAAACACCGAGCAATAGACCACGATGAAGGCCAGCAGGCTGATGCTCATCTGCAGCGTACTGTGCAGGGAGACTGCGTCGATGGTGCGCAGATAGCCGTACACCACCCACGGCTGGCGACCCACTTCGGTGGTCACCCAGCCAGCAAGCAGTGCCAGCAGACCGGCAGGTCCCATACAGAGTGCAAACCAGTGGAACGGCCGGGAGTGATACAGCCGGTGGCGGTAGCGTAGCCACAGGCTCAGCACACCGAGGGCAATCATCAGCAGGCCCATACCAACCATGATGCGGAATGACCAGAAGACGATGGTGGAGTTCGGGCGGTCTTCTTTCGGGAAATCTTTCAGCGCCGGAACCTGTTTATCCAGGCTGTGGGTCAGAATCAGGCTGCCAAGGGCAGGAATTTCAAGGCCGTATTTGGTGCGCTCTTCCTCCATATCCGGCAGGCCAAACAGCAGCAACGGGGTGGCTTCGCCAGGCGGGTTCTCCCAGTGCCCCTCAATGGCGGCGATTTTGGCAGGCTGATGTTCAAGCGTATTCAGGCCATGCATATCCCCGACCACGGCCTGAACAGGGGCGACCAGCAGGGCCATCCACATGGCCATCGAAAACATTTTGCGAATGGCGGGGGTGTCGTTACCGCGCAGCAGATGCCAGGCACCTGACGCGCCCACAAACAGCGCGCTGCACAGGAACGCGGCAATGGACATGTGGATCAGCCGGTAAGGGAAAGAGGGGTTAAAGATCACCGCCAGCCAGTCTTCGGGGATCACCTGACCGTTCTGAATCGTGAAGCCCTGCGGGGTGTGCATCCAGCTGTTGGAGGCAAGGATCCAGAAGGTGGACATCAACGTCCCTAACGCCACCATGCAGGTTGCGAAGAAGTGCAGTCCCGGCCCCACCTTGTTCCAGCCGAACAGCATCACGCCGAGGAAGCCGGCCTCAAGGAAGAAGGCGGTTAACACCTCATAGGTCAGTAATGGCCCGGTAATGCTGCCTGCAAACTGAGAAAATCCGCTCCAGTTGGTGCCAAACTGATAAGCCATAACCAGCCCGGACACGACGCCCATACCGAAGTTGACGGCAAAAATTTTCAGCCAGAAGTGGTACAGCGAACGCCAGACGTCATTTTTGGTGCGCAGCCACATGCCCTCAAGCACCACCAGATAGCTGGCAAGCCCGATGGTGATCGCCGGGAAGAGGATATGAAACGAGACGGTAAAAGCGAACTGAATTCTCGCCAGATGAAACGCATCGAGTTCGAACATGGTCCGTACCTCTGGAACGTTGGGGCACGAGGATCACCAGGCAGCCGGGGCTGCCTGGCAAAACCGATTACGGTTTTTTCTTACCGGCGCCAAGCTCGGCACCTGTCAGCGGGTCGGAATGTGGATCGGATTTGGTGCGGGCTGACATCGCCTTCACCAGGGTTGCCTGTTCGGTCGTAAGCGTCACGCTCGCACTGCCATCTCCGCCATCAACCGCAGGCTGGGGGGACTCAACGTAATCGAAATGCTTATCGCTGTTCCAGCTTCCGCGCACCTCTCCACCTTCAGACATATTGTAGTACTTGTTGGTGAATTCCTCGATTGGCGGCAGTTTTCCCGGCGGGAAATTGTTGCGGATAGACTGAAGCGCCTTCTCGAAAGAAAGTTGATGCGCTGCTTCACGCGTCATCAGAAACGCCAGCGCATCCTTCACGCCCGGATCGTCCGTCACATTGATGAGCCGTTCATAGATGATTTTTGCCCGGGCCTCTGCGGCGACGTTCGAGCGCAAATCAGCCGTGGGTTCACCTATGGTGTCGACGTAGGCCGCCGTCCAGGGGACGCCCGCGGAGTTGGTGAGCGGGGTACCGCCGCCATAGAGAAGGGAAGTGATGTGACTGTCGTTGCCATTTTCGGTCATGGACCGGTACAGCTCCGCTTCGTTCTCAACTCCTTCCGCCAGCGCGCCTTTGGCTCCTTTATTCAGCATGCCAACCAGCGTCCCGATAATTTCGAGGTGGCTTAGCTCTTCGGTCGCGATGTCCATCAGCATATCTTTACGGCCGGGATCGTCATCACTTAGCCCCTGCGTAAAGTAGCGGCAGGCGGCAGCCAGTTCGCCCTGCGGTCCGCCAAATTGTTCCAGTAAAAGATTGGCGAGGCCGGGATTCGGTTCAGCAACGCGAACCGTATATTGCAGCTGTTTGACGTGTCGAAACATACACTCTCCTGTGGGTTATTTTTTCGCTTCAACACCTGAGGCATCAGAACGCAGCAGGAACTGTTCCGTCGTTTGCGGAATATGACGAATTAACCAGTCGGCCATCTCGCGCTCTTCAGCAAGAATGGTCTCAATGGCGGGTACAGAGGCGGTATCGCCCGCTTTTTTGGCCGCCGCCAGCAGGGAGGTGTAGCAGGCGATTTCAAACTGTTCGAATACATAGCCGCTGATTGAGCCTTTCACGATCTCATCAGACGGGAACATGCCGCCAATGGACTGACCGAGCGCTGCCATTTTGCTCATTGAGTCTTTTAAAACCGAACGAGAAATATCATTACGATCGAGGATTTCCTCCAGCAATGTGATTTGCCGTTTTGTCTCATTAATATGCTGCTCAATACGGGCGCGAACATCAGGATAATTATCGATACGGCTGGCCATGGATTCCAGCATAGATTCGGCTTGCTTTTCCATTGCATGGGCATCGCGTAGCCAGTCATGATAGTGTTCTACGTGATTCATAATTTTTTCCTCTATGGGTTCGCTTATTTGTTCTCGCTTTCAGCAGCCTGATCGGCACGTGCGGCACTGTAGCCAGATAAATGGCCGACAATATTGGCGTAAATACTGATAATAATGACCCACAACACGCTGTTCTTCCACCATATAACGGAAGGGATAGCGAGAATGAACCATATAATGGCTGCCGTTAAATGGCACCGTTTAATTGTCCTGGGACTGATGCTCATTTTATTTAACCTGTGTTAAAGCGTTATTTTTGCGCTTTTTGGTTAATATTTCCAACGGCCAGATCGGTGAGTTTAAGATCGGTCTCTTTTTCTTCTTCCAGCGTTTCGGCAAGAAGTTTAACGGCTTTTTTATAGCCCAGTTGTTCTGCTAAAGTGGCAAGGGTACCGTAACTGGCAATTTCGTAATGCTCCACCTTTTGCGCGGCGGCAATTAACGCAGCATCACGGACTTCATTTTTTTCCGTGCTTTCGATGACTTCGTTGGCCTCTTCGATTAAGCCTTCCATTGCGACGCATTTCATGCGCTTAAGCTTGATACCGTCTTCCTGTTCGATGATCTGATCGATACGTTCGATCTGACCCTGCGTCTCCTCAAGGTGCGCGGTAAAGGCGGCGCTCAGCTTTTCACTGGAGGCGGCCCGGGCGAGTTTGCTCAGGGCGCGGGTTAGCTGCTTCTCAGCGCTGTAGGTATCGGACAGGAGATGAATAAAGACATCTTCGATACTTTTCATATTCATATATTATGCTCCGGTTAATACGTAAAGGGGGTACTGCGAGCCTGTCGGCCCGCAGCATGCTCTCTGGTATTATTAACACTGTTAAATAAGATCAGGAGTTATCAGATTTACGGCCTCCGCCGTGACTGTTTTGACCCCCTTTCTTACCCGCTTCAGATGCGCGTTGCGGATCGTTTTTAAAATTACCACCGCTGTGCTGGCCGCCTTTACGTCCAGCTTCTGATGCTTTTTCACGGTCTTCAGCGAAATTACCGGAACCACCACGATGCTCTGCCATATTAAACCTCATATTCATATATTGGTTATGTCAGTACGATACAGAAATATTCCGTATCACTCGTCGTTCGATTAATAACTGTAGTCGCTGTGTGGCATGCGTCAAATGCCTTTCGCTATTAGCGGTTGCGTTATTTTGAAATATCGGAGGGTTTACGCTTCGCTTGACGCAAAAATATGGATGAGTGGGAGGTACTTGTAAGCAAGCGCTAAGATTAATCCTAACTTCGCGATAAAAACCTGAAAGCTCAGGATAAAAATAAGACACGTGGCGATTCGTTTATTTCTTAGTCAGGATGGCGCGGCAAATTACTCCTTTATAGCTAGAAAACAGTCTCATAAATAATTATAAGGAAAATCCTGGTCAAATTGACGAGACGAAAAGGGCCTCCGCGACGGTCTGATCAGGGTCGGTAGCACACGGTTTGACCACTGTCGTCTTAAGATCACAAATCGTAAATTCTTCCCCCCGGAAGGAACGGGTTTCTCTACACTCCAGGTAATATTCACTGGAGGCATGACACCATGGCGAACACCATCACGGCTGATGATATTCGGGAACACTTTTCGCAGGCTATGTCGGCGATGTACCAGCAGGAAGTTCCGCAGTACGGCACCTTGCTTGAGCTGGTCGCGGACGTAAACCTGGCGGTTCTGGAAAATAATCCACTCTTACATGAACAACTGGCCAACGCAGATGAACTGGCGCGCCTGAATGTGGAGCGTCACGGAGCCATCCGCGTTGGCACCGCGCAAGAGCTTTCTACCTTGCGTCGCATGTTTGCCATCATGGGCATGTACCCGGTCAGCTACTACGATCTCTCGCAGGCGGGCGTCCCCGTTCATTCAACGGCATTCCGTCCGGTGGATGATGCGGCGCTGTGCCGCAACCCGTTTCGTATCTTTACCTCACTGCTGCGCCTTGAGTTGATTGAAAACGTCGCCCTGCGCGAGCGGGCGGCGGAGATCCTCTCTCACCGCAACATCTTTACGCCGCGCTGTCTGGAACTCATCGAACTGCATGAAAAAGAGGGGGCGTTCACCGGGGCGCAGGCGCGGGAGTTTGTTCAGGAAGCGTTAGAAACCTTCCGCTGGCACCGTCATGCGACGGTCGATCAGGAGACCTATCTGGCGCTGCATAATGAACATCGCCTGATTGCGGATGTGGTCTGCTTCCCGGGTTGCCATATTAACCACCTTACGCCGCGCACGCTGGATATTGACCGGGTGCAGGAGCTGATGCCGAAATACGGTATTGAACCAAAGATTTTGATTGAAGGGCCGCCGCGTCGCGAAGTGCCGGTATTATTGCGCCAGACCAGCTTTAAGGCACTGGAAGAGCCGGTGCTGTTTGCCGGAGAGCATAAAGGCACCCATACCGCGCGCTTTGGTGAAATTGAACAGCGCGGGGTCGCGTTAACGCCGAAAGGTCGCGAGCTTTATGACAGGTTGCTCGCCGAGTCCGGCACCGGCAAAGACAACCTGACACACCAGCTTCATCTGCGAGAAGTGTTCAGCGCCTTCCCGGACAGCGAGCTGATGATGCGCCGGCAGGAACTGGCGTATTTCCGCTATCGCCTGACGCCAGCCGGTGAAGCGCATCGCCAGGCGTTTCGCCCCGGTGACGATCCGCAGCCGTTGATTGAGCGCGGGTGGGTGGTTGCCCAGCCGATCACCTATGAAGATTTCCTGCCGGTCAGCGCCGCAGGGATTTTCCAGTCCAATCTCGGGAATGAAACCCAGGCGCGCAGCCACGGTAACGCCAGCCGCGATGCCTTTGAAGCGGCGCTGGGCTGCCAGGTCTATGACGAGTTCGCGCTGTATCAGGAGGCGGAAACGCGCAGCAAACAGCGTTGCGGTTTGCTCTGAAATCGTTACTCTTCAGGGGTGTGATGGAAAAAGAAGGTGGTTATGCAATATTCCTCCGCCCCTGTGGTTGAAACGCGCTACGGCGCACTGGCTGGTTTTACTGATGATAATGTTCATGCGTGGTACGGCATTCCCTACGCTGCACCACCCGTCGGCAATGGGCGCTGGCGCTCTCCGCGTCCGCCCGAGCGCTGGGACGGCGTTCGCCAGGCGTCGGCGTTCTCTTCCTCAAGCTGGCAAAGCAGCGAATATTGTCAGGAGCTGGGTGGGGGCGATCCCGGCCAGTTTTCTGAAGATTGCCTGTATCTGAACGTCTGGTCGCCGGTTCACCGTGCTGAGCCGCTCCCGGTGATGGTGTGGCTGCACGGGGGCGGGTTCACCATCGGCGCGGGTGGCTTGCCACCCTACAATGGCAAAGCGCTGGCAGGACGCGGCGTGGTTATTGTCACCATCAATTACCGTCTCGGCCATCTCGGCTTTTTCGCCCATCCTGCGCTGGAGGGGGAAGAAGATCGCGTGGTGCATAATTTTGCCCTGCTGGACCAGATCGCCGCCCTCGAATGGGTGCGGGATAATATCGCGGCCTTCGGGGGCGATCCTGAGAACGTCACCCTGTTTGGCGAATCCGCTGGCGCACGCAGCGTGCTGTCTCTGCTGGCATCGCCGCTGGCGAAGGGGTTATTCCATAAGGCGATTGTGCAAAGTGGCTATACCTTGCCGGATACTCCGCGCGAGCAGGCCCTGAAAAAAGGGGAAGCGGTGGCCGCGCATCTGGGGCTGGAGAACGCCTCAGCAGCGCAACTGCGTGCTATTCCACCGGAGGCATTCTGGCCACTGACCGCGCCGCTGAATATCGCCCCGGCGCCTGTCGTCGGGGATTGTGTTCTGCCGGAGGCGATGCTGGATGTCTTCTTCGCTGCCCGCCAGCATCCTGTTCCGGTCATGATTGGCTCGAACAGCGACGAGGCCAGCGTGATGGCGGTGTTTGGCATCGATCTCGCCGGGCAGATTCAGAAGCTTCGCCGGGAGCGACGTTTTGGTCTGGGGCTGATTAAGCTGCTCTATCCGGGCGTGAAAGGCGACGAAGAGCTGGGACGGCAGGTGTGCCGGGACATGGCGTTTACCACGATGGGGTACGTGGTCATGCAGGCCCAGCAGCGCGTTGGCGCGCCGTGCTGGCGCTACTGGTTTGACTATGTGGCCGAAGCGGAACACGCCACCTATATCAACGGTGCCTGGCACGGCAATGAGGTGCCGTATGTGTTCGATACCCTTGGAGAGGTGGAACCATCCCGCCACTACGTGAACGATCGGGATCTAGAGTTCGCGGCCCAGGTGGCCGACTACTGGGTGAGCTTTGCCCGGGATGCCGGCCATCGTGACAGCCTGCCCGGGCCGACACACTGGCCAGCCTGTCGCAAAGGACGGGACGTGTTGTTACGCATAGGTGTGAATAAACATGCAGGTTTTAAGCTTGAAAACCGCTTTATGCGCGCCCGCATGAGTCTCTTTAAACGGGTGATGAAGCACCACGTCAGCCTCGATTAAGCAGACAGGCACGAAACGCCGCCAGGCCATTTTCAGTGCCTGGCGATTCACGCAGCACCAGCCGGTAGCTCGCGCCGGTTTTAATACTGGTCGCAAAAGGCCGCGTCAGCCTTCCGGCGCGGACATCCTCTGCCACCAGCGTTTCGTCAGCAATGGCGACGCCCAGCCCCTGAATCGCCGCCGTAATAGCGAGATCCATCGTGTCGAAGTGTTGATTTTTGTGCATAACAACGCCCGGCTCATCCTGTTTTGCCAGCCACAATGACCAGTCGGTCTTGTCCCGTGTCGGGTGAAGAAAGGTTAATGCACTCAGTGCAGCGCCTGCCCGCAGCGGACTCAGCACCGGGGTTAACGCCTCTTCAAACAACAGATCGCCTGCGCTCATGTGGGTGCCAAACACAATGGCCGCATCATAGGATTCGGTTTTGAAATTGACGTTGTGATCGGTGGTGGTGGTCAACGCAATTTGCAGATCGGGCTGCTCGCGTTCAACGTCCAGCAGGCGCGGTACCAGCCAGCGCATCGCGCAGGTAGGCGCTTTCAGACGGATCACTGTTTGCTGAGCGCGCGCCTGATCGGCCACGGTCAGGAGATGTTCGAAGGCGGATTGCAGTTCCGGAAGCAGGGCGCTGCCCTGGGAAGAAAGGCGCAACCCGCGCGCATGACGCTCAAACAGCGGAAAGCCAAACCACGCTTCCAGGGCGGCGATTTTACGGCTCACGGCACCCTGGGTCAGACACAGCTCTCTGGCGGCATGGGTGAGATTCAGATGACGCGCGGTAACCAGAAAGGCGTCGATGGCATTAAGGGGGAGCGAACGGCGCGACATACAAACACCTCAGCTATGCGTTTTTCTCATGGCTATTATGACAACAATTCGATTGTCGCGACAACAGAGTTGTTGTTTGAATAGTTATGCAATCTCCATGAGAAAGGACAGATGATGACCCTGAAGACCGCGGTGCAAACCCGTTCCAAATTACCTGATGTGGGCACCACCATTTTTACCGTAATCGGCCAGCTTTCTGCTCAGCATAACGCCATTAATCTTTCTCAGGGCGCACCAAATTTTTCCTGCGACCCGAAACTGGTCGCGGGCGTCACCCGCGCGATGGAGGCAGGGCATAACCAGTATGCGGCGATGACCGGCCTGCAGCCTTTGAAGGAGCGTATCGCGGAGAAAATTGCCACCCTCTACGGCACCACGTATGACCCGGGTCGCGAGGTGCTGGTCACCGCCAGCGCCAGCCAGGGGCTCTATTCCGCCATCAGCGGGCTGGTGCATCCGGGTGATGAAGTGATCTACTTCGAGCCGTCATTTGATAGCTACGCGCCGATTGTCCGCCTGCAGGGCGCCACCCCGGTCGCCATCAAACTGACGGTACCGGATTTTGCCGTCAACTGGGATGAAGTCCGCGCGGCCATCACCCCCAAAACGCGCATGATCATCATCAATACGCCACATAACCCCAGCGGGCAGGTGTTCTCGGCGAATGACCTGCAGCAGCTGGTGGCCGTGACGCGCAATACCGATATCATTATTTTGTCTGACGAAGTGTACGAGCACGTCGTTTTTGACGGTGAACCACACCACGGTATGGCCACACATCCGCAACTGGCGGAGCGTAGCGTCATTATCTCTTCCTTCGGAAAAACCTATCACGTCACCGGCTGGCGCGTGGGTTACTGTGTTGCGCCAGCGGCGCTGATGGAAGAGATTTGTAAAGTGCATCAATTTTTGATGTTTTCTGCCGATACGCCAATGCAGCATGCGTTTGCCGAACATATGACCGATCCGCAAACCTGGCTGTCGCTGGCGGCGTTTTATCAGCGCAAGCGCGATCTGCTGCAAACTTTGCTGGCTGAGTCGCCGTTTAAACTGCTGCCGAGCGCGGGATCGTTCTTCCTGCTGGCAGATTACAGCCATTTCAGCGACGAGCCCGACAGCGAGATGGTGAAACGGCTGATCGTTGAGTGCGGTGTCGCGACCATTCCGCTGTCCGCCTTCTATACGGACGGTACGGACAATAAATTGATTCGTCTCTCTTTTGCCAAAGATGAGGCGACGTTACGGGCAGGTGCCCAGGCCCTGTGTCGGGTTAAACCACGCTAAGGAGTTTGAGATGAAATTACGCGCGTTAGTTGTCGGCATGGGATTGCTGTGGACGTTTTCTTCCTTCGCGGCCACCGAACTGCGGTACGGACTGGAAGCGGAATATCCGCCGTTTGAGAGCCGCAATGCCTCCGGCGAACTGGAAGGGTTTGACGTTGAGCTGGGGAATGCCATTTGCAAAGCCGCAGCGCTGAAATGCACCTGGGTGGAAACGTCTTTTGATGCGTTGATCCCTGGGCTGGTGGCGAAAAAATTTGATGCCATTAACTCGGCGATGAACATCACCGAACAGCGGCGTAAAAGTATTGATTTTACCCAACCAATCTATCGCATCCCTTCGCAGTTAGTGGGCAAGGCTGGTACCGCGGTAGAGGCGACACCTGAAGGGCTGAAGGGCAAAACCATTGGCGTGTTGCAAGGATCAATTCAGGAAACCTATGCCAAAGAGCACTGGGAAAAGCAGGGTGTCACGGTAGTGTCGTATAAAGATCAGAACATGGCGTGGGGCGATTTGCTGAATGGCCGTATTGACGCCTCGCTGGTGATGTCCGCGGCCGGGCAGGCAGGGTTCCTGAGCAAGCCGCAGGGGAAAGGGTTTGGCTTTATCGGCAAACCGGTGTCTGATGACACCATCCTCGGCAGTGGTATCGGTTTTGGGTTGCGTAAAGGGGATGAGGCTACCAAAAAGCAACTTGATGCCGCGATTGATAAAGTACGTGCCGACGGCACGATCGCGAAACTCGCTGATAAGTACTTCCCGGGTATCGATGTCAGCGTAAAATAACCACCTCATTTCGCCCCGGTTGTCGATGTCGCACCGGGGCATTTTTATACACATTATCCAGGCTTTCTTTACACCACTTTCGGGCCGTTCTGGTCGACATAAAATATTTCTTACTTTGTGCATATAATCACCGGCCAACAATTGGATTCTTAACCATTTTTGTTTAGGCTGTGCGTTCTTTCTTGCCGTCATTTCGCCGAGCGCGAAACACATTCACACGACCATAAGGACGTTTTTCCAGGCATGAATCGCAGACGTTTTTTACAAGGTTCGCTGGCAATGGCAGCCCTGAGCGGCACATCTGGCCTTGCTTCACTGTTCTCCAGAGCGGCCTATGCCGCTGACTCTGACATCGCTGATGGTCAGAGCCGTCGTTTTGACTTCTCCGTACTGCAATCCATGGCCCATGACCTGGCGAAAACCCCATGGGGTGGTGCGCCGCGTCCGCTGCCGGACACGCTGGCAACCATGACGCCGCAGGCCTATAACGCCATCCGGTACGATGAAAAGCAGTCCCTGTGGAATAACATCGACGGCCGTCAGCTGGACGTGCAGTTCTTCCATATGGGGATGGGGTTCCGCCGCCGCGTGCGGATGTTCTCCCTGGACCAGGCGACCTCCCAGGCGCGTGAGATCCACTTCCGCCCGGAGCTGTTCAGCTACGGGGATACCGGGGTGGATACCAAACAGCTTGAAGGGCAGAGCGACCTTGGTTTTGCCGGTTTCCGCGCCTTCAAAGCGCCAGAGCTGGCGCGCCGCGATATCGTCTCTTTCCTCGGGGCGAGCTATTTCCGTGCGGTTGACGACACGTACCAGTACGGCCTGTCTGCGCGCGGTCTGGCGGTGGATACCTTCACCGACACGCCGGAAGAGTTTCCTGATTTTACCGCCTTCTGGTTTGAAACCGTCAAACCGGGCGACACCACCTTTACCGTTTATACGCTGCTGGACAGCCCGAGCATTACCGGTGCCTATAAGTTCGTGATCCACTGCGAGAAGAGCCAGGTGATCATGGAGGTGGAAAACCATCTCTATGCGCGTAAAGCGATCAAACAGCTTGGCATCGCGCCGATGACCAGTATGTTCAGCTGCGGCAATAACGAACGCCGCATGTGCGACACCATTCATCCGCAGATCCATGACTCTGACCGTCTGGCCATGTGGCGGGGCAACGGCGAGTGGATTTGTCGTCCGCTGAACAACCCGCAGAAACTGCAGTTCAATGCCTTTGTCGATAAAAACCCGAAAGGGTTTGGTCTGTTGCAGCTTGACCGGAATTTCTCACACTATCAGGACGTGATGGGCTGGTACAACAAACGCCCAAGCCTGTGGGTTGAGCCGCGCAACGACTGGGGTAAAGGTGCCGTTGGCCTGATGGAGATCCCGACCACGGGTGAAACGCTGGATAACGTGGTCTGCTTCTGGCAGCCGGAAAAAGCGGTTAAAGCGGGCGATGAGCTGGACTTCAAATATCGCCTGTACTGGAGCGCTATGCCGCCGGTGCGTTCGCCGCTGGCCAATGTCTTCGCCACCCGTACCGGTATGGGCGGGTTCCCGGAAGGCTGGGCGCCGGGTGAACATTACCCGAAAGTGTGGGCCCGTCGCTTTGCCATCGACTTTGTGGGCGGCGATCTAAAAGCGGCTGCACCGAAGGGAATTGAGCCGGTGATCACGCTCTCCAGCGGTGAAGCGAAGCAGGTGGAAATCCTCTACGTTGAGCCGTTTGATGGATACCGCATTCTGTTTGACTGGTACCCGACGTCGGATTCGACAGAGCCCGTGGATATGCGCCTGTTCCTGCGCTGCCAGGGCGACGCCATCAGTGAAACCTGGCTGTACCAATATTTCCCGCCGGCGCCGGACAAACGTAATTACGTTGACGACCGGGTAATGCGCTAACGATCGATTCCCTCTCCCTGTGGGCTGAGGGATCCCCATAAATAATGCCTGCACAGACGGCCCCCTTTCCCTTTGGGAGAGGGCTGGGGTGAGGGGGAACATACGGCTGGATGTAACGTCCCTGTAAAGCCGCCCTCTCGGCGCATCCATGCGCCTCGCCCCGGCCTGCAGGAAACGCCTCAGCGATTTACAGC
>MTEY01011692.1_pt1 | contig 46831 bp, 43 predicted proteins | sample 1042721 | NCBI WGS metagenome assembly MTEY01 (sample SAMN06185809, study PRJNA358809) | soil metagenome | isolation source: soil biostimulated with seedmeal as carbon source | place: India | collected 2015-05-23 | reverse complement strand
CGGATTTGCGCAGGATAATGCTTTAAAACAAATAGATAGAGCGGTTCCACGATTCCGTATTAAACGGAACTGCTCTATTCGACATTGCCGAGCTTGATGCGGCCGATGATGCGGGACTCGCGATAATCATAGATGATGAGTTCCGTGCCGCCGTCCGGCAGCAGCGTTTCCAGAGAAAGTTCGTTACCCGAAAGGCTTTGCGAAAGAAGGCGGGTACCGGGCGTCAGGTTGATCTGCGATTCGATCAGCTTCGGCGGCTCCGGCTTTGCGGGCGCAGGCGCGACCTGTCCGGGAATATCGGAACGGGCTTCGTCAACCGGGGTTTCCGGCGCACGATTGATCTTGTAGACAACGGCGACAAGCACCGCCATAAGACCGATCAGCATGACACCGATGGAGACGGCCAGAAGCCGGATCATTTTGCGGCGCACACGTTCCATGGCTGGATCAAGCGCGGGCTCGCCCTGTTCATCCGGGTAATAGCCCTGCTGATAGTCCTGATAACCCGAATCCTGATGATTCTGGTATCTTGGATAGTGTGGATCCTGCATTCAACGACTCCGGTTCGAACTGCGCCGTGTTACGGCGTGTGGCGCGTGATAGAGCATTTTGCAGCCAAATGGAAACATTTGACGTCGCATAAATGCGGTAAAATCAAGAGACAGAGCAGTTCTGACGATTTCGTTAAGACAGAGCCGCTCTCAACAAGGAAGACACGAGTGAAAGAGCTTACGACCGACTCCGATGCCACAGGCAAGCGTCTCGACCAGTGGCTGGCCGCAGCATTGGGGCCGGACCTCTCGCGCAGCCGCGTGCAGTCCCTCATTGCCGAAGGCCATGTGACCATCGACGGCGTGCCCGCCCGTGAAACCAAGCAGAAGCTGCGCGAAGGCATGACAATCGCCGTCGTGCTGCCTGAACCGGAGCCAGCCGAACCGATTGCCGAGAACATCCCGCTCGATATTCTCTACGAGGACGATGATCTCATCGTGATCAACAAACCCGCCGGGCTTGTCGTTCACCCCGGCAACGGCAACTGGACGGGAACACTGGTCAATGCCCTTATATATCATTGTGGCGATAGCTTGTCGGGCATCGGCGGAATCCGCCGCCCCGGCATCGTCCATCGCCTCGACAAGGATACGAGCGGCGTCATGGTCGTTGCCAAGAACGATCTTTCGCACCGGCATCTGAGCGAACAATTTGCCGACCATGGCCGCACCGGCGATCTGGAGCGCGCTTATCTCGCCCTCGTCTGGGGCATGACCGAACGGCCGCAGGGCTACATCGACGCCCATCTCGGGCGCTCGCACCGCGACCGCACCAAGCAGGCCGTGGTCAATGAAGAGCGCGATGATGCCCGCCACGCCATCACCCATTATGCCACGGTCGAAAAATTCGGCCCCCGCGAAGACGCGACCGCGCTCGCCTCGCTCGTCGAATGCCGCCTTGAGACCGGCCGCACCCACCAGATCCGCGTGCACATGGCCCATATCGGCCATCCGCTTGTCGGCGACATGGATTATGGCAGCGCCTACAAGACCAAGGCCAACAAGCTGCCGGAACCGCTGAAGGAGGCCGTGCGCGGTTTCCACCGGCAGGCCTTGCATGCCTTTCTTCTGGCTTTCACCCATCCATCCAGCGGGGAACTGATGCGTTTTGAAGCGCCGGTGCCGGAAGATATGAAGCACCTTCTGGAAAATTTCCGGAAGCATTCTATATAATACTGGCAACCGTCACGGTTGGCCGGAAGGATGGACAACTGATAGGTCTGAAGGCTGACCAACACCGGGATCGGGGGCGCGGTTGTGGTGAAACCGCTCTCTCAACACCAAAGCATTTCCAGCAATAGCGCGAAGCGGTTTCGTGCCGGATAATGCTTGAGAACAAAGAGATGGAGCATTTCCGGTGACAGGGAAAATGCTCCGCCACCTTACATTTCATACGGTTGCGAAACCTTTGCCCCCTGACCAACGTTCACATTGTAGTGACAGTTTGTTTCATGAGTTAAAGGATCGTGTTTTTGCCAAAATCATGCCTATATATGGAGGCTCGCGAGAGGGAAGTGCAGGAGGCAGCCCCCGCGACAGGTTCGCCAGACGGGAACCTGAAATCATAAAGGAGGGTGCTCTATGGCCCAGATGAATCTCCCAAGCATCACGTCAGGTGACGGCGGTCTTACCCGTTATCTGGAAGAAATCCGACGTTTTCCCATGCTTGAGCCGCAGGAAGAATATATGCTGGCCAAGCGCTATCACGAACATACCGATCCCAAGGCCGCCCACAAGCTGGTGACGAGCCATCTGCGTCTCGTGGCCAAGATCGCCATGGGCTATCGCGGCTATGGCCTGCCGATCGGTGAAGTCATCTCGGAAGGCAATGTCGGTCTCATGCAGGCCGTCAAGCGTTTCGAGCCTGAACGCGGTTTCCGTCTTGCCACCTATGCCATGTGGTGGATCAAGGCTTCGATCCAGGAATATATCCTGCGCTCGTGGAGCCTTGTGAAGATGGGCACGACCGCCAATCAGAAGCGCCTGTTCTTCAATCTGCGCAAGATGAAGAGCAAGATTCAGGCGCTCGACGACGGCGACCTCAACCCCGATCAGGTCAAGCAGATCGCGACCAAGCTCAATGTGAGCGAAGACGAAGTGGTGTCCATGAACCGCCGCCTGTCCGGTGACGCCTCGCTGAATGCGCCGCTGCGCGCTTCGGAAGGTGAATCGGGCGAATGGCAGGACTGGCTGGTCGATGACAGCAGCAGCCAGGAGCAGATCCTGATCGAACAGGACGAGCTGGACAACCGCCGCTCCATGCTGGAACAGGCGATGGATACGCTGAACGACCGCGAACGCCGCATTTTCGAGGCCCGCCGCCTCTCCGACGACCCGATGACGCTGGAAGATCTTTCCAGCGAGTTCAGCATCAGCCGCGAGCGCGTGCGCCAGATCGAAGTGCGTGCCTTTGAAAAGGTTCAGGCCGCGGTCAAGGCCGCAGCTTTCAAGCAGCAGAAAGCGCTGAACCATGTCGAGGAAGCGCACGCCTAAAGCGCGTTTCAGATATGCTCTGCTGATCCTTTTACTGCCGCAGAATGGGAAAACATTTTGCGGCAGAACTATTTGAATACTACCGGCCCGCCTCGCCTTTCGTGAGTTCAAACCCCTCATCCATCCAGCCTGTCAGCCCGCCCGCCATGATCTTGACGGGACGGTCGAGGTTGGCGAGCCGCAAGGCGCCCCGTGCCGCGCCATTGCAATGCGGCCCGGCGCAGTAGGTGACGAAAACCGTATCCTGCGGCCACTCCGCCATCTTTGACGCGATGATCTTCCCGTGCGGCAGATTGATCGCGCCCGGTATGTGACCTTCCGCAAAAAGCGCTGGGCTGCGCACGTCCAGAAGCACGAAATCGGCGCCTTTCGACAAGGCGTCGTGCACGTCCGAACAATCGGTTTCGAAGGTGAATTCTGCCGCGAAATGTTCGCGGGCCACCCCGCTCGGTGCTGGTGGAATAGCCGTCACGGCTGATCTTTCCCCGGTCTTGGCTGCACTGTCCATGGACGATCTCCTGTTTTCTTCAGGAAGATTTCGCCTATTTGCCAATGCGCTTGCAATTGGCGAGATTGACAATATACGTAAAGATAATGACAAACCGCACACCAGACCTGCAAGGCCCGCTCGTCGTAGCACTGCTCTATGACCGGCTTTGCACTTTTGAATTCGGCATCGTCGCCGAAATTTTTGGCCTGCCCCGGCCGGAAATGGGACGGGGCTGGTATCGCTTTGCCAGCTGCCCGATCGAAGAGGGTCCGTTGCGCGCGCACGGCGGTTTGCTCATCACGCCCGATGGCAGTTCCGACCTGATCGACGAAGCCGACATCATCATCGTTCCGGGCTGGAAAGGTGCGGACATTCCGGTGCCGGAAGCGGTCAGCGAAAGGCTGCGCCGCGCGCACCGGCGCGGGGCACGCCTTGCCTCCATCTGTTCGGGCGCGTTCGTGCTGGCCGCGACGGGTCTGCTCGACGGCGGCACCGCCACCACGCACTGGCGCCATGCCGAGGCACTGCGCAAAAGGCACCCCGAAATCGATGTCGATGATGCATCGCTCTACCGCGAACATGATCGCATATTCACCTCGGCTGGAAGCGCGGCGGGAATGGACCTCCTGATCGAAATCGTGCGGCAGGATTTTGGGGCGCTCGCCGCGAATTCCGTTGCCCGACGGCTGGTCATGCCCGCCCATCGCACCGGCGGGCAGGCACAGTTCCTCGAACGGCCGGTGACGAGGCGCGAGGGCACGGCAATCAGCCCGGTTCTGGACAGGATGCGCGCCAGTCTGGCGGCGGAATGGACAATCGAGCGCATGGCGGCGGAATGCCGGATGAGCCCGCGCACATTCCTGCGGCGCTTTGCCGAGGCGACCGGCGCCACCCCCGGCGACTGGCTCACCATGGAGCGCGTCGCAGCGGCAAAGGAACTGCTCTCGCAAGGAGAGGCAAGCATCGATGATATCGCCGCTTCGGTCGGTTTTGGAAGCGCCCACACGCTCCGCCATCATTTCCGCCAGAAGATCGGCATCAGCCCGGCGGAGTATCGCAGGCGCTTCCTCGTCGAAACCGTCATCCAACCGATATAAAACCGTCAAACAACTGTAATGGATTGGCTTTAGGGACGAGGGCGTGTTTCACCCCAGCTTCAAGGTCATCCCATGAAAAAGCTCCTGCTCGCCGCAGCTATCGCGCTTACCGCTGCCACCGCCGCATCTGCTTCCGAATATGTCTCCTTCCTCGACTATCCGCAGAAGGAACAGGACGGGAAGGAGTTCTTCACGGCTATCGAAATCCCGCAGGGCAGCTTCACCAAATACGAAATCGACGACAAGACCGGCCATATCGTCGTCGACCGCTATCAGTCCATGCCTGTGGTTTATCCGGCCAATTACGGCTCGATCACCAGCACCCTTGCCGGTGATGGCGACCCGCTCGACGCCCTGATCTACACGCGTGAGCCGATTGTTCCGGGCGCAATCATCAAGGTTCGTCCCATCGGCGTTTTGAAGATGATCGACGGCGGCGACCAGGACGACAAGATCGTTGCCGTGCCGACCACGGACATCGATCCGACCTATGACAACATCAAGGAAATCACCGATCTGCCTAAGATCGAACAGCAGCGTCTCGAAGCCTTCTTCCGCGTCTACAAGCAGCTGCCGGAAGGCCGCAAGGTCGTGGAACTCGCAGGCTTCGACAGCGCGGAAGCCGCGCAGAACGAAGTCGCCAAGGCAATCAAGGCCTTTGCCGAAAAGAAGTAATCCTGTTCGTCAGCAAACAAAAAGGCCGCTCGAAGCGGCCTTTTTTCGTTTTGCGGGAAGATTAATTCGCACCCAGCACGTCGTTGAACGCCTTCTCGCCCGGCACGCCTTTTTCAAGGCTGATAAGGGCGCGGCGGCCATTGCGGTAGGAGATCGGAATATCGATCCATTGCAGGCGGCGCATCAGCGATAGATTGGTATCCTGCGCGGTGCGGGCGTCGTTCAGCCATACGATGAAGAAATTATCGCCGATCTTCGACGGCACGGCGATCAGCGGATTGCCCGCCGCCTGTTCCGTGTCTTTGAAGGTGACGCGCTGTACATTATCCACCACGCCTCCAGAGAAGCCCTCGGGCACCGTGAATACCATTTCGATCAGATGGCTTGCTGGAATCGACTGGTCCGTATTCTTGCGAATGGTCATCTTCAGCTCGACCTTGCTGGTCGGCATCGTGACGGTTGCGCGCACGGCGGGCTGCGCAGGCTGGCCGTCTTCCGGGCTTTCCTCGATCACCGACCAGACCACATTGCCGCGCTCGACCGAATCCGACCCCGCACCGCCGCGCTCTTCATAAAGAAGCGCCTGCTGGCCGACGGCGACGGTCTGGTTCTGTCCGGGCTGCGCGCCCGCTGGCGAGTTCGTCTCGGCAGGTGCAGGGGTGGAAGCGGCGGTGGAGGTGCCCTCCCCGATCCCGTTCGCGCCACCGGCAGGCCCGCTATCGGTTTCGCTGCCGTCCGGCATCAACCGCTGCGTCAGCTTCTGCTCGCCCGCAGGCTGTTGCGGTTGTTCCGGCGTCTGTTCGCCGCCCGTCGTCGCCGCATTGCTGTCGGCTGGCGGCGTCGTGTCTTGAGGCTGCGTCTGGCTGTCGGAACCGGTCGCAGGCGCGTCGCTGCGGCCAAGGCTCGACGCGAGTTCCTGAATCTTGTCCTTGTTGTTCCAGACAACGTAGCCAGCGGTTCCGAGAGCCAGAACTGCGATCAACGCGACAACCGGCCCCTTATAGGAGCGCTTCTCCTTCTTGGACGTGCGCTCGATATATTCGCTGCGGCGGGCCTGCGCCTTTTCCTTGGCGCGGTCCAGCTTCCAGTCGTCGTTGCGCTCGGCCACGAAAGCCGGTTCGTCGTCATCCTCGCCGGAAACGCGGCCGCGGCGCTCATCGTGCGGGGCGGCGGAAAATGCAGGCTCGTCGTCATGGGACGGCGCACGATCCACAGCAGCGCGATTCGCCTCCTGCAGAAAATCATCCAGCGCATCCTCGACCGGCGGCTCCGGCGGGGTGGCGGGCGGCGCATAAAAGGCTTCAACCTCGGCAATGGCGTCTTCGAGAATATTACGCTGGCGGACAGCCACGGCCTGCGAGGCGTTTGCCGTGACAAGCTTCTGCTCGATCGTCGCACGCGCTTTCGCATAAACGCGCTGGCGCAATTCAGGAGACTTATCCGCCTGCGCATCGATCGTCTTTTTCAGTACCGCTACAAAATCCGCCATTCCGTCTTACCCGGTTTCCGCCCGTCCAGATGAACAATAAGCACAGGATGCAATAAATGTCCCAATAATCACAATAATCAAGGGAAAGCAAAGTCTCCGGCTACGATTTAGCGAAGACTTTCAAAACGATGCGGTGAAATAGTGGCAAAATTCACCCTGTTGCGAAGCTTTATGCAGCCGATTGCGTTCTTTGTACAACGGCCGAAACGAAATCGGAGCAGCTTCCGAAAAAGCCGCTCCGAAGATATCGCTCATTGACTGCAAACAATCAGTCGTGGAACGGATCGGTGACGAGGATGGTATCCTCGCGTTCCGGGCTGGTGGAAAGCATGGCCACCGGCGCGCCGATCAGTTCTTCGATGTGGCGGACATATTTGACCGCCTGCGCCGGAAGATCGTTCCACGAACGCGCACCTGCGGTCGTTTCCGACCAGCCCGGCAGCGTTTCATAGATCGGCTTGACGCGAGCCTGCGCGCCCATGGAGGACGGCAGATAGTCGATGCGCTTGCCATCGAGTTCATAGGCGACGCAGATCTTGATTTCATCCAGGCCGTCGAGAACATCGAGCTTGGTCAGCGCGATGCCGGTAATGCCGGAGGTGCGGACCGTCTGGCGCACGATCACGGCGTCGAACCAGCCACAGCGGCGCTTGCGGCCTGTCACCACGCCGAATTCATGGCCCTTGGTGCCGAGGAATTCGCCGATCTCGTCATTGAGTTCGGTCGGGAACGGGCCTTCGCCGACGCGGGTCGTATAGGCCTTGGTGATGCCGAGCACATAGCCGATGGCCGTCGGACCGAGGCCCGAACCGGCGGCAGCCTGACCGGCAACCGTGTTGGAGGACGTCACGAAAGGATAGGTGCCGTGGTCATTGTCGAGCAGCGCGCCCTGCGCGCCTTCGAACAGGATGCGGTCGCCCGCCTTGCGGCGTTCGTCGAGAACGCGCCAGACCTGATCGATATAGGGCAGGATCTGGTCGGCAACCGAGGTCAGCTCGGTCAGAATGGTTTCGACCGCGATTTCCTCAAGGCCCATGCCGCGACGCAGCAGATTGTGGTGGGCGAGCAGACGTTCGACCTTCGGCTCAAGCGTTTCCGGCTCGGCCAGATCGATGACGCGGATGGCGCGACGGCCAACCTTGTCTTCATAAGCCGGGCCAATGCCGCGCTTGGTCGTGCCAATCTTGAGGCCCGAATTGGAGCCTTCGCGCATGGCATCGAGATCGCGGTGGATGGAGAGGATGAGCGGGGCATTTTCGGCAATGCGCAGCACGTCCGGATTGATGTCGATGCCCTGCGCTCGCAGTTTCTCGACTTCGGAAACGAAATGATGCGGATCGACAACGACGCCGTTGCCGATGACGCTCAGCTTGCCGCGTACAAGGCCGGATGGCAGCAGCGAAAGCTTGTAGCTGACGCCGTCGATGACCAGCGTATGACCTGCATTATGACCACCCTGGTAGCGCACGATGACATCGGCGCGTTCGGACAGCCAGTCAACGATCTTACCCTTGCCCTCGTCGCCCCATTGCGACCCGACGACAACCACATTTGCCATTGAAGAAACTCCTTGGCTTCTATTTGAAAATCCAAGGATCGAAGCGGCCCGGTCATCGCCAGCTGAGGCTACAGGGTGCTGATCCCTCGTCTCTATACAGATTGAAACGGGATTGCGCGACTCTTTCGTGCAAGAAATTCCCGATTTTTGAACGCCACCAGAAGCGATGGGCGCTTGGGTCGCTTGAGATTCCGTTTATGGCGTGGCGAAAATGGTGCGATTTGAGAACCGGCGCGCAGCGTACTTAAAAAAGTACGTGAGCACCGGAAGCGAAAAATCACGCCATTTGCAGACCGCCAGAATCGGAATATCTGCGACCTAGCCGGCGCGGACCATATAAAGGGCATCCTCCGAATAGCTTTTCAGCTTTTCCTCGAGCGCCGGGAGATCGCGCACCACAAAGCCCTTCTTTTCCCAGAAGCCCTGCGAGCCGTTGACGGCGACGAGCGACATGGTGACGAAACCATCACGCTCGGCCTGCAACGCCATCAGCTCGACGACGCGGGTGGCGCCGCCGCCGGAGCGGGCTTCGGGCAGAAGTGCAATATCGTGGATGTAATAGGTATTGGTGTCTTCCGGCAGCGCGCCCAGAACGGCGTTGAGGGCCGGAACCGTATCGAGCTTCCACGGGTGACTGACGCCGTAACCCAGAATCTCGTTCTCGCGGGCCAGCACGAAGCAGCCTGCCGGATAGAGTTTGAAGCGGTCCCGGAAGACCGCCTCATCTTCGAAGAAATCGAGATGGACAACATTGGCGACGGCGGTCACGCTCGCAATATCATGCTCGTGCATGCGCCGCCATTCCGGCTGTACCATCTCTTCAACCATTTTCTCAAACTTCTCCGACGTTGAACTCAAGCGGTGTTGCCGCCTTGATTGCCTCTTGAGCCGTCAGTTCGTCAAGTGCTGCCTGTGGAATCTGTTCATCCACATAGAGCATGGCAATCGCGTCGCCACCCGGATGATCGCGCCCAAGCGAGAAGTTTGCGATGTTGACATTGTGCTTGCCGCAGATCGTGCCAAGCAGGCCGATCATGCCCGGAACGTCCTTGTTGGTGACGTAAAGCATGTGCGGACCGACCTCGGCGTCGAGATTGATTCCCTTGATCTGGATGAAACGCGGCTTGCCGTCCGAGAAGCAGGTGCCCGCGATCGAACGCTCGCGCAGGGTGGTCTTCACCGTCAGCTTGATATAGCCGTCGAAGATGCCCGACTTGTCGCGCTTGACCTCCGAAACGATGATGCCGCGTTCCTTCACCATGATCGGCGCGGAAACCATGTTGACGTCGGCAACCTGCGGACGGATGAGACCTGCGAGGGCCGCGCTCAGGAGCGCGCGCGTGTTCATCGTGGCGGTGGAACCGTCGAACAGCACTTCCACTTCCTGGATCGGCTCGTCCGTCACCTGACCGACGAAGGCGCCAAGCACATCGGCAAGCTTTACGAACGGCTTGAGGCGCGGTGCTTCTTCCGCGGTGATCGATGGCATGTTGATGGCGTTGGAAACGGCACCCTTCACGAGATAGTCCGACATCTGTTCGGCCACCTGAAGCGCGACATTTTCCTGCGCTTCCGCCGTCGACGCGCCAAGATGCGGCGTGCAGACGACATTCGGCAGCGAGAACAGCTCGTTCTCCGTAGCCGGTTCCGTTTCGTAGACGTCGATACCGGCGCCTGCGACATGGCCGGATTTCAGTGCTGCCACCAAGTCCTTTTCCACGATCAGCCCGCCGCGCGCGCAATTGACGATGCGCACGCCCGGCTTGGTCTTGGCGAGGTTTTCCGCGTTGATGATATTTCGGGTCTTGTCGGTCAGCGGCGTGTGCAGCGTGATGAAATCGGCGCGGGCGAGCAGTTCGTCCAGCTCGACCTTTTCAACTCCCAGTTCCTGCGCACGGGCTTCGGACAGGAACGGATCGAAAGCCACCACATGCATTTTCAGGCCGATGGCGCGGGTCGCGACAATCGAACCGATATTGCCGCAGCCGACGACGCCGAGCGTCTTGCCGGTGATTTCGACCCCCATGAAGCGGTTCTTTTCCCACCTGCCGGCGCGGGTAGATGTGTCTGCCTCCGGCAATTGCCGGGCGACAGCGAACATCAGCGCGATGGCGTGTTCGGCAGTGGTGATCGAATTGCCGAAAGGCGTGTTCATGACGATGATACCGCGGCGCGAAGCCGCCGGAATATCGACATTGTCGACGCCGATACCGGCGCGACCGACGACCTTGAGCTTTTTGGCGGCGGCAATCAGCTTTTCCGTGACCTTGGTGGCCGAGCGGATCGCCAGACCGTCATAATCGCCGATGACTTCGAGAAGCTTTTCCTTGTCCTTGCCGAGATCGGGCAGATAGTCGACTTCCACGCCGCGATCCTTGAAAATCTGGACGGCAGTGGGCGAAAGCTTATCGGATACGAGAACGCGAGGTGCCATTGAGGCCTCCTTCAAACATTTTCAAACCATGCATTTCCTGTGATGACGCAGACCGTTCTGCTTCAGGAAATGCGCTGTAATGGGGGAATGCGGACCGTGGCCGCCCCAACGCGGACCACGGTGTCATGCATGGATCTGCTCAAGCCGCAGCTTTAAGCGCAGCCTTCTGCGTTGCAAAAGCCCAATCCAGCCAATGCGTCAGCGCTTCCAGATCGGAAGCTTCCACCGTCGCACCGGCCCAGATGCGCAGGCCCGAAGGCGCGTCGCGATAAGCGCCGATGTCATAGGCGACGCCTTCCTTGTCGAGCGCAGTGACGATGCCCTTGGCGAAAGCAGCCTGCTCGTCGGCAGACAAGGCGGTTACTTCCGGATCGACGATCGTCAGGCAAACGGAGGTGTTGGAGCGCGTTTCCGGCTTCACGGCCAGATTGGCGATCCACGGCGTCCTCTCGACGAAATCGTTCAGGACGGCGAAATTGGCGTCGGCCCGCGCAACCAGCGCATCGAGGCCGCCGAGCGACTTCGCCCATTTCAGCGCATCGAGATAGTCTTCCACGCAGAGCATGGACGGCGTGTTGATGGTTTCGCCGACGAAAATGCCTTCGATCAGCTTGCCGCCCTTGGTCATGCGGAAAATCTTCGGCATCGGCCATGCGGGCTTGTAGCTTTCCAGACGTTCCACCGCACGCGGGGAAAGGATCAGGATGCCGTGTGCGCCCTCGCCGCCCAGCACCTTCTGCCAAGAGAAGGTGACGACATCGAGCTTGGGGAAATCGAGACGCTGCGCGAAAGCGGCAGAGGTCGCGTCGCAGAAGGTCAGGCCCTTGCGGTCTGCCGGAATGAAATCGGCGTTCGGGACGCGCGCGCCCGACGTGGTGCCGTTCCAGGTGAAGACCACATCGCGGTCGAAATCGACTTTGGAAAAATCGACAATCTCACCGTAGGGCGCTTCGAAGGTGCGAACGTCTTCGAGCTTGAGCTGCTTCACCACATCCGTGACCCAGCCTGCGCCGAAGCTTTCCCAGGCGACCATATCGACGCCGCGCGCGCCCAGCATGGACCACAGCGCCATTTCGACAGCGCCGGTGTCGGAAGCGGGCACGATGCCGATACGGTAATCGGCAGGCACCTGCAGCACTTCGCGGGTAAGGTCGATGGCCTCTTTGAGCTTGGTCTTGCCGATTTTCGCGCGGTGCGAACGGCCAAGTGCCGCATCGACCAGCGCATTCAGCGACCAGCCGGGACGTTTTGCACAGGGACCGGATGAAAAATTAGGATTAGCCGGGCGAACTGCCGGCTTCGCAATCGTCGTCATGTTGTTTCTATCCTCTCAGATAGCACGCGTCTCGTTGGGGAGACGTGGCCCACTTACCGGGATAGCCGAAAGCGCGTTTTTCCTCAATACGGCTTTCGTGGAATATTTTCATCAAACCCGCCCGAATTGCTTCGGGCGGGTAGAATTTCCTTATCGCGTGACCGTTTGCGTCTCCGTCGGCTCGTCTTCCATGCGCGCATAGTAGCTTGCAATCAGCGCGCCGGAGATATTGTGCCAGACACTGAAGACAGCGCTCGGCACTGCCGCCAGCGGCGAGAAATGCGCATTGGCGAGCGCGGCGCCAAGCCCGCTGTTCTGCATGCCGACCTCGATGCTGATCGCCTTGCGCTTGGCAAGCGACAGCCCTGCGAAACGCGCCGCGAAATAGCCAAGCAGCAGACCGAAGCCGTTGTGCAGGAACACGACCGCGAAGATCAGCAGGCCGGATTGCGCGATGGCGGCTTTGTTGACCGCGACCACGGCGGCCACGATGAGCACGATACCGATGACCGACACCAGCGGCAGCATGGGGATGGCCGCCTTGACCAGGCCGGGAACCAGTTTCTGCAACACGAAGCCGAGCGCCAGCGGCACGAGGATCACCTTCACGATGCTGATGAACATGCTCATCGCATCGACCGGCAGATACTGGCTGGCGAAGAACCAGACCAGAAATGGCGTCACGAGCGGCGCAAGCAGCGTGGTGACGCTGGTGCAGGCAACGCTCAGCGCCACGTCACCCTTGGACAGATAGGTCATGACGTTGCTGGCCGTGCCGCCGGGGCAGCAGCCGACCAGAATAACGCCCGCAGCCACTTCCGGCGACATGGGGATGATGCGCGTCAGAAGCACGGCCAGAAGCGGCATGATGATGAACTGCGCCAGCACACCGATGGCGACGTCAAAAGGCCGTCTGGCGACCTCGGCAAAATCCTTGCCGGAAATCGTCAGGCCCATGCCGAACATGATGATGCCCAGCAGAACCACGATCCACGGCGCAAATACGCTGAATGTCGACGGCAGGACGAAGCCGAGAACAGCGAAAATAATGACCCAGACGGCGAAAGTCCGGCCTACGAAATCTGAAAATGCTGCGATTGCTTTCATAACCCTCCCCCTTTCAGGAAATGCGTTCGACGCATTCGTTCACCTGTAAGGATTTGGGCCGTATATGAAAACCAAAAATTCGCCAAACCTGAAACAATGAACTGCAAGGCGGGCCCAAAGGGCCCGCTGCAATTATAGCAGGGCGTTAAATTGCTAACGCAAAATGCTCAATGGCCGCACGGGCCTGACCAAGTCTCGATGAGACCTGGGTATTACCAGGTCGTGAAGCGCACACCGGCGCGCAGTTGGTGGGACTGAATGTCCTTGTCGCTCAGGGTGATGCCTGCCGCGCTTGCAATATCCGCCCCCTCGATAACCCCATAGCGATAGCCGACATCGAGCTTGATATTGGAGGCCACATCGATGCCCACGCCAGCCATCAGCGCCCAGGCGAGCCGATAATCATCATCCGCCTTGTATGCGCCATAGACCGTATCGATGGAATAACGCACATTGGCAAAGCCGAGACCGGCGCCCAGATAAGGCGTGAAACCGTAGTAATTGCCGAGATCGACATAGGCATTGGCCATCATATCCCAGCTGCGAACATCGACGTCCAGATCATCGAAGCTCTGCTTGGAATAACCGAACGTCACGTCGCCGCGCAGATTATCCGTGAACTGATAGCCGACGCCCACGGACGGCACGACATTCTTGTCCAGATCGTAGCCTTGCGACGCGCTCCAGAAAGCTGTCTCCGTCTGGACCTTGACCTTGGAGGAGATGTTGTAGCCGATATCGCCGCGCAGATACCAGCCGGACCCAACCTCGACTGGCTGCTGCGCCGGAGCGCCCGGCTCATAGCTGATCATATCGAGATCGGCGGCAAAGGACTGCGATACGATGCATAATCCGGCCAGCAGCGCAGCCGGCGAACAGAAGGCACGCCATTGCATGGACATGATGAAATCCCCGCTTATGAATGTATCATCATGTATGAACGGACATGGTTAAGATCGCATGAATATAGGGATCTGTTTACCGTGTTTCTAAAGCATCTGCCGCAAGGGCGCGCGTCTGTCCAGAACCTGTTGAAACGCGCTCTAAACGAAAAGGGCCCGGATAACCGGGCCCTGATTGCTTTGCTGTATCTTCGGCTTACTTGTAAACCGGGCCGTCCACGATAGTGGAGACCTGCTGCGGCGCATAGGCCGGAGCCGCACCGCCGAACATGTAGCGCAGGCCGACGCGCACATCGTGCACATTCATGCCCTTGTCGTAGCCGTCACCGATCCACTGGTTGCCCTCGAACATCTTGCCGCCATTGATATGGCGATAGCGATAGCCCGCATCGAGCTTGAGATTATGCGTGAGGTCGACCGATGCGCCAGCCATGAGCGCATAGGTAAAGCGCCAGTTGGCAGCGCCTTCCTGCGTGCCGCCATAACGAACATCGTCGAGATCGCCCCACTTTACGCGGGTGCCGCCGATACCGGCGCCGACATAAGGCGTGAAGCCGGCGAAATTGCCGAGATCGACATAGGCATTCGCCAGAATGGAAAGTGCGGAGAAACGGCCGCGCTCGTCGGAAGCGCAGTTGATATCGCCGTTACAGGCCGAACCATAGGTATGGCCGTCGAACTTGGCGCGGGTCATGTAGTCGACCGTAAGGTCGGTGCGGAAATAATCCGTCACCTGATAGCCGACGCCGCCGCCCACAAGGAATGAGCCCTTCAGGTCGCCGTAGAGCGTGTTGCTGCCGAAGGTCGGCGAGCCGCTGCCGCAAGTGTCGCAATTATCAATGGTTGCGTAATCCGCATCCTTGAACTTGGCCTTGGAGTAGCCAATGTCGCCGCGCAGATACCAGCCGCCAACGGCAGGCGGAGCGACAACGACTTCAGGGACTTCCGGCACAGGTTCGATGATATCGGCCGCCAGCGCGACAGATACCATGGCCGTGAGGGCAACCGATGCCGCCACACCGGCAAAAAGAGTTTTCGTAAGACTTTTCATATGTCTGCCCCATCGGAGAATCACGCCGCCGGAAGCGACGGTACGGATGTTTGTGGGGAAGACTATTCGGCAAAAGTTAAATCCGACTTAACCTTGTTTTTTTACCAAGCTCATTAAGAATCACTAATATACCGGCAGTGATCCAGCTGTCGGTTCTCACTCTTCGGGACGCGCCAAACAAAAAGCGCGGGACAGAACCCGCGCTTTGCTGAAATTGCTCATGGAGTGATCAGGCGGCAGCACTGCCCTCGGATGAGATCACGTCGATAATGTCGTTGACGACCTTTTCCACCAGACCGCGGTCGTCGCCTTCCGCCATGACGCGGATGAGCGGTTCGGTGCCGGACGGGCGGATAACCAGACGGCCCTGACCGCCAAGGCGCTCGGTTGCCTCAATGATTGCGCTTTTCACGCGCTTGTTCTCCAGCGGCTTGCCGCCAGCGGTGCGAACATTCTTGAGAAGCTGCGGCACCGGATCGAACTTGCGGCAGACTTCACTGATCGGCCTGCCCTGCTCCTGCGCGACGGCAAGAATCTGCAAGGCCGAGATCAAGCCGTCACCCGTCGTCGCGAAATCGGACAGGACGATATGGCCGGACTGCTCGCCGCCGACATTAAAACCGTGCTCGCGCATATGCTCGACCACATAGCGGTCGCCCACCTTGGTGCGGGCCAGCGTCAGATGACGGTCGGCAAGGAAGCGCTCGAGGCCAAGATTGGACATGACGGTCGCCACGATGCCGCCGCCTTCAAGCCGGTCGCTCGCCGCCCAGCTTTCGGCGATGACGGCCATCAACTGGTCGCCGTCGATGACCGTGCCGTTTTCATCGACCAGCAGCACACGGTCGGCATCGCCATCGAGCGCAATGCCGACATCGGCGCGCACTTCATGAACCTTTTTCATCAGGCCGATCGGATGCGTCGAACCGCAATCCTCATTGATGTTGATGCCGTTCGGCTCGTTGTTGATGGTGATGACTTCCGCGCCCAGTTCCCACAGCGCAGCCGGGGCAACCTTGTAGCCCGCGCCATTGGCGCAGTCGACCACGACGCGCAGACCGTTCAGGTCGATATTGCGCGGCAGCGTGCGCTTGGCGAATTCGATATAACGATAAATGTCACCATCGACGCGCTTGGCGCGACCGACATCGCCGTGGCTGGCGAGATATGGAGAGAGATCGCCATCGATCATCGCCTCGATCTTCAATTCGATCTCGTCGGAAAGCTTGTATCCGTCTGGGCCGAAAAGCTTGATGCCGTTGTCGTAGAACGGGTTGTGCGATGCCGAGATCATCACGCCGATATCGGCGCGCAGCGAGCGGCAAAGCATCGCAACGGCAGGCGTCGGGATCGGGCCAAGCAGGAAAACATCCATGCCTGCGGCAGTGAAACCGGCCACCAGCGCGTTTTCCAGCATGTAGCCGGAACGGCGCGTATCCTTGCCGATCACGACGCGCGAAGCTTGTCCCTTGCGACGGAAGATGTGACCCACCGCCATGCCGACTTTCATGGCGACTTCCGGGGTCATCGGAAAGCTGTTGGCCTGTCCGCGAATGCCATCGGTTCCAAAATATTTGCGTGCCATCTGTTTCGCCTTGCGCTGAGCCATGAATTGCTCTCTGTCTTCAAATATATGCCGCCCAAAATGATCGGCGAGCAATGGCTGCCGGTTGGCCGGGCAGCAGATTTTCGCTGTTCTTAACGCGAAAACCTTCACAAATGCAATTTCGTCTTTGGCGGCAAGTTCGTCCTTCCCCCGTCCAAAGTCGTAAGCTGGTGCAGTATGATGCGCCGAAATCCTTAACGAGCCTTTGCGACAAGCCCCATAAAGCCGGATAACAGAAAGCCGGGACTAGCCCGGCTTCCTGCATTTCTTTTCGAGCAGCTTATTGCGGCTGCGGCTCCATACCCGGTTCGCTGCCTGGCTCACTGCCCTTGCGCTTGCGCGGGCTGCCAGCCTTCGGAACGCCTGAACCGCGCGACGGCGTATCGCTGCCCTGATCGCGCGACGGCTTGTTGCCCGCGATCAGTTCCTTGATCTCGTCGCCGGAGAGCGTTTCATATTCGAGCAGGCCTTCGGCAAGCGCGATCCAGTCCTTCTTCTTCTTGGTCAGGATGCGGGTCGCTTCGGCATAGGCCTCATCAATCAGGCGACGCACTTCGGCATCGATGATCTGCGCGGTTTCTTCCGAAATGTTCTGCGTGCGGGAAACCGAATGGCCGAGGAAGACTTCTTCCTGATTGTCGCCATAAGCCACGCGGCCGAGTTTGTCCGAATAGCCCCATTGCGTAACCATCGAACGGGCGAGCTTGGTGGCCTGCTGGATATCGGAGGAAGCACCGGAGGTGATGTTTTCCTTGCCGAATTTCAGCTCTTCGGCCACGCGACCGCCCATCATGATGGCAAGGCGCGACACCATCCAGGTATAAGTGGCCGAGTAACGGTCGCCTTCCGGAAGCTGCATCACCATGCCAAGCGCACGGCCGCGCGGAATGATGGTTGCCTTGTGAACAGGGTCTGCCTTCGGCACGTTGAGCGCAACGATGGCATGGCCTGCCTCGTGATAGGCCGTATTGGCTTTTTCTTCCTGCGTCATGGCGGAACGGCGTTCCGCACCCATCATGATCTTGTCCTTGGCGTCCTCGAATTCCTGCATGGTCACGAGGCGCTTGTTGCGGCGCGCGGCCATGAGGGCGGCTTCGTTGACGAGGTTGGCGAGATCGGCACCGGAGAAGCCCGGCGTGCCGCGTGCGACAACCTTGAGATCGACATTGGGTGCGAGCGGCACGTTGCGCACATGCACTTTGAGAATCTGTTCACGACCGACGATATCCGGGTTCGGCACCACGACCTGACGGTCGAAACGGCCCGGGCGCAGCAGTGCGGGATCGAGAACGTCGGGACGGTTGGTTGCCGCGATCAGGATGATCGATTCGTTGGCTTCAAAACCGTCCATCTCGACCAGAAGCTGGTTGAGCGTCTGTTCGCGTTCGTCATTGCCGCCGCCGAGACCGGCGCCGCGATGACGGCCGACTGCGTCGATTTCGTCAATGAAGATGATGCAGGGCGCATTCTTCTTGGCCTGCTCGAACATGTCGCGGACGCGGCTCGCACCGACGCCGACGAACATTTCAACAAAGTCCGAACCGGAAATCGTGAAGAATGGCACATTGGCTTCGCCCGCGACCGAGCGCGCCAGAAGCGTCTTACCGGTGCCGGGAGGGCCAACGAGCAGAACGCCACGCGGAATCTTGCCGCCCAGACGTTGGAATTTCTGCGGATCACGCAGGAATTCGACGATTTCCTCAAGGTCCTGCTTGGCTTCGTCTACGCCGGCGACGTCCTGGAAGGTCACGCGGCCGTGCGCTTCGGTGAGAAGCTTGGCCTTGGACTTGCCGAAGCCCATCGCGCCCCGCGAGCCGCCCTGCATCTGGCGCATGAAGAAAATCCACACGCCGAGGATCAGGATCATCGGCAGCCACGACAGGAGAATGCCGATCAGCGAGCTGGAACCGTCGGTTTCCGGGCGTGCGGTGATCGCGACACCCTTGTCTTCAAGGCGCGAAACGAGACCCGTATCGCCCGGCGAATAGGTCTGGAAGGTCGAACCGTTGTCAGCAAAAGTACCGGTGATCCGCTGGCCGGTGATCGTCACCGATTTCACGCGACCGTTGGATACGTCGTCTATAAATTGCGAATAGGAAACTTCACGGGAATTGGAGCGCTGACCTGGGCTTTGGAACAGGTTGAACAGCGCGATCAAAAGAAGAGCAATGATCGCCCAGAGGGCGAAGTTGCGATAGTTCGGATTCATATCGGGTCCAATCGATACCACGGCCATTCCGCGGGCACGGAACGATGTTTCGGTCTAACATAGGATCGAAGGATGGCCTTGCCAAGGCGCGTTTGACCCCGCATCCTCGATTCTTCGCACTCTGGTTTATAAAAAGAGCATTTCCAACCAAAGTGCGAAGCGTCTACGCGGGGAAATCAGTTCACTGGACTGGTTTCTCATCCCGCTTCGATTCGGCGCAGACGCGCCCGATGCGGGCTTCCACAGCCATTGCAAGATCGAAATCATGTCCCGGCAACACGTGATCGAAGATCGCAAAATGCCGTTCGACATGAATGTCTTTCGGAAAATCCCCTTCCCGCCGGAAAGGCAGGGCATAAAGCCTGCCATCCCTGTAAAGGGCTGGCGAAACTAGCAGGGCCTCACGTTTGCGGGATTCGATCTCGATGTTCTGCGCCTTCAGGAAATCGGCGAGTTCCTGCCGTCCCGGTGCAGCGAGCTCGAAATCAATTGAGCCTTCATTCGAGAAACGGAAGCGTCCGTCCCAGACGATTGGCTTGCCCGGCTCCAGATGGAGCTTGGGGAGATTGCGCTTTTCGCGAAGAAACCGATGCGGCGAGCCGTCCGCGCCGCGCTCGATAAGCGCGCCGAACACAGTCAGGCGATGATTGTCATCCTCTCCCGAAAGAACCCGTTCGATGCGTGAGCGCTCGCTGTCGCCCGGCAGGAAACGGCGTCCGCCCGCAATCGCCGCCAGCAATCCGGCGAACAGTCGCCTGGCGTTGTCGGGAAGCGCGGCGTAAAGCTGCGGATCGACCAGCAAGGCTCCGTTCGCATCGATGCGCAGGCTCGCCGGGTCGGCGAGTGCGGCAATCAGGACGGCATTGTCCCGCTCGCGCGCGGCTCCGGCCTCGGCAATCTGGTCGAGCACCGCCTGTCTGTCCGCCTTCGCCGCGACGCCCAGACGAACCCGTGGGCGTTCATAGTCCGTATTGGCATTGCTGGGATCATCGATCCAGCCGATGCCCCTGCCCCGCAACTCTTCACGCAAGACCTGCCGGGAAATGGAAAGCAGCGGGCGGTCGAGTTCTACCGATCCCACCCGCCCGAAGCCGCCCAGTAACGAGCGCGATGACATGGCGGCAAGCCCCCGCGCTTCGGCATGGGCGCTGCGCTCCCTGCGCATCAGAAAGGTTTCGATCTGGTCGTCCTGCGTATGGCCGGTGACGATGAAGGCAGCGCCTGCCTCCTGCGCCGCCTGCGACAACAGGCGATAACGCGCCGTGCGCGCAGCCGCGGCAAGTCCGCTCGTCGGTTTCGCCTCATCCCAGGTGAGAATACGGTGCTCGATCCCGTAGTGGCTGCAAAGCCGACCGACATTTTCGGCCTCGTCTCTGGATTCTGCGCGCAATTGATGGTCCACCGTCGCGGCGATCAGCCGGGGCGGGTCCTTGAGCATGGCCATGTAATCCCGAAGGAGAAAAAGCAGGCCGAGAGAATCGCTGCCGCCTGACACGGCGGCAATCACGGCCCTGGCCTGCTCAAATCCGAATGGCTCGAATAATTTGAAAATATTGCTTGGGCTAAGCCCCACGAATTAACTCCGCCATTAGCATTTCCAGCAAAAGCGTGAAACGGTTTTGCGTTAAATAATGCGACAAAACAAAAAGTTAGATCGGTTCGACGGCTGTGTTCTAACGGGAACCGCTCTAGCACTTTGCGCGCGTGCGCTCATCGGCAACGCGCTTCAATATGGCAGGCGCCGCCTTGGGGTAACGTTCCGGTATCTGCGCGAAGGTCGCGCAGGCAACATCGCGATTATCCATTTTTTCCAGCGTCATGCCGAGCTTGAACATGTTTTCCGGCGCGCGCTTCGAATCGGGATAATCGCGCTGCGTATCGATGAACACCGTGGCGGCTTCAGAATAACGGCCCTGACCGTAAAGCGATTCTCCAAGCCAGAAGCGTGCTTCAGCCGTGCTGGGATCAGCCGGATAGCGCTTCACATGCTCGCGGAAGCCGGTTTCAGCTGCCTTGTAGTCGCCCGACATCAGATATTGATAGGATGCCTGATAGAGCGAACTGGGATTATCGTCGGTCGGAAGCGATGCAACCGCATCGCCTGCTGCCGTTCCGCCTGCGGCGGTTCCCGGTGCTGCGCCCGGCTGCACCGTGCGCGGCGTGGCGTCGAGTGTTTCGCCGATTACATTGCCACTGGCGTCGAAGCGGATGGAGCCCAGCGTTTGCGGCGGCTCGCCACGTGCCGGTCCGCCCTGTGCGGGCGCATTCGAACCAATAGCCATGGAATCGGCGCCAGACGACTGGCTGGCCGCAGCCTGCGTGGAAGCGTCATATCCGCCATTCTGCGGGGCGCTTCCGGAAACCCCGCCATCGAGGTTTCCGTTGCTGCCCTGATCGGAACCGGCAGCGGCCAGCGACGTGTCGCCCCCAGCCTGCTGAATTTCCGTATCGGCGCGTTTCCCGGTTTCCAGAAACTGGAAGCGGGTTTCGTTTGCTTCCTGCATCTTCTGCATCTGATCCTGCATTTCGAGGATCTGGAAGTTCATGGCTTCCGCCCGCGCGCTCAACGCATCGGCAATCGCGGCCGCGTTGCCGACGCCCTGTGCGCAGAGATCGGCGCCCGGCGATGCTGCGGCGGGCGCAGGCTGAGCCGCGCTGCTCGAAGCAGGCGAGGTTACGCCATTCTTCTTTTCCAGTTCTTCAAACCGGAATTCATTGTCTTCCTGCGTCTTTTGCAGCTGATTGTCGGTGAACGAAATCTGGGCGTCCACATCCTCGACCTTGCCGGTCAGGTTGCGCACCAGTTCCTGCTGCAAGCCGGGGCTCTGATAGCCGCCCTGCCCGCTACCGCCACCATTGTCCCGCATCGCTTCGTCGAGAATGGCCGTCGACCCGATGCTGACGCGATGCTGTGAACCCCCGCGCCCCTTTTCCAATGCCTGGAAACGCGCTTCATTGTCGCGCTGGATTTTCAGCATCTTGTCGCGAAGCTGCAAGATGCGCGCATAGGACTGGGCATTTTGATGTGCCAGATTGCAGACCTGCTGCGAAAACTGATCTCCGCCGGGAGCACCTGCCTGCGCGAGCCGAATTTCCCCTTGCGAAGAAACAGATGCCGCCAGAGCCGGAGCACTCGCCAAAAGCGGCAGCATGGCAATTGCCAGCGTCACTTTCCTCATTGGTTTCCTCATTCCCTTTGCCCCTGCAAATTCACCCATCCAATTCACGCGAACCGGATGATCGAGTGCCGCGCCTGAACAGACGCTGAATGCGTTTGCCGCACGATCAGCTCCGCTTTTAGAGCATTTCCAGCAAAAGTGCGAAGCGGTTTTGCGCCGCAAAATGCGAAAAGCGAAGGTTTCCTGGCGCTCACTATGACAGGGGTGACTTCGGCCAAAGTTTGTCGAAACGCCCAAACAATCGGCCCAAAACGAAAAAAGCGGCCCGAAAGCCGCTTTTCCGTAACACTATCTGATATTGGCAGATCAGCTGCCCGCACCGTTGAGAACGGTAACGGCGCGGCGGTTCTGCGACCAGCACGAGTCGGCATCGCAAACTGCGACCGGACGTTCATTGCCGTAGGAGATGGTGCGCATACGGTTGGTCGGCACGCCGCGCGAAGCGAGGAAGTCGCGGGTGGCGGCTGCACGGCGCTGGCCGAGAGCGAGGTTGTATTCACGCGTACCGCGTTCGTCGGCATGGCCTTCGATCGTGATCGAGTACTGCGGATAACGCTGCAGCCACTGGGCCTGCTTGGAAAGCGTCTGCTGTGCATCGGCGCGGATCAGCGAAGAATCGAGATCGAAGAAGATGCGATCGCCGACATTGACCGTGAAGTCCTGTGCGGAACCTGGCGTTGCGGCGCCTGCACCGAGACCCAGATCACCGGCATTGTTCGGAAGGTTCTTCTTGGACGCACAGCCGGCAACGGCGAGCGACATGAAAAGGGCGATAGCGATCGGGCTACGTGCAATCGACTGGATACGGCGCATGGGCCGGAGCTCCTTAAGATTTGATGTTCCTGCGTAACCATCCAATAATCATATTGAGGTTAAGACAGGCTCAAGAAGTATGGTTAATATTTTCTTGCTGCCTCAGCCCTTGGGGGCAAAATACGGCAGAAACACGGCTTTCCGGCAAGGATTGTGGCGCATTGCCATGAAAAAGGCGCGAAACACCAGTTTCGCGCCTTCACTTTCCATAACCGGAGCATTTCCAGTTCAACTGGATCGTCTAAACTGCTCTATTCGAGCAGCGGCGACCATGCCGGATCGGACGCGAAGTTCGGCGTCTGGATCTGGCGCTCGTTACGGCCGGTCAGGTCGATGGTGAACAGCTTCGGACCACCTGCCCCTGCCGCCTTGCGGAAGAACATCAGCACGCGACCGTTCGGAGCCCAGGTCGGACCTTCATTGTGGAAGCCGGAGGTCAGGAGGCGTTCGCCGGAACCGTCGGTCTTCATCACGCCGATGGAGAACTGGCCCTGCGACTGCTTGGTGAAGGCGATGAGATCGCCGCGCGGAGACCAGACCGGCGTGGAATAGCTGCCGTCGCCCATCGAGATGCGGCGCGGGTTGGAGCCGTCTGCACCCATCACATAGAGCTGCGGGCGGCCGCCGCGGTCCGAGGTGAACACGATCTGCGAGCCGTCCGGCGAATAGGAGGCGCCGGTGTCGATGGCCTGGCTGTTGGTCAGGCGCGTGGTCGAACGGTTGCGCAGGTCCATCGTGTAGATATTGGCGCTGCCATCGTCCTGGAGCAGGCTCATCACGACCTTCTGGCCATCGGGCGAGAAACGCGGAGCAATGGTCATGCCGGGGAAGTTGCCGACGAGCTCGCGCTGGCCGGTTTCCAGCTGCAGCAGATACACCTTCGGCGTACCGCCTTCATACGACATATAGGTGACTTCCTGACGGTTCGGCGAGAAACGCGGCGTCAGGGAAATGGCGCGGCCGTCCGAAATATAACGCACATTGGCGCCGTCCTGATCCATGATGGCCAGACGCTTCACGCGCTTCTGTGCCGGACCGGATTCGTCGACGAAAACGACGCGCGTATCGAAATAGCCCTTTTCACCGGTCAGGCGCTCATAGATCGCATCGGCGATGATGTGGGCGACGCGGCGCCAGTTGTCCGGCGTGGTGAAGAATTGCTGGCCGATCATCTGCTGGCCGCCGAACGTATCCCACAGGCGGAACTCGGCCTTGAGACGGCCATCCGGCTGCTTGGTGATGCGGCCCGTGACGAGCGCCTGCGCGTTGATGACCTTCCAGTCCTCGAAACGCGGAGCCGCGTCCGGGTTGGAAATCTTCTCGATGAAGGCACCCTTGTCGATGGGAGCGAACAGGCCCGACCGTTCCAGGTCAGCCGCTATGACCGAGGTGATATTCGGTCCGAGCTGGTCGGCCGAAAGGAAATCGGTGATGGCGATCGGCAGCGGCTCGATCACACCCTTGTTGATGTTGATTTCCACGACGGCGCGCGCCGGCATGGTGCAGACAAGGCTTGCGGCAATCATACACGCGAAAGCCGAAAAGACCGTCCGGATCTTTGTATTGATGATGCCGATTTTCATGTCTTCTGGGACCTCTTTGTCCTTGCAGTGGTTGGCGACCGGAAACCCGGTCAGAACATTTCGCTCGGGTCGAAATTGACGATCACTTCCGACCATGAATCATATTTGTCGACTGGCAGATTGTACGGTGCGCAGCGTGCGACAGCGCGCTTGGCGCTCTCGGCTGCTGCTCGGCCCACACCATCGCCGCCGCCGCCCGATGTCACCTCCGGAACGCCCTGAATGGAGCCGTCCTGGTTCAGCTTCATCTTGACGGTTACGATCAGCCCCGGCGCGTCCGCCACACCGGCGGGAACGTTCCAGCACTTCGAAATCGCACCGCGCAGCGCATCCATTTCGCTCTGGCTGAGCTTGGAGCCGCCGGTATTCTTCTTGCCGCCCAGCGATGCCTGATCGGTGGACCGCTTGGCGCCGCCGCCTGCCGCCTTCTGCTTGTTGAGAAGGGCCGCAACCTCGTCTGCAATCGCGTCGTTCTTGGACTGCGACGACTGGGACGCGCTCTGCGTCGGCTTCTTTTCCTCGGTGGGCTTACGATCCGGCGTCTTGGCGGTCTGCGCCTGCGGCGGCTTCGGCTTGGCTTCGGGAGCGGGGACCTTGTCCGGCAGCTTCGGCGTCTGGGCGTCGGGCGATTCAGCCTGCTTGTCGATGGCTTCCGCCACCGGATCGGGCTTCACTTCCTGTTTTTCCACCGGCTTGGTCTGCACTTCCGTCGCGGGAACCGGCGTCGGCTTGGGCTCGGGCTTCGGTTCCGGTTTAGGCTCCGGCTTCGGTTCGGGCTTTTTCACCGGCTCCGGCTGCGCCTTCGGCTCTTCCGCTGCCTCGATCGGCTTGGCCTTCGGGTCAGGCTTCGGTGGTGTCTTGGTATCGATATCCTGATCGCCGAAATTCTCGGCGTTGGGAACTGTCTGCGGTTTGGTTGTCGGCACGGGAGCCGACTTTTCCTTCATGGGCGCAGTCTTTTCGCCCTGCTGGATCTGCGTCAGCGATTCAATCGGTACGATATCGACCGGGAACGATTCCGAATCCTGCACGTCGAAAGCCTTCGGCGAGGAAAACGAAACCACTGCCAGCGCGACCGCAACGGCATGCAAGGCAACAGAAGATGTCAGGCCAGCCTTCATGATGGCGTCAGCTATCCTGCTCCTGGAGGGTCACAAGGCCGATATTCTTGAAACCGGCGGCGGAAATGCGGGCCATGACCTTCATGACGGTGCCGTAATCGGCAGCCTTGTCACCGCGCACGAAAATGCGCTCCTCATAGCCCGTCTTGGCGATGGCCTGGAGTTTCGGCACTACTTCTTCGATCGGGATTTCGGTTTCCTGAAGGTAGATCTTGCCCTCGCTGTTGACCGAAACGGTGATCGGCTGCGTGTCGGCATTCATGGCCTTGGCCTGCGTATCGGGCAGGTCGATCGGCACGCCGACCGTCAGAAGAGGCGCGGAAACCATGAAGATGATGAGAAGGACGAGCATCACGTCGACGAACGGCGTCACGTTGATTTCGCTCATCAATGCCTTCTTGCGACCGCGCCTGCGGCGTCCGCCCGACTGCATTCCCTGATTTCCGACCGACATGCCCATTGCAAGATTCCCGAAGGCTGAAACTACACTCGATGCTTGATGCCGCTTAATTACGCGGCGTCAGCTTCTCATCAATTTGGCGCGACAGTATGGCGGAAAACTCGTCCGCAAAACCTTCCAGCCGCCCGCCGATCTTGCCGGCATCCGCAGACAGCTTGTTGTATGCGATAACGGCAGGAATAGCGGCGAGAAGGCCGATGGCCGTTGCAAGAAGCGCTTCGGCGATACCCGGCGCAACGACGGCAAGGCTGGTGTTCTTGGAGGCTGCGATTGCCTGGAACGAGGTCATGATGCCGACAACCGTGCCGAACAGGCCGATGAAGGGAGCTGCAGAGCCGATGGTTGCCAGAAAGCCCAGTCGCGATTCCAGCTTTTCGCCTTCACGCGCCAGCGCCACGTCCATGGCCTTGTCGATACGCATCTGGAGACCGATAGGGGAACGGGCGCCCTTTTCAAATGATTTCTTCCACTCGCGCATTGCCGCCATGAAGATGGATGCCATGCCGGTGGTGCGGCGTTCGCCGAGATTGCGATAAAGTTCTTCCAGCGACTGGCCGGACCAGAAGGTCTGCTCGAAGCGATCAATCGCGCGCCGCGCCCGTCCGTAAGCAATCGTCTTGTCCACGATGATAGCCCAGGTCCAGATCGAAGCGAACAGAAGGCCAAGCATAACCAGCTTGACGACCCAGTTCGCCTGCATGAACAGGCCCCAGAGGGTAACATCGGCGGCGGGGGCCGCTAACGCAACATTTTCCATCGATCTACCGTCCTCGAATCCAAACGCCCGGCCACATGACCGGGCGGTATCGCAAATCCGTTACCCAGCGTCTGAAAACAGACACTCCAACCTTGCGCAGCTTTTCAACGTGAAGCCGTACCTGCCCGACGAGCGGCCGACACTTCGCACCGCAACCGCCATTCCGGATTTCAACTTTAAATCCATCAGGCGCTTGTTACGGTTAATTTTGGTGAAAGGAAGGCGCTGCGCTGCGAGCCAGCCTCTCTACCGATTCCGTCAGGGTGATTAATGGAATATTATGGTTAAAGATGCGTTAGCATTTGCCTAAATAGAACGCACCCCAAAAAAGTGGAAACGATTTCGGGCGGAATAATCCGCAGCTCAGCCCTTGCGGCTGCTGGTGAAGGCCTCTCGCCATTCATCGGGAATGCGGCGCGGATGGCCTTCCTTGGTAATCATTACGGCCTCTACCTTCGCTTCCGAAAGCAGCCGCTCTCCACAGGTGATCTTCTGCGCCATGATGACCCGTGCCCCGCGAATTTCGCTGACGCGGGTTTCGATCAGGATGAGGTCGTCCATCTTCGCCGGCGATTTGTAGTCGATCTCCATGCGGCGGACGACCCACACCATTTCTTCGCCAAGCGCGCCTTCCGCCAGTTCGATATGGTGAACGTCCTGCAAGCGCAAAAAGTCCGTGCGCCCGCGTTCGTAGAATTCCAGATAGCGGCCGTGATAGACGAAGCCGGAAAAATCCGTATCGGCATAATAGATGCGTGCATAGAGCAGATGCGCGCCGTCCTTCAGTTCGCCCGATACGGCAGCCTGCGCCAATTGTTCCTGTCGTTCCGTCATTCGTCTTCCATGAAGAGGCCGTATTGCGACTGCTGGATGATTTCAGCGGGCGCAGGCAATCCGAGATGCTGCCATGCAACGGCGGTCAGGACCCGGCCGCGCGGCGTGCGTTGCAGGAAACCCTGCTGAATCAGATAGGGTTCGATAATGTCTTCAATCGCGTCACGCGGCTCGGACAGACCGGCAGCGATGGTTTCGATCCCCACCGGCCCGCCACCGAAATTGCGCGCGATAATATTGAGATAGCGCCGGTCGAGCTGGTCCAGTCCGCGATTGTCCACCTCAAGGCGCGACAATGCCTCGTCAGCTATCTTGCGATCGATGACATCGGCGCCCGCCACCAGCGCAAAATCGCGAACGCGGCGCAACAGCCGCCCGGCGATGCGCGGGGTGCCGCGCGAACGCCGCGCCACTTCCAGCGCACCATCCGGAGAAATACCCATCTGCATGATGCGCGCGCCACGGCGCACAATATATTCCAGTTCCTCGACCGTATAGAAGTTGAGCCTCACCGGAATGCCGAAGCGATCGCGCAATGGCGTGGTCAAAAGGCCGAGACGGGTCGTTGCCGCGACGAGCGTAAACTTGGCAAGATCGATCTTCACCGAACGGGCGGCAGGGCCTTCACCAATGATGAGATCGAGCTGAAAATCCTCCATGGCGGGATAGAGGATTTCTTCCACTGCAGGGCTCAGGCGATGAATTTCATCGATGAAAAGAACGTCGCGCTCTTCGAGATTGGTCAAAAGTGCTGCGAGATCGCCCGCCTTGGCAATGACCGGGCCGGAGGTGGAGCGGAAATTGACGCCGAGTTCCTTGGCCATGATCTGCGCCAATGTCGTCTTGCCGAGACCCGGAGGGCCAACGAACAGCACATGGTCGAGCGCCTCACCCCGCACCTTGGCGGCCTCGATGAAAACTTTCAGATTGGCGCGCGCCGCCGCCTGGCCGACGAAATCGTCGAGCATTTGCGGGCGCAGCGTATTGTCTTCATCTGCGCGGCTGTCGGGATTGATGAGAGGGTTGCGGTCGCTCATGCCTTCCTCCTCGCATGAACATATCGCTCAGGCAAGCTGCGCAGAGCCTGAATCAAAAAGCGGCAGGCCGTGGCGAAAATGGCGATTTTCGAGTACCGGAGCGGAGTGTACTTCATGTACATGAGCACCGGAAAGCAGGAAAGCGCCGTTTGCAGACCGGCATGGCGACTTTTGGAACAGGCTCTCACCGCGACAATTCCTTCAAACCCAGCCTGATAAGCTTTGCCGAATCGGCATTCTCTCCCGCCTCTTTCAGTGCGGCTGCAACGGCATTGGCTGCCTGATCCCGGGAATAACCGAGATTGGAAAGCGCCGACACCGCATCGGCCACCGGTGCAGGCGCGGCACCCGCGCCAAGTTCCTGCTTGAGCCCGATCGTGCCGCTCGCATCGCCGGCAAAGGCAGGCGCCTTGTTCTTCAGTTCAGTCACGATGCGCTCTGCAACCTTCTTGCCGACGCCCGGCGCGCGCGACACCATCGCGATATCGCGCAATGCGATCGCATTGGCGAGTTCGGACGGCGACAGCGTGCCAAGCACCGCAAGCGCCACCTTGGCGCCGACGCCCTGCACATTCTGCAACAGGCGGAACCATTCGCGCTCAAGCTGATTGGCAAATCCGTAAAGGCGGATCATGTCCTCGCGGACATAGGTTTCGATGAACAGCACCGCCGCCTCGCCCGCGCCACCGAGATTGCCCAGTGTCCGCGCCGAGCAGAACGCGGCATAGCCGACCCCATGCACATCGATGACCGCATGATCCTCGGCGATTTCATCGATCACGCCTTTAAGCTTGCCGATCATTCTGGTCTCACCCCGCTAACAGCGCCTGCATCCGGCGAGCGCTTACAATGCTCTGACGATGGTGCGCATGGCAAATGGCAATGGCAAGCGCATCGGCAGCATCGCTCGTATCGAACGATGCACGCGGCATCAGCACTTTCACCATCATGTGAATCTGCTGCTTTTCACCGTGACCGACGCCGATGACCGCCTTCTTCACGGCATTCGGCGCATATTCCGCAACAGGCAGGCCAGCTTGTGCCGGAGCCAGCAAGGCAATGCCCCGCGCCTGACCAAGCTTCAATGTCGCCGTTGCGTCCTTGTTAACGAAAGTATGTTCGACCGCCGCCTCGTGCGGCATGAATTCATGCAGGACCTTGGAAAGCCCTTCATGGAGCTGGCAGAGGCGCGATGCGAGATCCATCTCGGCATTCGAGGTCACGGTCCCCGAGCCGATGAAATGCAGTGAATTGCCAAGCGATTCGACAATGCCCCAGCCGGTGCGGCGCAGGCCCGGATCGATACCAATGATGCGAATCGTTTCTTTCATAAGCGAACCCTATCCTCAGACGGATTCACTTGACAGCAGAAAAGTGAACAAAAGAGAAACATGCGCCCCGAAGGGCGCGGATGCTCAATGGTTATTCAATGTCAGGAAGCACCGAAAGCAGTTTTCAGCAACACGATCTGTTCGGAAACCGGATTGCCGCGCGGGATGCCCTGCAGCGAAACCACTTCACCGTAGACCTCGCGGTCCATCCGGCGCACGCGGGCCTGAAGGCGCATCGAGCGTTCAACCAGTTCCACGAAGGCGGCGGGCAGTTCGGACCAGCCCTGTGCGGCTTCACCCGCGGACGGAGTGTCGAGGCGCACCTTGGCCTTTTCGGCGGAAACCTGCTGGCGGGACATTTCTCCGCTGCGCGCGGCGCGCTGGAGCAGCAGCCAGGACGCAATCTGCATCAGGCGCGTGGTCAGCCGCATCGATTCGGCGGCATAGAGCGTCGCGGCCACGCGCGACAGATTGCGCGCATCCTCACGGCCTTCGCCATCAAGGTAGCTTGCGGCTTCCTCGACCATATCCATGCCTTGCGTATAGATCGGCTTGAACGAATCCGAGAAGACCATGCGCTCCGCGAGGCTGATCATATTGCTCGGCATCTGACCCTGTTCGCTAATCACTGCTCTGCCACCTTGCATAACCGCCGGCATCGGCGGCCCATTCCGTTGCCGTAGCCCTCCGGTGGGATTTGCCGGACGGATACGAATGAAACCATTGAACCGCTGTTCGACCATGGGGGAGGCTGAGACGGAACAGCTGTGCTAAACAAGTCCACGACAAACTGCACTTTCATGCACCGTCGCGCAAGTTTATGTTTAACGTTCGGTTAACATTTTCAGGGGCTTTTAAAGAAAGTCCGCAAATAGAACGGATCGGCAGTTGATTTCGTTCCACGTGGCGGCGCGTGGAAAGCCGACATTTCCGGGATGTGCAGCAAAAAGCGCATAAAAAAAGAGCCGCAAGGGCGGCTCTCAGGAGTTTAACAGGGAGGCGTCAAACAGAGTGGCTAAACCACTCGGTAAGAATCCAGCCGAACTGGATGTAAACTATTTAACATTCTTAAGATTAATGAATGGTTAATTTCCGCTCCGCTCTGTGGATAATCTCAAACGATTCCGCGCCTCCACCGAAAGAAAAGCCGCCCGGAGCGGCGGCTTATCCGTGGTCAATATCGCTGCATCGCAGGCTTGCCGCTTGTGGCGAGCTGCATCTTGACGGGTTCGGCAGCGGGAACGCCGGGCTTGACCGAAGCGGCTGCGCCCTTCTTGCTCCAGCCGATGGTCGGCAGCCATTCCAGATAATAGGCCAATGCGAATTGCATCACGATTCCGGTTGCGATCAGCAGCGTGTCATATGGCAGGCCGCCGGGGTTCACCAGCTTCATCACCTGTGCCACCATCGCCAGCAGCGTACCAGCAATGAAGACCGGCAGCGAATGCTTGCCGAGAATGGCGAGCGGGTTGTCGGGCGCAGTGCGGGCGATGTGGTTCAGCGTCGGGACCACGGCAATAAGATAGGCAATAGCCAGCACGTGCAGCAGGCGCGGACCCGACAGGAACGTCTTGTCGAAGCCGGTGATGACCATCGGCATTCCCATCGATGCATCGATACCCCAGAGCGGGATGCGCACCCACGCCAACGCCAGCACCAGATAGCCGACGGCAAGGCCGATCAGCAGCGGATGCTTCGGCAGTTCGCCTCCGCGGCGCACATGCATCACGCCTGCGATACCGATTGCGAACAGGAACTGCCAGGACAGCGGATTGAGAAACCAGACGCCCTCGGTCGGATAATTGACCGGTGCCACGTGATAGAGGCCCGAGAGGAACCAGACCGTGCCGGAAACGCCGAGCATCAGCGGCAGGCTGATGCGCGCCAACAGAAGCAGGACCGGGGTCAGGACCAGCATCACGGCATACATGGACAGGATATTGTTATAGCCGAGCTGGTGGCCCATCGTGACGATGCCGAACAGCGCTTCGACCGGATGCTTGACCAGCGGAGCGATGTTGATCTGCGTCAGGAGTTCCGATCGCTTGAGGAAAAGGGCAGCGGCCGCGAAGATGGCGATGGTCGCCATGGTCGTCATGATATGCGCGGTATAAAGTACACCGGCGCGGCGCCACATCTTGAGCGACAGAAGCAGGCGATTGCCGGGAGCGAACTTCGATCCATAGGCAAGCGCGACGGCCATGCCGGAAATCAGCACGAAGGCTTCGGCCGAATCGGAAAATCCTAGATTTCTGTGTGTAAGATTCTCGTAGATCGTGCCGGGTACATGGTTGATGAAGATCGTTAGCAGCGCGAGTGCACGGAACACGTCAATGCGCGTATCGCGCATTTTCGCATTGGTTGCGTGCATCGCTTCTCCAGCGGTCGCAATATTCATTTACCAGCCTGCCTATCCTTGAAGGAAAGCACCCGCACTTGGGATTGCGAGGACTTTCCAATCTTCTTCGTGTCATTCCGGATGGGTGGCCGGAACGGTTTCACACGTTCTGCCGGGGCGTTCAGTGCCCGGTCTTGGTGTGGGTTATATATCCGTAAATTCGTGCAGAACCGGGTTGGTTCCGATCAACTTTCGTTCCAGTGGATAACATTATGCCAGTCCGGACTGGCCTGACCGGGAACGTGTTTCGCCAATGAATACTTGCCGAAGCGCGGTTGCGTCGCATAAATGCGATAAAACAAATAGATAGAGAGCCGCTTCCGTTTCCGGTAAACAGAACGCCTCTATTGCCCGAATTCCATCACGTTTTTCCCGTTAGGCTTCGTTCATGAACACGCCCGCTCACCAGACTGAAACCGACCGCTGCCGCATCGTGCTGGTTGCGCCCCCGCTTGCCGACGGCGCGGCGCTCGCAAAACTGTTGACGGCTGCGCTTTCGGGCGGTGACGTTGCAAGCGTCATTCTCGACCCCGGCGATCTCGACGAGGCCACTTTTCAGGCCGCCGCCGAAAAGGCGATCCCGGTCATTCAGGAAAAGGGCGCTGCCGCGCTCATCCTCAATGATACGCGCATTGCAGGTCGCGTCGGGGCCGACGGCATCCATATCGAAGGCAAGGCTGCCGATCTGGCCGAGGCGATAGAAAAGCACACGCCGAAGATGATTGTCGGCACCGGCAATCTGCGCGACCGCCATGGTGCGATGGAAATCGGCGAATTGCAGCCCGACTATGTGTTCTTCGGAAAAATCGGTGCGGACAACAAGCCGGACGCTCATCCGCGCAACCTGGCGCTCGCCGAATGGTGGGCACAGATGGTGGAGATCCCCTGCATTGCGCAGGCCGGAAGCGCGCTGGAAAGCATTATCCCGGCCGCGGAAACCGGCGCGGATTTCGTGGCGCTCGGACGTGCAGTCTTCGACGCCGAAGACCCGGCGCAGGCTGTTGCGGAAGCCAACCGGCTGCTCGACGAAAAAGCGCCGCGCTTTGAAAACTGATACCTCATCAAGGTCTTGCCGATGCCCATGAAGAACAAATTTCTTCTCGCTGCCGTTATGTCTCTCGCGCTGCCGGTGCTGCCTGTTCTGGCAGCCGGCGAGCCGGTGCACGGCCAGAAGAGCGGCAAGCAGGGCAATCATCAGGGCACGAAGGCCGACAAGCCTGCCAAGCCGGTCATGCTGCCGCAACCGGCAACCACGGAACCGATGCCGCATATCGATCCGAGCCGTTTCGGCGACAAGCCGGCGGACGAGGCTTTCGGCGCATTCCAGCGCGGCCTTTATCTGACCGCCTTCAATCTGGCCAAACCACAGGCCGAAAAGGGCGACCCGGCATCGCAGACGCTCATCGCGGAGATTTATGCGCGTGGTCTCGGCATTCCCGCCAACCAGAAACTGGCGGCGGAATGGTACGAGAAGGCGGCCAATAACGGTGTTGTCGAAGCGCAGTTCCGGTACGCGGCTCTTCTGCTTCAGGGCACCTATACCGCGAAAGACCCCGTCAAGGCGGAAGAACTGATGAAGAAGGCTGCCGAGGGCGGCAACGCCATGGCGCAGTTCAACTACGGCCAGATGCTGATGGTGAAGACGCCGGGCAAGCCCGGCCTCGACCTCGCCTTCCCGTGGTTCGAGAAGGCAGCCGAGGCGAAGCTTGCCGATGCGCAATATGCGGTCAGCCAGGTTTACGCCAATGGCACCCCGACCATTCCTCGCGACGACAAGAAGGCGCGCGTCTACCTCCTGCTCGCAGCAGCGCAAGGCTATGACACCGCACAATTCGACCTTGGCCGCTGGCTGATCGAGGGGCGCGGCGGCGACCGCAATTACGAACAGGGTTTCGGCTGGATGCAGCTTGGCGCGCAGCGCGGCATGGTTATGGCGCAGGCATGGCTCGCGCGTCTCTACCGCGATGGCATCGGCACCGAAGGCGATCTGGTGAAGGCCGCCGCCTGGTATATCGTCGCACAGCGGGCCGGTTTCCGCGCGCCGGACCTCAACGACATGATGGACGGACTGGCTGACGATCAGATCAAGCAAGCCATAGAAACCGCCAATAACCTGCGCGTCCGCTGATTTTTGAGCGGTTTTTTCAAACGGGACCGGCCCTCTTTTCGTGGTCAGGCTTGCACAAAGCGTCGTTTTATGGTCTTGGAAACGCGATTATCGCGGCTCGAATATGAGATGCTCAGGCAATCCCCGAAATAAAGCCGGGCCGCACATAGTTTCACATTTTCATTCCGGATCAAGCTCATGAAGATCAATGGTAACGAAATCCGCCCCGGCAATGTCATCGAACATGCTGGCGGCCTGTGGGTTGCAGTCAAGACCAATGCCGTCAAGCCCGGCAAGGGCGGCGCCTACAATCAGGTCGAACTGAAGAACCTCATCAACGGCACCAAGCTCAACGAACGTTTCCGCGCCGCCGAAACCGTCGAGCGCGTTCGTCTGGAACAGAAGGATTTCTCGTTCCTCTACGAACAGGGCGAAGCGCTGATCTTCATGGACACGGAATCCTACGAGCAGCTCGAACTGGCCAAGGATTTCGTCGGCGACCGCTCCGCCTTCCTGCAGGACGGCATGATGGTCACTGTCGAACTTTACGAAGAAAAGCCGATCGGCATCCGCCTGCCGGATCAGGTCACGCTCGCCATCACCGAAGCCGATCCGGTCGTCAAGGGCCAGACCGCCGCTTCGTCCTACAAGCCGGCGGTGCTTGAAAACGGTATCCGCATCCTCGTTCCGCCATTCATCGAATCGGGCGAACGCGTAATCGTCGACACCAACGAACTGACCTACGTCAGCCGCGCCTGATCCGTCTCTGACTATGGCGGCGTCCCGCCGTGGCGCCGCATGTCGCATCCTTGCGACCGTTCTTTCTCAGATCGCTCAATTCCCTGACCGTCCGCCGTATATGTTCGCGGCTGGATGTTCGCCCTCCCTTTTTAACGAAATGCATGATCCTCTTTAAACTCCACGCTTAGGGATCGTGCTTACAAGGACAATGAAATGGCCCGCTCAGCCCTTCTCAACGTTATGGTACAGGCCGCTATGAAGGCCGGCCGCAGCCTCGCTCGCGATTTTGGCGAAGTCCAGAATCTTCAGGTTTCTCTCAAGGGCCCCGGCGACTATGTCAGCCAGGCAGACCGCCGCGCCGAAAAGATCGTCTACACGGAATTGAGCCGCGCCCGCCCGGATTACGGCTTCCTGATGGAAGAATCCGGCGAGATTGAATCCAAGGACGGACAGCACCGCTGGCTGGTCGATCCGCTCGACGGCACCACGAACTTCCTGCACGGCATTCCGGTTTTTGCTGTTTCCATCGCCCTTGAGCGTCAGGGACAGATCGTCGCCGGCGTCATCTACAATCCGGCCATGGACGAGCTTTACACCGCAGAACGCGGTGGCGGCGCATTCCTCAACGACCGCCGCCTGCGCGTCGCATCGCGCAACAAGCTGGTCGATTCCGTCATCGGCACCGGCATCCCGCATCTGGGCCGCGGTCATCACGGCCATTATCTGGTCGAGCTGCGCAATGTCATGGCCGAAACCGCAGGCATCCGCCGCATGGGTGCGGTCGCGCTTGATCTCGCCTATGTCGCGGGCGGCCGCCTGGACGGCTTCTGGGAAGATGGCATGCATCCGTGGGATCTCGGCGCCGGCATCCTGATGGTGCGCGAAGCTGGCGGTTTCGTCTCGGACAAGAATGGCGGACAGGATATGTTCACCAATCACTCGATCGTCGCCGGCAACGAAACCATTCACGGCGCGCTTCTCAAGACGATCAAAAAGCCGATCTGATATTCCCAGCATTATTCGCTTTTTGAATCAGCGCGTCGCATGAAAGCGGCGCGCTGAAGCATTTCTGCCTTCATTTTTTCGTAACCAGACGATTCCGCTTCACGAATTAATGAAGTAGGCTCCTGTGCAAACACGCGACCATGGAGCGCAACGCATGAGCGATTTGAGACTTTCCCGGGAACGTCTGGATGAGGGACGCGATTACGACCCCTACCGCCTTTCGAGCCCGCGCATTGTCATTCTCACCATGGCGATCTTCCTTATTATTGTAGCCTTTCTGGCTGCAATCCTAATGCGGCAGATTCACACGTTCTTCGTCACCAATCCCGGGCTCAACGGGCTTATTCTCGGCGTTCTGCTGGTCGGCATCCTGCTCGCTTTCGGACAGGTGCTCCGGCTTCTGCCGGAAATTCGCTGGGTCAATTCATTCCGCGACGGCGACCGCGAGGGCACCGCGCGCCCGCCCGTGCTGCTGGCGCCGATGCGCGCACTCATCGGGCGTCGCCAGTCGATGGCGCTTTCCACCGCCTCCATGCGCTCGATTCTCGATTCCATCGCGACCCGCCTTGACGAAAGCCGCGATATATCGCGCTATCTGATCGGGCTTCTGGTCTTTCTTGGCCTTCTCGGCACCTTCTGGGGCCTTCTGGAAACCGTCGGCTCCATTGGTCGGACTATCCAGACCCTCGATCCCAATTCGGGCAGTACCGGTGACGTTCTCGATGCATTGAAGGCAGGCCTGCAAGCACCGCTTTCCGGCATGGGCACGGCTTTCTCGTCGTCGCTCTTCGGCCTCTCGGGTTCGCTGATCCTTGGCTTCCTCGACCTGCAAGCGGGCCGCGCACAGAACCGCTTCTATACGGAACTGGAAAACTGGCTTTCCTCCGTCACCGATCTCGGCTCGGACGCGGACCAGCACGGCGGCACGGAAGAAATCCGTAATCTGGCCGACCGGCTGCAGAACATGCATGGCGGCGATGCATCCACGCAGCGCACAACGGCAGCACTTGCCAATCTTGCCGAAGGCATACAGGGCCTCGTCAAGAACATGCGCAGCGAACAGCAGATCATGCGCGACTGGGTGGAAAAGCAGGCCGACGAGCAGAAGGCGATCCGCCAGACGCTCGACCGCCTCACCCGGGCCATCGGAGAGCGTCCGCATGACCGCAAGTCCGACCGCACGGACAAGGCGGAGTAATTCCCATGGCTCTTGCCCGCAACCGCCGCACCCAAAGGCATGTCGATTACTGGCCGGGTTTCGTCGATGCCCTGACGACGCTGCTCTTGGCAATCATGTTCCTGCTGACCGTTTTCGTGCTGGCGCAGTTCCTGCTCAGCCGTGAGGTCAACAACAAGGACAGCGTGCTTGCCCGCCTCAACAGCCAGATTCAGGAACTGACTCAGCTCCTGTCGCTGGAGCGCAGCAATTCGCAGGACATGCAGGACACCATCGCCAATCTGCAAGCCTCGCTGTCCACGGCGGAAACCGAGCGTTCGCGCCTGCAAAGCCTGCTGAACGAAGGAAGTGGCGCAGGTGCCGCCGCTGAAAAGCGCGCCGGGGAACTGTCGGCAAGCCTCGATGCCGAAAAGCAGGTCAGCGCCCGCGCGCTCAGTCAGGTAGAGCTGCTGAACCAGCAGATTTCGGCTCTGCGCCGCCAGATCGCGGCACTTGAAGATGCGCTCAACGCTTCTGAAAGCCGCGACCGCGAATCGAATGCCAAGATCGCCGATCTGGGGCGCCGCCTGAACGTTGCGCTGGCCCAGCGGGTGCAGGAACTGAACCGCTACCGGTCGGACTTCTTCGGGCGTCTGCGTGAGATCCTGTCCGACAAGGAAAATATCCGCATTGTCGGCGACCGTTTCGTCTTCCAGTCGGAAGTGCTGTTCCCGACAGGCTCGTCTGATATCAATCCCGCCGGTCAGGACGAAATGAAAAAGCTCGCCGATGCGGTAAACCAGCTCAATCAGGAAATCCCGGACGACATCAACTGGGTGCTGCGTGTCGACGGCCATACCGATAATGTGCCGCTGGCAGGCACCGGGCGCTTCCGCGACAATTGGGAGCTTTCATCGGCCCGCGCCACCGCTGTAGTCAAATTCCTGATCGCCAATGGAGTCCCGGCCAACCGGCTCGTTGCCGCAGGCTTCGGGGAATATCAGCCGCTCGATGCCTCGGACACCGCCGATGCCCGCGCCAAGAACCGCCGCATCGAGCTGAAACTGACGGAGAGATAAAGGCATAAACGGGGAGAAGGGGTCCCCGTCTATTTGGCGACGAAGACCTCTTGTCACTTTATGTATCTAATGGATTTTTCGAATTTGACGTTTGAAACAGCATCTCATTCAGTCGGGATTCAAACGTCAAATTCAATCCACTAGCCCCGCATTGAATTGCAGTTTGGCGAGGCGGGCATAGATACCGCCCTTCTCGACGAGGGTTTGATGCGTCCCCTCTTCGACGATGCGGCCATGGTCGAGGACGAGGATGCGGTCGGCCTTGAGCACGGTCGCAAGCCGATGAGCGACGACAAGTGTCGTGCGGTCAGCCATCAGGCCGTCCAGAGCCTTTTGCACCAGCATTTCGCTTTCAGCATCGAGCGCCGATGTCGCCTCGTCAAGCAACAGGATGGGCGCGGCACGCAGGATTGCCCGGGCGATGGCGATGCGCTGGCGCTGGCCGCCCGAAAGCGTCACCCCGCGTTCGCCCACTTCCGTGTCATAGCTCTTGTCGAGCGACATGATGAAATCATGCGCGAGGGCGGCTTTTGCCGCTGCCATAATTTCCTCATCGGTTGCGCCCGGCCTGCCGAACGCGATGTTTTCGCGCACGCTAGTGGCGAAAATCGCCACATCCTGCGGCACGGTCGAGATGCGCGCGCGAACGGCCTGCGGGTCGGCATCAGGCAAGGCAACACCGTCGATGAGTATCCTGCCCGACTGGGGATCATAATAGCGCATGACCAGCGCGAAGATCGTGCTCTTGCCCGCGCCCGAGGGCCCGACAATCGCAACCGTCTCGCCGGGCTTCACCGTAAAGCTGACGCCGTTGAGCGACGGCGCATCCGGTCGCGTCGGATAGGAGAAGTGCACGGAATCGAACACGATCTCGCCTCGCGGCGGCGCCGGCATGGCAACGGGCTTCGCAGGCGGGGCAATACCCGGCTGCTCATCGAGAATTTCGACAAGCCGCTCCGTCGCGCCTGCGGCCTGCGCCAGCTCGCCACCCACTTCCGACAAGGCCCCGAAGGAACTGCCTGCAAAAACGGCATAGAGCACGAACTGGCCGAGCGTACCGGCAGACATCGTACCGGCCAGCACGTCACGCGAACCGAACCACAGCACGGCCACGATGCTGGAGAAGATGAGGAAAATGGCAAAAGCAGTCAGAACCGCGCGCGCCTGAATGGAAGAGCGTGCTGCCTGGAAAGACTTTTCCACGGCGCTGCCAAATCGACCCACCACCATTTCCTCGTTGGTGAAGGCCTGCAATGTGCGCATCGCGCCGATCTGTTCGCTGGCATAGGCGTTGGCTTTCGCCAGCATGTCCTGTGTCATGCGCGAGCGGCGGCGCACGGAGCGCCCGAAGGCGATAAGCGGAATGACGATGACCGGAATGGCCGCGATGACCAGCGCCGAAAGTTTCGGGCTCGTGACAACCATCATCGCCAGCGCCCCGACACCCAGAATCATGTTGCGCAGCGCAACAGAGGCCGTCGCGCCGACCACAGACTTGATCTGCACCGTGTCGGATGACAGGCGCGAGACAATTTCTCCCGACTGCGAGCGGTCGAAAAATTCCGGCGAAAGCGCCGTCACATGCGAGAAGACCGCATTGCGCAGATCGGCCACCACCCGCTCACCGAGCGAGATCACGAAGAAGTAGCGCAGGCCCGATGCAAGCGCGAGAATGAGCGCCAGCGCCACGAGCATGCCGAAGTAATTATTGACGAAGATCGCATTCGAACCGGTGAAGCCGTGATCGATCATGCGGCGCAACGCGACCGGCACGGCAAGGGTCGTCACGGCGGCAAGCACCAGCGAGAAGAGCGCACCTGCAACCAGTCCCTTATAGGGCGCGAGGAACGGCGCCACTCTCTTGAGTGGCTTCAGCGAACGGCGTTGGCGGCTTTCTTTTGCGGTCAATTCATGATTCATATCAATTTCAGTATCCCGGTCGGCCATTCTTGTGTTTGCGCCCTTGTTATTGCCGTGCGCCTGATGTATAGGCTCGCCAACCCTTTTGGAAGCCGTTGCCTGCAGGTAATGGGTCTTCATATCTGCCATTGGGCGAAAGTGCCGCAGTTTCGATAGTCAAGGCTGCGCTTTTCACCCCAGACTTTCAGGATTGAGAAGATGAAAGCCAATATCCATCCCGACTACCACACCATCAAGGTCGTGATGACCGATGGCACCGAATACACGACCCGCTCGACCTGGGGCAAGGAAGGCGATACGATGAACCTCGATATCGACCCGACCACCCATCCGGCCTGGACGGGCGGTTCGCAGACCCTGCTCGATCGCGGCGGTCGCGTTACGAAGTTCAAGAACCGTTTCGGCAATCTCGGCATCTGATCCGATATTGCATCTGGTTGAAAAGCCCCGCCTCGGCGGGGTTTTTTATTGCCCTGGTTTTTCGTTTCGCAAGGCACAAAAAATCCCGGACAAGGCCGGGATTTTTCAAAAACAATCTTGAGAACCGGATCAGGCGCTCAGCTTTTCCATCACTTCGTCGCTGACTTCGAAGTTCGTGTAGACGTTCTGCACGTCGTCATCGTCTTCAAGCACGTTGAGAAGCTTGAGAACAGAACGCGCCTTTTCCTCGTCCAGTTCGGTATTGGTCTGCGGCTTCCAGATCGTCTTGATCGATTCGGCCTCACCGAGAGCAGCTTCCAGAGCCTTCGACACTTCGCCGATGTCTTCAAACGCGCAGATGATGACGTGTTCTTCTTCGCCGGACTGCACATCGTCAGCGCCAGCTTCGATGGCTGCTTCCATCACCTTGTCGGCGTCGCCAACAGACGACTTGTAGATGATTTCCCCAACGCGATCGAACATGAAGGAAACCGAACCGGTTTCGCCCAGCGCACCGCCCGACTTCGTGAAGGCTGCACGGACATTGGATGCCGTGCGGTTACGGTTGTCCGTCAGCGCTTCCACGATGACCGATACGCCGCCGGGACCACGGCCTTCGTAGCGCACTTCATCATAGTTCTCGCCGTCATTGCCGGCAGCCTTCTTGATGGCGCGCTCGATATTGTCCTTTGGCATGGACTGCGCCTTGGCGTTCTGGATCGCCAGACGCAGACGCGGGTTCATCGCAGGATCAGGCAGACCCTGCTTGGCAGCGACGGTGATTTCGCGCCCGAGCTTGGAAAACATTTTCGACCGCACCGCATCCTGACGGCCCTTGCGGTGCATGATATTCTTAAACTGTGAATGGCCGGCCATGGCACCCCTGTTCTGTTTAAAATGCTGCGCACGGAAGCGTCACGCATGAAACAGAGATCAAGCAGAGAAGGGCCGCGGTCGGGCCACAGTGCTTTCCGTGCAGAATGGCGGCGTTATAAGGAATTCAGGCCCATTCGTCCAGCAAAAGCGCTACAAACATCGATTCCCTGTCAATAAAGGCAATATCGCTCGACCCGGCGGGCAAAGCCGATTATCTATAAATTCATGATTCAGCCTCCCCACAACACCCCCGGCGAAACCATCGCAGCCCGCATCAGCCGCATCCTTGCCGACCGCATCATTGCGGGCGAGATCGAACCGGGCACCAAACTGCGACAGGATCACATCGCGGAAGAATTCGAAACCAGCCATGTGCCGGTCCGCGAAGCGTTCCGACGATTGGAGGCTCAGGGCCTTGCAGTATCGGAACCGCGACGCGGCGTCCGGGTTGCGTCGTTCGATATTGGTGAGATCAGGGAAGTTGCGGAAATGCGGGCGGCTCTGGAAGTTCTGGCGCTCCGCCACGCGGCACCGCACATCACGCAGGCAACGCTCGACGCCGCCGAACAGGCAACGCTGGAAGGCGACAAGTCGCGCGACGTCAGAAGCTGGGAAGACGCCAACCGCCGCTTTCATCGGCTCATACTCGACCCCTGCAAAATGCCGCGCCTGCTCGCCGCAATCGATGACCTTCACGCCGCCAGCGCGCGGTTCCTTTTCGCCACATGGCGCTCGGAATGGGAAGCCCGCACCGACCATGACCACCGGGCGATATTGCAAGCGCTGCGCCAGAACGATGTCGACAGCGCCGCCACGATACTCGCCAGGCACGTGCAATGGATCGGACACCGCCCGGTCAAGACTGCATCGGGCAAGACGCGCGATTCGTTCGCGATCGTCGGCTGACGCGATCGCACGCGCTTCCTTCCGACTTTAACCTATCTCTATACCCACGCGGATTTCAGGCGGCGGAGCGGGCTTTTTGCGCGCAACTTTCACAGCAAGGGATCGTGCCGTTCGTTCGGCTCTTGCGTTTATCGTCAGGAGCTTTAAAAAGATATAGATCGAATCTCAATTTTATCTATAATTCGAGGTAACCATGTCGACCATCACTCAAACGCGCCCATCCTTCAGCCCGCTTAATCTTGAAGCCCGCTCCCCGGCAATGCGCCTTGCGGCTGTAGCATTTGGCACGCTGGTTCTCGCCGTCTCGTCACAGATCGAAGTTCCGATGATTCCGGTTCCGATCACGCTGCAGACCCTGATCGTTCCGCTGATCGGCGCGCTCTATGGCTGGCGTCTTGGCATAGCCACGGTTCTGGCCTGGCTTGGAGAAGCAATGATGGGCCTTCCGGTTCTCGCAGGCGGCGCCGGTGGTCTTGCGCATTTCGCAGGCCCGACCGCAGGCTATCTCGTTTCCTTCCCGCTCATTGCTGCACTGACCGGTTATCTGGCCGAACGTGGCTGGAACGGCAACCGTGTCGGCCTCGCATTCGTCTCGTTCCTTGCTGCCAACATGATCTGCCTCGCTCTCGGTGCAGTCTGGCTGTCCACCCTCATCGGCGCTGAAAAGGCCGTCGCCTTCGGCGTGACGCCGTTCCTGCTCGGCGCTCTCATCAAGTCGGCTCTCGGCGCAGCGATCCTCAAGGCTGCAGCGCCGAACCGTTGACCATACGTCTGCGTGGCCATCATCTTCTTTGCATGCTGACTTATGTCGGCAAGGGCTACAGCCCGGCTTTCGTGGAAAATTACGATGCGATTGCCGGGCGGTTGAGCCGGGGAGAGGATATTCTTCTGGTCGATGGTCCCGATGACATCTGCGCGCCCCTGCTCTGCGGGGGCGACTGTCATTGTTATGAAGCAAGCGTCAGGAGACGCGACGCACTGGCGCTCAAGACCGTGGGCGAACTTCTGGGAACGGTACTTACCACGCCTTCCCCGTTCACGCTCGATGCGGAGCGGCTGGCAGCAATGCGCTCGAGCTTCGCCGACGGCACGCTGCGCGCGGCCTGCGAGCATTGCGAATGGTCTGATCTGTGCACCCGGATTGCGGGGCCGGAAAATTTCGAGGGCGTGAAAGTCACCGCACCTGTTTCTGCAACCGAAAGCGGTCGCTGAAACGGTTAACTCCAGAACGCCGGTATCGTCTCTTCCAGATGCGCGCCGATGCGCAGGGGAGCGGCCTTTTCTGCAAGCCCTGTGCGGTCCGAAATCTCGATGCCGACGCCGCAGATGGTGGCAGGGCCGTTCGCCGCCTCGAACCGTCCTTTCGGCACTTTGGACAGGAAGCGGTTGAGCGGCTCTTCCTTATCCATGCCGAGCGACGAGTCGTAATCGCCGCACATGCCTGCATCCGACATATAGGCCGTGCCATTGCGCAATATCTGGCAATCGGCTGTCGGCACATGCGTATGTGTGCCGACAACCGCGCTTGCGCGGCCATCGACAAAGTGGCCGAAACACTGTTTTTCGCTGGTCGCTTCGGCGTGGAAGTCGAAGAAGACGGCATCGGCCTGTTCACCAAGCGGACAGGCTTCCAGAATTTTCTCTGCAGCGATGAAAGGATCGTCGAGATCCGGATGCATGAATACCCGGCCCATGATGTTCGAAACCAGAACACGAGCGCCGTTCTTGGCGATATAAAGCCCCTCACCCTTGCCCGCCGTCCCTTTCGGGAAATTGGCCGGGCGCAGGAAGCGATCTTCGCGCCTGGAGAAATCCAGCGCCTCGCGCTGATCCCACACATGGTTGCCGGTCGTCACCACGTCGGCACCGGCACGAATGGTGTCGTGAAAAATCTCTTCGGTAATGCCGAAACCGCCAGCGGCGTTCTCGCCGTTGACGATAACGAAATCCAGCTTCAGATCGGAAATCAGCCCCGGCAGCTTTTCATAAACCGCGGTACGGCCCGACCGGCCCACCATATCACCAAGAAAAAGCAATCTCATGAGATTGCCTTATAAACCTGCGCCAAGCGAACGCAAGCCGGTCAGGGCATTTTGGAGTCAGGCGGCATCGCCTGACATCGCATAAATGCAGGAGCAAAAACTAGAGCGCCGACCCGGTTCCAAGCGAACGCAGGCCGCTTTCAGTCAGTATCTGGTTGAGCGCGATATCGTGCGGCTCATCGGGCACATGTTCGACTTCCTGACAGTCGAAGGCCATGCCGATCAGCAGCGGCTGCAAACCGCGCTCGGTAAAGCGTGCCAGCGCGCGGTCGTAATGCCCCGCACCGTAGCCGAGCCTGTGGCCACGCCGGTCGAAGCCGGCAAGCGGCATCAGCATGATCGCCGGATCGACAACCGGCGCGTCTTCCCCCGGTCCCATCGTGCCGAAACCAGTCTGCACCAGCTCGGTGTCCGGCAGATATTCACGAAAGGCAATCGTTTCCTTGTCCAGAACGACGGGCAGGCAGAGCCGTGCGCCTTTGGCGCGGAAGGCGGACAAAAGGGGACGCGGATCGATTTCGGACCGGATCGGCCAGTAGCCTGCAATCAGGGTGCCTTTGGGAACGTCGATCGCGGCCTCACCCTTTTTGGCAGCCGCCAGAGAAGCCTCGTAATGAAAGCGCGGATCAAGCGCATCGCGGATTGCAAGAATCCTGCGTCTCAGCTCCTGCTTTTCCAGACCGGGGCTACGCTCCGTTGCCGTCATGCCAAGCCACTCCCTGCTGCCGTGTTTCGCCATGCAGTGGAACCGCAATATGACAATCCGTCAAGTGACTCCGCCCGCCCCTTGGGCGATCTTCTCGGAACGGTCGCGGATGACCTTCAAAACGACGCGATGGAAGTCATTCAGGAACAATTTTCCCCACAGGTCGCAATAGAAATCGATCGGCGTTGCGATCTGGTAATGGGTCGTCAGCGTAAGGCGCGTATGGCCGTTCGTCAGTGGTTCGAGACTGTAGTCGCCCTGGGCAAGCTTAAGATAGGTGCTGTCGACCTTGATATGCGCCTCAACCTCGGGCGGTATGGACCCCGGGCCGAAGCGGAAATCCCACGCCAGAAGCCGGTTTTCTTCCCATTGCGTGACAATTTCCTGAAAATTGACGCCATGTGTCCACCGGAGCTGGCGCACCGCCCCGATGCCCTCTCCTTCAAGCCGCGCATCCACCGGCTGCGGCACACCCAATATGCCATGACTGAATGTCCACGACAGTTCGTGGGGGCGCACATCGCGGATTTCGACCGTCTGCCGCCAGACAACTTCCGGCGGGGCTGCGATTTCGACTACCGTCGTGACGAAACTGTCGTGCGGAGCATAGGTCATCTGAAGCTCGGCAGGCAGCACCAGCAGCGGCAGCGCAATGACCAGAGTGGTCGAGTGCCGCGAGCGGAACTGCCGGATGATCCATAGTGTCACCGCCGAACCGAGCGCCGAAAACACCATGAAAAATGGAGCGGCCATGGCCACGCAAATGCCAGCCTCATGGAAAAGCACCATGCTGGTCACGACAAGCCCGCCAATGATGGCCCAGCCCATGCGCACATGACGCCAAAGCCCCTTTTGCGCGCGCGGGTCCGACAGGCAGGAGGCGAGGCTCGCAACAGCCATCGGCAACAGGGCGAGCCCGGCAATGACCGGCATCGCGTCCATGTAATGGCGCGACCAGATCATGACATAAAGCAGAAGCCCGTAAACGAATGCGACGGGTATCGCGATGGCCAGTCTTTCCGATGAATCGGGCGATGCTGTTTCGGGAGATTTCATCAAGATGCGCAAATGGTTGGAGTTTTGCGCCTGTTTACGAACAAATTGTCCGCAAGATCAAGCCTATAGCGAACATGCTACAAGCCGGGAAAAGAAAGCGGCGACCACGACGACCGATGGTAGTGATTGATCCCGGGAACCTACAAAGTAGGTGGGCGCCATATGCGAAAGCCCGCAAGCCTTCACAGGGACAGCTCCCTTAGAGATCAATAAGGCCCCGGGGATGCTGTTACACCTGTCGGGAAGCGCAGTTCGCCAGCGACCAATATAGTATCTGCCGGACAGGAACGCCAGTGGCTTGCGCCAGCCCAACAGGAAATCTTTTCA
>MTEY01002155.1_pt1 | contig 48381 bp, 51 predicted proteins | sample 1042721 | NCBI WGS metagenome assembly MTEY01 (sample SAMN06185809, study PRJNA358809) | soil metagenome | isolation source: soil biostimulated with seedmeal as carbon source | place: India | collected 2015-05-23 | reverse complement strand
GCTCCTCTGACTGGACTCGAACCAGTGACATACGGATTAACAGTCCGCCGTTCTACCGACTGAACTACAGAGGAATCGTGTGAACGAGGCGCATAGTAGCGACCTCGGTACGCCTTGTCAAAGGGTGAAAACACCCTTTTTGATCGTTTGCCGACAATTTCAGCAAATCGCTGATTTAATAGTAAATTTGCGGTGAAATTACACAGCAGGATGCGCCGCCTGCGAGCAGGCGGCGCAGCTGTTTAGAACAGCACGGAGTAGTTCAGACCAAACGTACGGCCACGGCCTTTATAGGTATACAGACCCGGAGCGCCATACGTTGGGCTATACAGCCCTGGTGCGCGCTGTCCCCAGGCGGTGGTGTAGTCTTTGTCCAGTACGTTTTCCACGCTGAAGCTCACTTTACCCACCGGCAGGGCGTAGCTGCCCAGGAAGTCGACCGTGTTATAGCCATCGATCTTCTTACCGTCGGCATCAGAGACGTCAAAGGTCTGGGTACTCTGCACGCGCAGGGTCCAGTCGCCCGGTGCCCAGTTGACCCAGGCGCTGGCTTTCGACGGGCTGGCGCTGTCTACCGTCAGCTTCTCCCATTTACCGTTTTCACGGGTTTCAGACTTAATGGCGTTAAAGTTCGCGCCGGTGCTCCAGTCGCTGTCGGTGAAGAAATAGTCCACCTGACCTTCCACCCCGTAGATACGACGTTTGTCATCTTCCAGGTTGATGGTCATATCGGTTTTGTTGATGGTGATGGTTTTATCCGAGAGCGAGTAGTACGCCGCAACCTGCGTGCGCAGGTTATCGCCGGTGTAGCGCCAGCCCAGCTCGTAAGCGTTAACCTTAATGCCGTCCAGCGTCGAGTCGTTAACGTTCACGCTGTTCAGCAGGCGATAGTGCCCGTCAACCAGCTGATAGGTGCCGGAGCCGTAGTACTTCGCCAGGTCCGGGATTTCGAAGCCCTGGGAGAAGTTAAACCACAACTGCTGCTGTTCGGTCAGGCGGCCAAGGATCCCGGCGTTAAACAGGAAGTTGTTGTAATTGGTCTTCCCGCCCGGTACCGCGTCTGCGGAGGTAGCCTTACCGGTGGCGATAGCCTGCTGCTGGGCGTAACCAACAAAGTCATCCACCTTGTTTTCGGTGTACTGATAACGCACGCCGCCGCTCAGGGTGATGGCGTCAATGTCATAGCTCGCCTGCAGGAACGGGGCGAGGTTGGTAATGCTGTAACCCGGATAACGTCCCACATTGTACGCATTGTCCAGCTTCATGCCGCCGCTCGCCGCCGCTTTACTCAGGTCGAAGAACTGCTGGTTGGCATCGAAGGTTTCATGGTCGGCATCCACGCCCCAGGTCAGGGTTAAATCATCCACCGGCTTGCTGTTCAGTGTCAGCTTACCGCCGTAAAAATCGGTTTTCTGCTGAGAGGCACCGATGCTGGTGACCGTCCCTTTGCTCAGGGTCGGGAACGGGTAGTAGGTCAGACTCTCGTCACGGTAGTAGATCTGCGCGACCAGATCCTGTCCCCAGAAATCGGTATTGGAGTACTGCAGGTTAATCAGATGGCGCTCGGTACCGGGAATACGGTCAGAATCCAGGTTGTTTTTGTTATACGCAGTGGCATCACCCGTTACTGCCGAGAAGTTCTTCCCGAGGTACAGGCCATGCTTGCCATCGGATTCGCTCTTGTAGTACTGGGTGGTTAACTGCAGCTGCTGGTGATCGTCAATGTTGATGGTGCCGGTGCCCATCACATCAATACGGTCCGAATACTGTAAGCCGGTCTGGGTGTTATCGATGATCACCTCGTCGCCGTTGCCGTCATACCAGCCGCCGTAACGCTGATAAGAAACGGACAGGCGACCAGACGCGTTATCATTACCGCCGCTGACCGCCGCCGACACGTTCTCATCGTGGTCGTTGTGGCTGTTAAACCCGCTTTTTGCCCCGGTCTGGAATTCGACTTCCGTCTCCGGCTGACCTTTTTTGGTGACGATGTTCACCAGGCCGCCGGTACTGCCGCCGCCGTACAGCGAGGTGGCGCCGGAAATCACTTCGATACGGTCGATGTTGAACGGATCGATAGAGTCAAGCTGACGGCTGTCGCTACGGGAGGAGTTCAGACGCACACCGTCCACCATCACCATCATTGAACGGCCGCGCAGGTTCATACCGTAGTTGGTGCGCCCCTGGCTGCTGACGTCCATGCCCGGGATCAGCTGCGCCAGCACGTCTTTAATCTCTTTCCCGCCCTGAACCTGCTGCTCAATTTCCGCACGCTCAATAACCCAGGTGGTCTGCGCCATCTCCGCCACGCTGCGGTGTGCGCGGCTGGCGGAGACAACGATATTTTCTTCCTTTTGTTCTTCTGCCCACGCAGAGGTCGAAAGCATGGCAAGCAAGCACGGATTTAAAACCCAAAGATGAGAACGTTTCATTGTTATGTTGATCCTGATTGTGTGTGTCAGTACTCGGTGGTCTGTGCTAATGGTTTAAAAACCTGGCTGTTATCCACGCTGGTGGTGCTACGCCAGTGGATCACGCCGGGGGTGGTGGCCAGCTCAAACGGCTCGTCGTCGTGCGCGCGATTGAGAATTCGCGCGGCGCGCCAGGCCATCAGGCTAAGCTGGGGTTCGGCAATGCCGAGACGGTGCATCCCGGCATTCACGGCAAACAGGCGGTTGCTCTGCGGGCCGTCCCATTCAAGGGTGAAATCGTTGTTGATGTGAAAAGCTTCATCGGCATCCAGGTGCAGACGATGGGAGAGCGGGGCCAGAAACGCAGGCGGCGCGGCGCGGTAGCCAGTGGCAAAGATCACCACGTCGCTCTCCAGCTGTTCGCGGCCGCCGTCGAGGTGATGCTGTAGCGTCAGGCGCTGCCCGTTTGGCAGTCGCGTGAGGGCGGTCACCGAGCGGGACGGCATCAGGTGCGCCCAGGGTTTTTCTCGCAGCACTTCGAAGCGGTGGTACATGGCGCGGTAAATCGCCAGCAGGGACTCGGTGGTGATACCGTCAGAGGTCATCTTCTGCTCGTGCAGCATCTGACGACGGGCCTCTTCACCAAGCGTGGAGAAGCTGTCCACGTACTCCGGCGTGAAATACTCGTTGGCAAACGCGGCCTCATCCAGGGCGTTGTAGTTGTTGCGGCGCGACACCCAATTCAGGCTCAGCGGCTGACCCCACTCCCCGCGGAAGATATTCAAAAACAGATCGGCACCGCTCTGGCCGCCGCCAACGACGGTCACCCGTTTGCCCGCCAAATCTGGCGTGCGCAGCATCATCTCGCTGGCGTGGAAGCAGCTGTCATCCTGCGCGGTCACGCAGTCGGGGAGGTTGATCTGTTTGCCAATCCCCACGCAGACGTGGCGCGCCAGGAAGCGATCGCGCTGGGTCACCACCTCAAACAGGCCCTTTTTCTCATCAAAACTCACCTGCTGCACCTGCTGGCTGAAGGCGAGGTTGGTGAGGTTTTCCGCCGCCCAGCTCAGGTAATCAGCAAACTCTTCGCGGGAGACGGTGCGCTGCTCGGTGGTCAGAAAACGGTAGAACTTTTTACGCTGCACCAGGTAGTTGAGAAAGCTGTGACGGTTGGTCGGCTCCACGGCGCTGACCAGATCCTTCAGGAAGCTGGTTTGCATGTGGCAGTCCGGGACCATCATCCCCGGGTGCCAGGAGAAATGCGGCTTGCGTTCAAGGAACAGTGAGCTAAATCCGTCCAGCCCCTCTGCAAGGGCTGCGATGCTGAGGTTAAACGGGCCAATACCAATGCCGATGAAATCATACGTTTTCATTGCGCTGACTCCTGGGAGACCAGAAAAAGGGGGTTATCGAGATCGCAGACGTAGTTCGGCAGCATGCGGCTGCCACCGTCGTGTTCGGAGAAGGTGAGTTTGACCGGGTTGAGGATCACGCGAATAATCTGCGGCTTAAACAGGTCGAATTTCGCGAAACGTTCTGCAAGATCCGGATGCGCGGCCATATAACGGCGCAAAACCTGCGCCAGGATCTGGTAGAAGCGGGTTTCGCTGACGCCGCTTTGCTGCGTGAGACGCGAGATAAAACGCAGCACCGTCACGAAGTTGCCGGTTTGCAGGTCATGAATGATGTACTCCGCGCTCAGACGCGCCGTAACGGCTTTCACCTGTTGCGACAGGCTTTCCGCCTGCGGGAAATCTTCATCCACCAGCCGCATATCACCCTGGAAATCCTTCAGCAGAATGCGCTGCGGTACGTAGTCTTTCATCACCAGCGTCACGTTCTGGCCGTGGGCGATGAGCGCCACGCCGTAGCGGCAGAGCAGGTGATAGAACGGGATCACCGTGGCATCGAACAGTTTTTCCAGCCAGGCTTCGGCGGTTAATCCCGAATGCGCAATCCACGCGTCAATCAGCGGGCGTCCGGCGTTGTCGGTCTCCATCAGCGCCGCCATCAGTACCGCCTGCTCGCCGTCCTGCAGATAGCAGGACGGGTTTTCGCGCCAGATCACACCCAGCATCTCCTGATAGCGATAGGGCGCTTTCGGTAATGCGGCGTAACCGGTATGCGCCAGATATCCGGCGGCGGGTTCACCAAGCACCTGCGCGCCAGAGCGGGTGAGAGTGGCGTCGCTGGCAAACTGCTGCTGTAACCAACGCGAAGCCAGCGGACCGGCGGCAATGTACTTGCCCGGAATGCCGCGATAGCAGGAGGTGTTGTAGATGGTCAGCGGCAGCTTGATGTCATACGGCGCGCGACGGCTGGCGTTGGTCAGCGTGCGCAGAGACTGTTGGGCCAGATACTCATCGCCAAATTCCCCCAGCTCCACCATCTCACCGCGCGCGAGCTGCGCCAGGAAATGGACGGCAATTTTTTGCTGCCACTGCCACGGGTGCAGCGGCACCGGCAGCCAGCTGTCGTCAAGCTTAAGCGTCTGCCAGCGGGCGTCAAAGCGTGCGCGCTCAGCATTGTCCATGGTGCTGGCCAGCAGGGAGTTGATATCGCAATCGACATCGCTGCTCCAGACCAGATGCTCGCGCTGCACGGCAACCCAGTGCAGGCGAAAACGGCCACGGTATTCCGGCGCGTACTGGCGCAGCGCATCCAGCCCCCAGCCGCGGCGTCCCTTGTTAAAAATGAACTTGGGATGGCCGCTCATCAGACACTGGAGTTCGTCCGGGTCGAGATGAATGAGCGCGTCGGCATCCAGCGTCTCTCGCGCCTGCAGCAGTTGCATATCGCCCCGCAGCGTGGCGTAAAGATCTTCCAGATGCTCTGCCGTTTGCGCGTCGCTCATCTCCAGCACCGTCGCCAGTTGCAGAAACGCGCTTTCCGCTTCCACGGCGGCTCCGCTGTTGGTGGTCAGACTGGCGGGATCGATATGTAACCAGCCCCAGATGCCGCGTGTGGCGCGAAACTGCCATGTTTCGCTGCCCATGGCGATTTGCCAGCGATCAGCGGCCAGCGGTTCGGCGCTCAGGGTGCGTTCGTATTCCAGCTCGGCGAGGATCTTCGCCACCATCTCGCGGTTCACTTTTTGCCAGAGTGCGTTCACAGTCCCACCTCGCTGAAGAAGCGGTGACGCTCGCTCATGATGAGGCGCGAACGTTTATGCGGGAAGTCGAACTCTTTGACAGTCTCGAAACCGGCGGAATCCAGATGGCGGAACAGGCGCTGGTTGTCGAAACGCGGCTCGGCGACAATGCGCGTCGTGCGCGGTTCATCCAGCCACAGATAGTGGCTCAGACCGCGCAGCCAGCTACGGATATACTGCGCGCCGCGCCAGTTCTCTTCGCCGACCAGCATATGCAGCCCACGGTCAAACGGCTGCCAGCGATAGTGGCGTCCGATACGGTCTTCTGCGGCCCAGTAGAGCTCAAAATAGCCGAACGGCTGATCGTCAAAGCAGCCGATAACCGGATAGCAGTACGTCGAGTCGAGCTGACGGCGCAGGTAGTTTTCCTGCTCTTCCTGTGGACCGGCCATCTCCCAGAACGCATTAACGCGCGGGTTGTTCATCCACTGGGTAAAACGCTCACCGTCCAGCGCCACGTCGGCCACGCGGAAGCTCAGGGTGCGTTTAATTTGTGCATCGTAACGGCGATAAACTTCCCCTTGCGGACGGTGAGGGCGCAGCGGGAAGTAAAGCTGACGGCTCTCATCGAACTGCATGCCACCGTTGGCCTGTGGACGCTCCCCCTGCAGCCACAGCGGCAGCTGCCAGAAGGTCTGACGGGCCAGATAATCGCCGCTGGCAAGCGCGAATAACGCCTGCGCCTGCGGTTCATCCTGCCAGGTGGCCCACGGCAGCGTGATGCCGGTCAGCGCCGGTGCGGCGACAAACAGCTGATCCAGCGCCTCGACCAGCCAGCCGTCCGGGATATCGCGCAGGCGCTCCAGCACCGCGCTGCCGTCGAGGCCTAAGGTCAGCGGCAGGGACCTGTCCGTTGCGGTGCAACGAAAGCCATAGCCGGAATGGACGATATTCGCGTTAGCCATCACGCCTTCTCCTTGTAAAACGGGTTGCTAAAGTCGAAATAGATCACTGCCGGATCGACAATCGTGTTTTCGTTGCGATCGTGCAGGTAGCAGAAAAAGTTGCCTTTGCAGTTCCACGTCGGGCTGTCGAGCACATAGTCGAGACAGCGGGTCTGCTTCGCGGTCTGGCGCAGGCTGGCCAGCGCGTCACGCACCCGTGACATCAGGCTCTCTTCGCTGTCGAAACCTGCGGCGGCGAGGGCGGCGGTGACGGCAAGGGTGGAGTTCAGCAGCAGGTAATACGGGAAGTAGCGCAGCAGCTGGCTCTCGCCGAAGCGGTTTTCCACCTCGCTTTCCCCTGCCTCTTTCAGCCACGCGTCGGCCCCTTCGGTCCAGGCGCTGCCCTGGCAGTCGCGGTAGATAAGTCCTACCGGGAAGTCCTGCTGCATCTCCACAAGAATGTTTTGCTGATGTGCCAGCAGGACCAGACCGTAATCGGCTTCGGCGCTGAACAGCGGAAGGAGAACGCGGTCACAATAGGCGTCCAGCCAGCAGCGCGCGGCCTGGGCGAGGGGGAGATCCAGACGCTGGCTCAGACGGCGGACTGCAGCCGCCAGCAGGCTGTCACCGCCGTCCGGCGCGGCCTGCGTCAGGCTCACCAGCACGTTGGTTTGCGTATCCGGCGTATCAAACAGCAGGTTCACGCGCAGGGCCATCAGGCTCTCTTCCTGAATGGCGCCGCTTTCGTCGCGCAGACCGGCCCAGCCGTCTTCCTGCATCACGCGCATGGTGGGGTAGCGCGCCTGGAGCTCCTGCCAGCGCGCCGTCTTCGCCAGACGCGCCAGACGCATCCCGCGCTTAACCTCTTTCACCGACAGCGTGCGCACCGAGTTGGTCAGGCGCACGCTCAGGGAAAACTTAATCATGTCGCTGTTGGTTTCGCTGTACAGCGAGCGGGAGGAGCTGGTGGGCAGCCACTGCGCGCCCGCTTCGCCGAGATCCTGCAGCGCTCCCTTCGCCACCAGTCGCTGGCACCAGTCCTGACCGAGCAGGTACTCCGCCTGCCACGGATGCATCGGCAGTAGCCAGCGGGTGTCGGTGAAATGACCGAGCAGTTCAGGGGCGCTCTGGGCTGCGAAGCGCAGCAGACGTTCACGCAGGGAGATGTTCAGGCTCTCGCCGGCGATCAGTTCGCTCTCAACAGCAAACCAGCGCAGCGGGAAACGGGAGGCAAAATCGAGCAAATAGCGGCGGGCTTCGGCTTCGTTAAACGGCTCGTGTGACTTCGGGGCCGGATGGAATGCGTGGCCGACCAGCAGCGCCTGTTCCGCCTCGGCGAACGTCAGCGGTGTGTCGCGCAGGTTTGCCCAGTTGTGACGCAAGTCGATCGCCTGCCAGGTATGGGCATGGCTTTCGAGGGCGCGCTGCTTAAAACGCGCCAGCGTATCGGCATCCAGCGAGCCTTTTACAGAAGGTTTTTCAAGAATTAAATCAACCAGTTGAGGGAAAGTGACGGCGTCACTACGGTCGCTGTCGGTCTGGATGAGCGTTGCCGGGAAGCGGTACTGATGATGCTGGGTTGGGGAGAAATAGTGTACTGAAACCCGGATGGCCTGGGTTTGCGAGAGCGGGATATGGATCTGCGATAGCTCATCCGCAGCGGTAGCGGGGAGATAGCGCCAGTCCTTCGTTTCGCGCAACAGGGCGTTTAAAAAACACTGGGCCGCAACGTCTGTACCGGCAGAGCGGGGCAGAGTACGCATAGATGTACCTCATTCCATGACTGATAATAATTCTCGTTATGATATTCATTCTGTTTACAGTCGCAACTATTTTTGCAATATTTGTTTGCATAAACTTCATGATTTCCACACATTTATTGACACTATGTTCACAATTCTATGCGCTCACTTTCCGACACCCTGACCGACAATCTCACCCCGAAAGCGAACTGGCCCCTGGCGTTGTGTGCCGGTTTACTGGGGATCGGGCAAAACGGTTTGCTGGTCATGCTGCCGCAACTGGTCACGATGACCGGGCTATCGCTCTCCGTTTGGGCAGGGCTGTTGATGTTCGGTTCGATGCTCTTTTTACCGGCTTCGCCCTGGTGGGGACGCCAGAGCGAGCGGCACGGCTGTAAAAGCGTGATGCTGGCCTCGCTGAGCGGCTATCTGGCAAGTTTCTTCGTCATGGCGCTGGTGGTCTGGGCAATGGCGAACGGGATGCTCAATGCCGCCTGGGGGCTGGCAGGGCTTATCCTCTCGCGCACCCTGTACGGCCTGACGGTCTCCGGTCTGGTGCCGGCGGCCCAGACATGGGCCATTCAGCGTGCGGGTCTGGAGAAAAGAATGGCCGCGCTGGCGACGATAAGCTCGGGCCTCAGCTGCGGGCGTCTGCTGGGGCCGCCGCTGGCTGCACTGATGCTCAGCGTTAATCCGGTGGCACCGCTGTGGCTGATGGCGATAGCGCCCTTGATTGCCCTGCTGATGGTGCTACGTGAAGTGGCCGATCCGCCTTTACCGCCAGTGGCGCAGCAGGCGACGCGGCTGCAGGTATCAATGCTGCCTTATCTTATGCTGGCGCTGCTGCTTGCCGCGCTGGTGAGCCTGATGCAGCTTGGTCTGTCACCCCATCTCAGCCCGTTGCTGGACGGCAATGCAGCACAAATCAGTCATCACGTTGCGCTGCTGCTGAGCCTGGCCGCGCTGGCAACGCTCGCCGCCCAGTTTCTGGTGGTGCGTCCACAGCACTTTCGCCCGATGACGTTACTTTGCCTGGCCGCGGTGTTGATGGTGGTCGGGCTTGGGGTGATGTGTCTCGCGGATGTGGTGCTGTTCTATGTGGGGATCGTCATCACCTCGCTGGGAGCGGCGATGGCAACGCCCGGCTATCAGCTCCTGCTGAATGACAGGTTAACGACAGGCAAAGGGGCGGGGGTGATCGCCACCAGCCATACCCTGGGCTACGGCCTCAGCGCGTTGCTGGTGCCGCTGGTGACGCGCATGTTCGGTGAAACGTTTTTAATCGTGGCCGCCTGGGCGATGGCGCTGCTGTTTTTAGCCCTGAGCTTAGGGGTACGGTCGGTTGAGCGTCCCCCTGCCGGAAGGCCTTAGTGGACCTGGCGGGAGGCGTGGCTGCCGGACTCCTCACTTTGCCGCAAACGCTGCAAGGGATCCTGCTGATAAAAATGACAAAAACGTTGCCACAGGGCCGGGAAACGCGGGGCGAACAGCTCCGGGGCGCTGAAGAAATACTCTGACAGCACCGCAAAACACTCGGCAGGATCGGTTGCCGCGTAGGCATCAATGCTGGCCGCACTTTCACCCACCAGGTCAATCTCATCCTGGATGTTTTCCATCGCCGCATGCAGGTCATGCTCCCATCCCGCGACTTCACGCAGCGGGATCAGCGGAACACCGCTGGCGCGATCGCCGTTGCGGGTATCAAGCTTATGCGCCACTTCGTGAACAATCAGGTTAAAGCCAGAGGCATCGAATGAGTCCTGAATATCCAGCCAGTTGAGGATAATGGGTCCTTGCTGCCAGCTTTGCCCGGACTGCACCACGCGCTGGTTATGCACCAGACCAATATCATCTTCCCACTCGTCATCAACGATAAACGGCGCGGGGTAGATCAGCACTTCGTGGAAACCATCCAGCCACTCGATACCCAGTTCGAGCACCGGCAGGCAGAAAAGCAGGGCGATACGCGCGCTTTTAAGTGCATCCAGCTCAAACCCCTGCAGCGGAACCAGCCGCTTTTGCTGCAAAAAGCGATCCGCCAGTTGAATCAGCTTTGACTGTTCATCCGGCTGGAGGTTGGCCAGCACGGGGATCGCCAGCGCGTCATCCCACGGCAGCGCCACATGTTGACCAGCGTCATTTGATTTCCAGGGCCACTTAATCATCGCTGTGCTCGCAAACTCGTCACGTGAACAAAATGGAAAGGTCAGGTTAGGTTAACATGCCAAAGAACCCGGCATGAAGGCAACTACAAAACGTAGAGATGTCGGAATGGCAGAAGAGGCCAGCCTCTCTGCCATTATTCAAACACTTATCCCGTTTCCTTTCAGTGACAAGAATCCCATTGAGAACATCCCTGGCAGAAAACATGACCGAACGGAGCCCCAGGACAGCTATCGACGCTTAATCTTCCCGAGCGCGTCAATCAGCTGTGCTTTCTCCAGCGCTGAGATCTGCTTATCGCTCAGCAACCCGGACAGCGTGCGGTCCTGCTCTTCACCAAATCCGCCACCGGTCAGGATTTGACGGCTAATCAGGTTCAGAATGGTGCTATCCAGTTCAAGAATTTGTGCTCTCACTTCTGTCAGGGGACGGGGTTGCCAGGCTTTTTCAGGCTGCAAACGCCAGCGATCAAGATAGCGATACTGGATATTTTTACTGACAGCCATCTGTGTCTGGATAAACGCATCAATACTCTGCGGATCCAGCATGACGTCACGGGCAGCGTCCTGAGCTTTCAGGAGAACATTTTTTTCCCGAGGGAGATCCTCAATGGGAAGATGGTTCGCCGCCTTATAACCTGCCACATCCTTCATCACCTCGAATCGCGTGTTTAATGCCTCTGCCAGCTCAGGAAGGGTTGCGGCGTTCACGGAGGTGGCCAGCGATGAACCACACATTAAAATTGATGAAACCACAACGGCGAAATAGCGCACGGTTATTCTCCCGCAAAGATAAGTTGAGGAACAATTATCGCAGTCTGTTTATTACAGGCAATCGTTTATAACGTTAATAAACGATCATAATTGTAAGCATTTCAGGGAATGGGGCGGGAAATAAAAAATCCTGATGAATAAAGTCATCAATAGCGGAAATGTCTTTGAGGTTATCGCCAAATAAACAGAATGAACTTTTTGCTAGCATGATAAAGAGCAATTTATATCACACGCAATGAGCACCCTGACACACCGCTCAATATTACTCTGGGAATAAAATGAAAAAAAATATTATTTTGCGCAGCCTGTTACTGGCAGGTTTTAGCGTTGCAGCCCCTTTTGCCTCGGCGTCTTATAACGGTTTTGATGCCCGCAGCACCGCCATGGGTGGCACCGGCGTGGCGTCGGCACACTTTGGCGTGGCGCCATTGGTGAACCCGGCCCTGCTGGCGACGTCGCGCTCGCAGGATAAAATCAGCCTGATCGCACCGTCCCTCGGTGCGCAGGTCAGCGATCCGGCCAACCTGATTGATGGTTTTGATGATGTCAAATCGGCCTGGGACAGGCTGGAAAGCGCCATTGGTACCGGCAACGAGGCACAGGCCGCAGGCAAACTGGGGGATATTCTTGCTGGGCTTTCCGGTGAAAATGCGTACGCGAATGTCGGACTGGCGATGGTGCTGGCGGTGCCGGATGATTCACTCCCCATCGCGCTATCCGTTAACAGCTGGGCGAAGGGCAATGCCCGCGCGCTTGTCAGTCAGAGCGACCTGGAGTATCTCGAAGGCGTTGCCAATGGCTCCATAATTCCGGTGAAGGAAGATCTGGATAACCTGACCTCCCGTGCCGAAGGGATGGCGGCGCTGGTCACTGAATACGGCGTGTCGATTGCCCATCCGTTTACCGTGGGGGATATTCCTGCAGGTGTGGGGTTCACGCCGAAGATCCAGCGCATTGAAACGTGGAACTACAACGTTGCCATCAACAACTATGACAGCTCCGATCTGCGCGATGGCAACTGGCAGCACCAGACCATGAGCGCCAACATCGACGCCGGTTTCTTTGCCTCACCGACACCGGGCTGGATGGTGGCGCTGTCGGCGCAAAACCTGTTTGAAAACCGCGTGAAAACCCGTGAGGTGAACGGCTATCAGCCTGCTTTTGTTATTCGTCCGCAGGTTACCGCCGGTACCGCCTGGCAAACGGGGCCAGTGACGTTAGGTGCCGATATTGATCTGACGCCGGTCAGCCATTTCCAGTATGTCGACAAAAATCAGTACGCGGCGTTTGGTGCTGAATGGCGCACGGCAGACTGGATCCAGTTGCGGGCGGGTTATCGCCTTGATATGCGTGGTAACGACCGCCGCGTCGTCACGGGCGGGGTGGGGCTTTCAGCCGGTGACGCCATGCAGTTTGACTTAACCGCTATTGCCGGTCGTGACCGCACGATAGGCGGTGTCGCGCAATTTACTTTCTTCTTCTAAATAAAAGGCCACATAATGTGGCCTTTTTACTGCACCGCTCGCGCAGGAGAGCTTATGAGTACAAAAACACGTGACGGAATAAAAGCCTATAACCCACTTTCCCTGAAACTCTATGACTGGTGGGTACTTCGCGTTTCCAATCGCTATGCCTGGAAATGCGCTACCGAGCGACATCTTATTCCTCATTTCAGAAATAACATGAAAAATAACCACCTCGATGTGGGAGTCGGCACCGGATATTATCTGACGTTTACGCCAGATTTCTGCACTATCTCGCTTATGGATTTGAATATCTCAAGTCTGGAGGCGGCGAATGCACGTGTGGGCAGAGGAAGAGTAAAGGAGTCCATATTGCATGACGTATTCAATCCTTATCCACCGCATTTACGAGAGCAATTTGACTCCGTGTCGATGTTTTATCTGCTCCATTGCCTGCCCGGCGAAATGCACGATAAAGCTGAGGTGATTGCCCATGCCAGTGCAGCATTAACAAAAGAAGGGCGTTTATTTGGCGCGACTATTCTGGGTGACGATGCGGGTCACAATATGTTCGGGCGAAAACTGATGGACATTTATAATAAAAAAGGCATCTTTTCTAACCGAACCGACAGCGCAGAGGCGTTAGCCTCTCTCCTCTCCCGTTATTTTCATGATGTGGAGATCACCGTTGAAGGGAAAGTTGCACTCTTTAAAGCTGAACGTAAAAAATGAGTCAGGCGCATCACCGACGGTAACGTGGGTGATACGCTTAACCCCGGTTGCGATAACTCACCGTGACCTGATTCTTCAGCACGGTCAGCGGTGTGTCGAGGCGACCTCCCGCCACGGAATAATACTCAAAACGAAACGGCCCGCCTGCCGGCATCCCGGCTGGCAGGGGCAGCTCCCCGGCAAAGCCGGGCAGCGTCAGGCAGCGGGTGGCGCTGCACAGGCGAATGCGAAACCCGGCTGGGGTCAGGCCGTTCGTCTGAATCTTCCAGTGTACGCGAGAAGCGACGGCGCCTGCGGGCAGGGGAGAGGGGCTTTGCACCGGTTTGCTTTTCAGTACCACCTGTCCCCGGGTCATCGTGCCGCCGAAGCTGCTGGCGCTCCATGAACCGTCCGCCGCCATCGCCAGCGGTGAAACCAGCAGCAGCGCAAGTCCTGCTCTCCTCATCCTTTACCCCCAATCAGATACGTCATCCGCACGTTGCGCTGGGTATTGATCTCCTGGCTGGAGAGCACCGCCAGCTGCGGGAAGATGCGGCGCAGGTAGCGCGACAGCATCAGACGCAGGGCCGGGTTCACCAGCAGCACCGGCGGCGCGCCCAGGCCTTCCTGGTGCTGCAGCGCCTGTTCGGTCTGCTTCATCAGGTTTTCAGCTATCCCCGGCTCAATCGCGCTGCCACTCTGGGTCGCCTGGATCAACAGCTGCTCCAGGGAGAGATCCAGACCAATCAGTTGAATATCGTCCTCACCCGGGAACCACTGCTGGGTGATCGCCCGGGAGAGACGCGCCCGCACGCGGGTGGTCAGCTCATCGGCATCGCTCTGGGGGGTGGCAAACTCCGCCAGCGTATCGATGATGGTGCGCATATCACGGATCGGCACGCGCTCGGCCAGCAGATTCTGCAGCACCTTATGCAGCGTGGTCAGGCTGATGACCGCCGGGATCAAATCTTCCACCAGTTTCGGTGAATGTTTAGTGATCTGGTCGAGCAGCTGCTGCGCTTCCTGACGACCAAACAGCTCCTCGGTATGGGTGGTGATCAGATGGTTGAGGTGCGTTGCCACCACCGAACTCGGGTCAACCACGGTATAGCCGAGCGTCTGCGCCAGTTCGCGGTGAACTTCATCGATCCACAGGGCTGGCAGACCAAAGGTGGGTTCGGTGCACGGCGTGCCGGGAACTTCGCCCTCGGCGCAGCCGGGGTTGATTGCCATCCAGCGATCCGGCTGCACTTCACCCGAACCAATGTTGACCCCTTTAAGCAGAATGCGATAGTGCGTCGGCGCCAGATCCAGGTTGTCACGAATATGCACGGCAGGCGGGAGGAAGCCCATCTGCTGGGCAAACTTCTTGCGGATGCCGCGCACGCGGGTCAACAGCTGGCCCTGCTGCTCGTGATCCACCATCGGGATCAGGCGATAGCCCACTTCCAGACCCAGGGTATCTTCCATCTGTACATCAGACCAGGTGGCTTCGTGTACCTGCGCCATCTCGGCTTCCGTCGCGTCGGAGGCGTCAACCTGCGCTCCAGCCGTTTTTTTCGCTTCACTTTCGCGCCCGCGCAGCCACCAGGCGACACCCAGCAGCGTGGCGGTAAACAGCAGGAAGACAAAGTTAGGCATGCCGGGGATCAGCCCCAGCAGGCCAATCACGCCCGCCGCCAGCACAATCACGCGCGGAGAGGTAAACAGCTGGCCCACCATCTGCTCGCCCACATCCTGATCGTTCGCCACGCGGGTCACGACCACACCGGCCGCAGTGGAGATCACCAGACCCGGGATCTGCGCCACCAGACCATCACCGATGGTCAGCAGGGTATAGGTTTCACCGGCCACGCCCACGGACATGTCGTGCTGCATCACGCCAATCACCAGACCACCAATAATGTTGATCGCCATAATCAGCAGCCCGGCGATGGCATCGCCACGCACAAACTTACTCGCACCGTCCATCGAACCGTAGAAGTCGGCCTCCTGCGTCACCTCTTTACGGCGGCGCTTGGCTTCTTCTTCGCCGATCAGTCCGGCATTGAGATCGGCGTCAATCGCCATCTGCTTGCCCGGCATCCCGTCGAGAGAAAAACGCGCGCCCACTTCCGCAATTCGTCCCGCACCCTTGGTGATCACCATAAAGTTAATGATGATCAGAATGATGAACACGATGATACCAATGGCGAAATTACCGCCCACCAGAAAGTGGCCGAAGGCTTCTACCACCTGGCCCGCCGCTTCCGAGCCGGTATGGCCGTTCATCAGGATCACGCGCGTGGAGGCGACGTTCAGCGCCAGACGCAGCAGGGTGGAGAACAGCAGCACCGTCGGGAACGCCGAAAACTCCAGCGTGTTCTGGGTAAACATGGCGACCAGCAGGATCATGATCGACAGCACGATGTTGAAGGTAAACAGCAGGTCCAGCACAAAGGTCGGCAGCGGCAGGATCATCATCGCGAGGATGGTCATGATCAGCACCGGCCCGGCCAGCACCTGCCACTGGGTTTCCTTCATGTTGGGTAATCGTAATTTGGTGGCGATATTGGCCATCACTCTCTACTCTCTTGTGCAAAATCCATCCCCGCCGGAACGGGAAGATCTTTAGGTGTCAGCGGACGTAAGCCATAGCCCTTACGCCAGCGCTTAAGGCCATAAACCCAGGCCAGCACTTCCGCCACCGCGCTATACAGCTCGGCGGGAACCGGTGTGCCGGGGTCACAATGGCGATACAGGGCGCGCGCCAGCGGCGGCGCCTCAAGCATAGGGACCCGGTTCTCTTCGGCCAGTTCACGGATGCGCAGGGCAATCAGCCCGCTACCGCTGGCAACCACCATCGGCGCGCCCATGGCACCTTCCTGGTACTTCAGGGCGACCGAATAGTGGGTCGGGTTATTCACCACCACGTCAGCGGTGGGGACGTCGCTCATCATTCGCTGCTGCGCCATCTGACGCTGCAACTGGCGAACCTTGCTTTTAATCAGCGGATCGCCTTCCTGATTTTTGAATTCGTCTTTGATTTCCTTCAGGCTCATGCGCAGCTTCTTGAAGTTGCTCCAGAGCTGGTAAACCACGTCGAACGCCACCATCGGGATCAGCGATAAAATAATGACCAGCATGCAGCCCATCAGCAGGGCGCTGATATCCCCCAGCGCCAGGCGCAGCGGTTCATACATCAGGCTGATAAATTTCCCTTTGTTGAACCACAAAAACAGCCCACCGCCGATGCCCGCCAGCATCACCTTCAGAATGCTCTTCACCATCTCCGATACCATCTGCCCGGAAAACAGGCGTTTGATGCCGCTGATCGGATTGAGCTTTTTGACGTTAAATTTGAGGGCTTTGGCGCTTATATTCAGGCCGCCAATCAGCGACGGCGTGGCGACGGCAGTCAAAAACAGCCCGCCCACAAACGGCAGCAGGGCCAGAAAGGCGATACCCAGCAGCGCTCCGGCGTGATGCAGCATCTGCTGCGGATCGCTGACTAACAGCCGGTCAAACGTTAAGCCGTTATGCAGCAGATGTTGTAGCTGTTTTGCCAGCCAGCCGCCCGCCACCAGCAGCAATCCCCAGCCTGCCAGCAGCATCAGGACGCTCGTCAGCTCGCGCGATCGGGGAACCTGTCCCTCTTCGCGCGCTTTTTGCTTTCGGTGGGGTGTGGGGTCTTCTGTTTTTTCGCTGTCGTTTTGTTCTGACATGACATTCGCCCGGCGGGATTAGAAGCCGAGTGACTCCAGCAGATCGTCCACCTGCTCCTGAGACGCCACAATGCCTTCGGCGCGGGTATCGATCTGCGGACCGTTCTTCAGATGCGCATCACCGGTGGCGGCGCTGGCGTCGCGTTCGCTCATGTTTTCCACCAGCACGCTGATAAGCTCTTTCTCGACGGTCTCAATCACGTGCATCAGGCTTTGCAGCACCTGACCGGTAAGATCCTGGAAATCCTGCGCCATCATGATTTCGGTTAGCTGGCGGTTGGTCTGCTGGGTCTTCTCCGGCACGTCGTGCAGGAAGGCGCGGGTGGCTTTGACCAGCTCGCGGGCATCCTCCAGCGGCTGCGGGTTTTCAAACCAGGCGTCCCAGCGGGCGCTAAGCGCGGTGGCGTTATCGCTTAGCCCTTCCTGCAGGGGGCGCGCCACTTCCACGCTGGTTAGCGCGCGATCGGCGGCCTGAGAGGTCTTGCCGACCACGTAGTTCAGGCGGTCACGGGTGTTCGGAAAGGCGTCCGCGACTTCCATAATCGCCTGCTCCAGACCGAGGTTGGCCATGCTGTCGCGCAGCAGACGGGTCAGCTGTCCAATGCGAACGAAAATCTCTGTGGCGTTATCCGCCTGCATGTTTAACGGGGAGTTCATAAGGGTTACCCGAGTTTTTCAAAGATTTTGCCGAGCTTTTCTTCCAGCGTGGCAGCGGTAAACGGCTTAACGATGTAACCATTGGCCCCCGCCTGAGCGGCCGCGATGATGTTCTCTTTCTTCGCTTCTGCGGTCACCATCAGGACCGGCAGTTTTGCCATCGCCGCATCGCTGCGGATGGTTTTCAGCAGCTCCAGACCGTCGATATTGGGCATATTCCAGTCGCTGACGACGAAATCGAAGTCGCTGGTGCGCAGCTTGTTGAGCGCGTCCTGGCCGTCTTCGGCCTCGTCAATGTGCTTGTAGCCCAGATCCTGCAGCAGGTTTCGTACGATGCGTCGCATGGTGGCGAAGTCGTCTACCACCAGAAAACGCAAATTTTTATCCGACATGGGGGAGATCTCCTGAACGTGAGTCGGTTTTGGATAATTTATGTTTATGAAAACTGTCCAGTAAGCACTGGCTGATATCGTCGAGATCGACGACCTTTTTCGCCGCGCCCAGCGCAATCGCCTCACGCGGCATGCCGAACACCACGCAGGTGGCTTCGCTCTGCGCGAGGGTAAAGGCGCCGGTCTGGCGCAGGTGCAGCAGACCGCGCGCGCCGTCCGCGCCCATGCCGGTCAGCAGGGCGGCGGTGGCGTGTTTGCTGGCCTGACGCGCCACGGAGTCAAACAGCACATCCACCGACGGGCGATGGCGGTTCACCGGCGGGGCATCGCTGAGCCTGACCCGGTAGCCATTGTCCTGGCAGAGGATCTCCATATGGCGATCGCCCGGGGCAATCAGGGCGGTACCGGGTCGCACCGGTTCGCCATCCTGCGCTTCCCGCACGGCAATCTGGCACAGCGAGTCAAGCCGCTGGGCGAAGGAGTAGGTGAAACCGGCAGGCATGTGCTGGGCGATCACAATCCCCGGTGTGCTGACCGGCAGCGGCATCAGCACCCGGCGCAGCGCCTCCGTGCCGCCCGTAGACGCGCCGATGGCGATGATGCTTTGCTGGCGCACGGGAATACCGGCGAGGATCGGTCTGACGTCGGGGTTATGCTGTGCCAGCCTCGCGCGAGCCGCGACGCGGATCTTCTCCACCACCAGCTGGCTCCAGCTGTCGATGTTCTCGGCGCCGCGGTGCTCCGGCTTGGGCAAAAAATCCACCGCACCGTGCTCCAGCGCGGTCATAGTGGCTTTCGACCCCCGGGTGGTCAGGGAGGAGACCATAATCACCGGCATCGGGCGCAGGCGCATCAGGCGGGAGAGAAACTCCAGCCCGTCCATTCGCGGCATGTCGATATCCAGCGTCAGCACGTCCGGGTTAAGCTGTTTAATCAGCTCGCGCGCAATAAACGCGTCCGGCGCCGTGCCGACCATTTCCATATCCGGCTGCTGATTGACCACCGCGCTGAGCATGTTGCGCATCAGGGCGGAATCATCGACCGCCAGCACACGAATCGCCTTCACCGTGTGGCCTCCGTCAGTTCATACACCGACTGCCCCCGCAGGCGCAGCGGAATATGTGTGTGGTTAAAATGTTCCGAATGGCCGACAAACAGCAGGCCACCCGGCTTAAGCAGACGCGCAAAACGCTGCAACAGACGCTGCTGCGTCGGCGCGTCGAAATAAATCATCACGTTACGGCAGAAAATGGCGTCGAACGGCCCGGGAACGGACCACTTTTCATCGAGTAAATTCAGCTGCTGGTAGTGAATGGCCGACAGCAGTTCCCGCCGGGCTTTCACCCACTCGCTGTTGTCGCCCGCCCCGCGCAGAAAATAGTGACGCTTTTGCGCCAGCGTCAGCGCATCCAGATCGCTCAGCCGGTAGACGCCCGCTTCGGCCTTAGCCAGCACCTCGGTGTCGATATCCGACGCCCAGATGCGCGGCCCGGCCACCGACGCACCCAGCTGCTCGTTGAGCGTCATGGCGATAGAGCAGGGCTCTTCCCCCGTTGAGGCGGCGGTACACCAGACGCGATAGCCATTCGCGCGCTGGCGCGCATGTTCCGCGAGGATCGGGAAGTGATACGCCTCGCGGAAAAAGGAGGTCAGGTTGGTGGTCAGCGCGTTGATAAAGTTCTGCCATTCCGGGTGCTCAGAGTGCGACTCAAGCAGGGCGATATACTCGCTGAACGAGGCCAGCCCCAGCGTGCGCACGCGACGGGAGAGACGATTAAAAATCATCTCTCGCTTTTGCGCGTTGACGACAATGCCGGCGCGCTTATAGATTAATTTCCCGGCACGCTGTAATTCGCTGTCAGTCAGTGAAAGCGTATTCAGGGATAAGCGTGCAGGCGTGCTGTTAATTTCACTCATAGAAGGGGATCAGACCTTAAACCGGCGTATTCATTATTTCCTGATAGGCGCTAATCATCTTATTTCGTGCCTGCATACCAAAGCTGAATGAAATAGACGATTTCTGCATCGCCAGCATTACGTCATTCAGGGCAATATCGCTACTTCCAGACATCCATTGCTGTGTTTTGCTCTTTGCCTCAACCTGGGTTTTATTTATTTCGTTAATGCTGTTAAATAAAACGTCAGAAAAGGCAGGGGCCTCGTCGCGCGAGGTGTGCAGCCGGTGAGACGGGCCGCTGACCTGCTGCGCCTGGGTTTGAATTTGATCGAGTACGCCACGCATTAATGTCGCTGACATTCTTTTTATTCCTGGTAATTAAGATAAAAACGGCGGTTTGTTGCACATCTTTTAAACGTCGACAGCTTAACACGCGTTTAAAAACCTCAGAAAATCCAATAAGCCGACAGAACTTTGAGCTTATTTATCCTTAAAAAAAATGCCTTTCAGACGATAATGCCCGCCTGAAAAATTCTTATATTTTTGAAATCGTCGACATCACTCTCGCGAATTTCGTGAGCTGACGCGCATCGCGGATGCGTGCTATTTCATACAGGAATACGGCATGAGTGCCACACTAAATGAGTTAACCAACAATCCGGCAGAGCGAATTAAATCGATGCTGTCCTCACTTCGCGGCAGCCCGAAGCTTTTGCTGGTGATTTGCGGCGCTGCGGCGCTTTCCGTCATCATCGCGTTAATGTTCTGGGCAAAGGAGCCGGATTACCGGGTGCTGTTCAGTAATATCAGTGATGAAGAAGGCGGCGCCATCGTGGCGCAGCTGTCGCAGCTCAATGTCCCTTACCGCATCGACACGCCGGGTGGCGTGATCATGGTCCCGGCATCGCAGGTGCATGAGGTGCGCATGAAGCTGGCCCAGCAGGGGCTGCCGAAAGGCGGCGGCGTGGGCTTTGAACTGCTCGATCAGGAGAAATTTGGCGTCAGCCAGTTTACCGAGCAGGTGAACTATCAGCGCGCCCTGGAAGGCGAGCTGGCGCGTACCATTGAAAATCTCGGGCCGATCCAGAGTGCGCGCGTGCACCTGGCCACGCCGAAACCGTCGATGTTTGTCCGCGAACAGAAAAAGCCGACCGCGTCAGTCACCGTTAACCTGCTGCAGGGCCGCACCCTGGACGACAGCCAGGTGGTGGCGATCACCCATCTTATCTCCAGCGCGGTGACCGGGCTGGCCGCAGAGAGCGTGACCATTGTCGATCAGCGCGGCAACCTCCTGACCCAAAGCGGCCTGCGCGGCCTGCAGACCGCGCACCTGAAATACACCAATGAAATCGAGAGCGACTACCAGCAGCGCATCCAGCGCATTCTCGCCCCGCTGGTGGGGGATGAAAACATCCGCGCCCAGGTGACCGCGCAGATTGATTTCACCGAGCAGGAGCAGACGCAGGAGCAGTATCAGCCGAACAGCGACCCTGAAAAAATGGCGATCCGCAGTCGTCAGGCCAGCCTGGCCGAGCAGGGTAACCGTCGTGGTGCCAGCGGCGTACCGGGCGCGCTGAGCAACACGCCTCCCGCACCGGCGACCGCGCCCATCACCCAGCCGCTGAACACGCCAGTGGATGATAAGAAAGAGAAAACCACCGGCAACAACGCCAGCCGTGAGACGGCGCAGCCGTACAACAACCGCAGTGACGAGACCACCAACTTTGAGGTGGATCGCACCCTTACGCACACCAAATCCAGCGTGGGGCGCATTCAGCGTTTGTCCGTGGCGGTGGTGATAAACCATCTGCCGCAGGGGGAAGAGGGCAAACCGGGGCCGATTAGCGAGGCCGAACTGACCCGCATTAACGCGCTGGTCAAAGAGGCGATTGGCTATAACGCCAGCCGTGGCGACAGCGTCAACATCCTCAACTCCGCCTTTAACGGCGTGGTGGAAGAGCCGGTTCCGCCGTTCTGGGAGCAGGATCGCTTCTACGCGTTGCTGATGGCTATCGCCCGCTATCTGGTCATCGCCATTATCGCCTGGGTCATGTGGCGCAAGCTGGTTCAGCCTGCCTGGGTTCGCCACCAGGAGACCACCCTGCGCCGTCTGGAGATGGAAAAAGAGGCGCGGGAAGAAGAGATTGCCGCGAAAAAACGTGCCGCGGAGAAAAGCAACCGCGACCGCGCCCAGCAGCGGGTGGATACGGAACTCAATGGTCAACAGCTGCGTGAGCTGGCAGAGCAGGAGCCGCGCGTTATTGCCCTCGTGATCCGCCAGTGGATGAGTAAGGAGCCGAAATAATGAATGCCTCAGAAAAAAGCGCCATCGTCATGCTGACGCTGGGAGATGTCCTGGCTGCGGAGGTGTTCAAGCACCTCAACGCCCACGAGGTGAAGCAGATCAGTGGCTCCATGGTCAACATGGCGGGCTTCACCCACGACCAGATGGCCATGGTGCTGGAGGAGTTTAAGAAAGACTCCAGCGAATATGCGGCGCTGAGCCTCAACACCAACGATTATCTGCGCAGCGTGCTGGTCAAGGCGCTGGGCGAAGAGCGCGCTTCCTCGCTGCTGGAAGATCTGCTGGATACCCACCAGGGCACCAACGGCATCGAAACGCTCAACTTTATGGATCCGCAGGCGGTGTTCGACCTTATCCGCGAAGAGCATCCGCAGATCATCGCCACCATCCTGGTCCACCTTAAGCGTAACCAGGCGGCGGACGTGCTGGGTAAATTCGACGATCGTGAGCGTAACGACATCATGCTGCGTATTGCCACCTTCGGCGGGGTACAGCCTGCCGCGCTGCAGGAGCTGACGGAAGTGCTCAACAACCTGCTGCACGGTCAGAACCTCAAGCGCAGCAAAATGGGCGGCGTCCGTCCGGCGGCCGAGATCCTTAATCTGATGAAATCTCAGCAGGAAGAGGCGGCCATCGAGGCGGTACGCGAGTTCGACGGCGAGCTGGCGCAGAAGATCATCGACGAGATGTTCCTGTTCGAAAATCTGGTGGATGTGGAAGACCGCAGCATCCAGCGCCTGCTGCAGGAGATCGAGAGCGATACGCTGATCATCGCGCTGAAAGGGGCCGACGAGCCGCTGCGCATGAAGTTCTTCCGCAACATGTCGCGCCGTCAGGCCGAGCTGATGACCGACGATCTGGCCTCGCGTGGCCCGGTGCGTTTGTCGCAGGTGGAAGCCGAACAGAAAACTATCCTCAACGTGGTGCGTCGCCTGGCCGAGTCCGGCGAGATCCTGATTGGAGGCAGCGACGATGCCTACATTTGATGAACATAACGCTACCGGGTGGCGCGCCTGGCAGCCTGAAAACCTGCTGGGTGAACCTCAGGACACCCCGCTGCCCACGCTGGATAACACCCAGTCTGAGGCGCAGCTGAAAGCCGAACTGGCGCGTCTGCGCAAGCAGGCGGAACAGCAGGGCTTTGCCCAGGGGCAGCAACAGGGCCAGGAAGAGGGCCGCAAACAGGGCTATGAGGCCGGGTTGAAAGAGGGCCGCGACGCCGGGTTTGCCCAGGGCGTCGAGCAGGCGCGTGTGGAGCAGCAGGCGCTGCTGCGCGAGGCGGAAACCTGGGTCAGCAACTTTAAGCTGGCGCTGGAAAACCTCGAAGGGCTTATCCCCGCGCGTCTGGTGCAGCTGTCCCTGACAGCGGTGCAGCAACTCTACGGTTCGTCTCGTGTGGCAGATAACCATGCTTTGGTGACCCAGATCCGCAGCCTGATGCAGCAGGACGCGCTGCTGCACGGCACCATCCAGCTGTATGTCAGCCCGGATGCGTTTAGCGCGGTGCAGCAGGCGCTGGGTGAAACGCTCACCGCGATGGGCTGGGAGCTGCAGCGCGACGCCAGCCTGGCCGCTGGCGGCTGCCGGGTGGTCTCCCCGGATGTGGACGTGGATGCCAGCATGGAAACCCGCTGGCAGGCGCTCTGTCAGCTGGCGCGCGAGGAGCTCTCGCAATGAGCCAGCAGCTAAAAAAGTGGCTCTCCGCCCTCGACCGGGTGGAGGAGAAGCTCACCCAGGTGCCCGATTTTCGCCAGTACGGCAAGCTGACGCGCGCCACCGGGCTGGTGATGGAGGCCGTGGGACTGAAGCTGCCGATCGGTGCCCTGTGCATCGTTGAGCGCCAGACGGAGCAGGGCATTATCCCGGTAGAGAGTGAAGTGGTCGGCTTTAACGGCCAGACGCTGTTCCTGATGCCGCTCGAGCATGTCGACGGCATTCTGCCGGGGGCGCGCATTTACGCCCTGCAAAGCGACAGCCACGCGGGTAAGCAACTGCCCGTTGGCCCGCACCTGCTGGGCCGCGTGCTGGATGCCCAGGGCCGTCCGCTGGATGGCCGATCCGCGCCGGGGAAACCGGCGGCGGGGCTGTTTACCCCAACGCTTAATCCGCTGCACCGCGATCCGATTAAAAACGTGCTCGACGTCGGTGTGCGGGCCATCAACGGCCTGCTGACGGTAGGGCGCGGGCAGCGTATGGGCCTGTTCGCCGGTTCCGGCGTCGGCAAAAGCGTGCTGCTCGGCATGATGGCCCGCTTCACTACCGCTGATGTCATCGTGGTGGGGCTGATTGGCGAGCGTGGCCGCGAGGTAAAAGATTTTATCGAGAATATCCTCGGCGAGCAGGGGCTGGCGCGTGCAGTGGTTGTCGCCGCCCCGGCCGACGTCTCGCCGATTTTACGTATGCAGGGGGCCGTTTACGCGACGCGCATCGCGGAAGATTTTCGCGAGCGCGGCCTCAACGTGCTGCTGATCATGGACTCCCTGACGCGTTACGCCATGGCGCAGCGTGAAGTGGCCCTGGCGATTGGCGAACCGCCCGCGACCAAAGGCTATCCGCCGTCGGTCTTCGCCCGTCTGCCTGCGCTGGTTGAACGCACCGGTAATGGTATTAAAGGGGGCGGCTCGATCACCGCGTTTTATACGGTGCTCACTGAAGGGGACGATCAGCAGGATCCGATTGCCGATTCCGCGCGAGCGATCCTCGACGGCCATATCGTGCTGTCGCGTCGTCTTGCTGAGGCGGGGCACTATCCGGCGATCGATATTGAAGCTTCGATCAGCCGCGCCATGACCGAGCTTATCCCGCATGCCCAGTACCGCAAGGTGCAGCGTTTTAAACAGCTGCTTTCCGCGTATCAGCGCAACCGCGATCTGGTCAGCGTGGGGGCGTACGTCAAAGGGAGCGACGCGATGCTGGATCAGGCTATCGACAAATACCCGTCGCTGGAGGCGTTCCTCCATCAGGCGATCCACGAGCGCAGCGGCTATGACGACGCCGTTCGCGCCCTGTCCGGGCTCTTCCCGGACATCAGGGACTAATCCGGAGGCGCGATGAACGTGAAAAACCCCATGACGCTGCTGCGCGATATGGCGCAGGAGACGCTGACCGAGACCACCCGCGCGCTGGGTGGGGCGCAGCAGCAGCTCCAGCAGGCGATGACCCAGCACGAACAGCTGCAGCACTACGAGCAGGAGTACCAGCAGTCCCTGCGTCAGGGAATGATGGGTGGCGGCATGTCTGTGGCAGATCTGGTGAATCACCAGTCGTTTATTTTGTCGCTGAAACAGGTGGTGAAGCAGCAGGAAGGCCACGTTAACGCCTGCGAAAAGGCGGTAGACGAGGTGAAACAAAACTGGGTGCAGAACAAGCAGCGCCTGAACGCGTTTGAAACCCTGATTGAGCGCCGGGCGACGGCGCAGGCCCTGGTTCAGAGCCGACATGAACAAAAGCTGATGGATGAATTTGCTCAGCGTGCCGGACAAAAGAGAGAAAGGCTATGAACATTGATATTGCCGCCCTGTTACTGGGTGGCGCAGCACAGGGCAAACCGAAGGCCGGGTTGCTCGCAGACGAAGGCTTCAGCCTGGCGCTGGATGACAAGCTGGCGGAACTGGCGCAGCTTTTCCCGGGGCTTGACCCCCAGGCGCTGGTAGCACTGCCGCAAGCCGCACTGGCGCAAGCTGCACTGGAGGGGGCGGGCTTGCCTGCGGAGTTACTGCCGGAACAGCTGACCGGAGAGGTACCGGAAACAGAGGCTGACGGTCTGCTGCTGACGGCGACGCCGGGGCTGGCAGAGGCCCTGAAAGGGGTTTCACTCACCGACGGTGAGGGTGAAGAGAGCCCGCAGTGGCAGCTGCAACAGCTGGTGACCCGCAGCGTCACCGGAGCAGAGCCGGTTAAACCTGCAGAGGGCGTAGTGAGCGGCCAAACCCCGGTGCGAGAAGGCAAAATGGTGTCTCCTTTGATGGCCGCAGCCGGGAACACGCCAGCGGCCAATGCCGCACCGCTGACGGCGCAGCCCGCAGCGGTGAGCAGTGAGGCGATGATCACGGCAGACGTGCCTGCGAGCTCATCGGTGAGCGCCGTGGCGCTGCCGGTCGCCGTGCGCACCCACGTTACCCATGCACCGCAGCAGGTTGTCACCGTCAACCATCCGCCGGAAACGCCGGAGTGGAAGCAGTCGGTCAGCCAGCATATCGCTATCTTTAGCCGTAACGGGCTGCACAGCGCGGAGATCCGCCTGCACCCGGAAGAGCTGGGGTCGCTGCAGATCTCCCTGCGTATGCAGCAGGATCAGGCGCAGATCCATATCGTCAGCGAACATGCGCATATTCGTCACGTCATGGAGCAGGCCATGCCGCAGCTGCGTGCCGCGATGGCGGAATCCGGTATTCAGCTCGGCCAGGCAAACGTGAGCGCGGAAGGGCAGCAGTTTGCCGCCGGTGAGCAGGGCCAGAACGCATCGGGTGACGAGCACGGCGCGCAGGAAGGGGAAGAGCCGTTGATGGAAGAGGAGATCGTGCCGACCTTATTAACCACCACCCCCGGAAATATATACGGAATAAATACCTTTGCCTGAAGTGGCGAATTAGCTTCAGGAATGAAATTTTATCACCTGATTATCAGGATGATGATATGGACTACAATGTCCGCCATATTGACCCGAGGGTAGTCCGCTGCCCTCTCTTATTTATCAGGTGTACGTTCAATGAGTAATAAAAATAAAAAGGTCGCCAGCGGCGGAGGGTCTCGCTCGCTTCTGATGACGTTCATGTTTTTGACTGCCGTTGCGGCGTGCGGATTTTCCGGCTACCTGTTCTGGGAAATGAAATTTGCGAAACCGGCAGCAGAGGTTGCGCAAGGGGAAGTGCAGGCAACACCGGCGCCGGTACAGGTTGAGCCGCTGTACGCTTCAATGAATACCTTTACCGTGAGCCTGAAGCCGACGGCGAACGAATCGGATCGGGTATTGTATCTGGGCTTGTCCATTCGCGTGGCAGAACAGCAGTCGCTGGCGGTGCTGGAAAAATATTTGCCGGAATATCGCAGCCGCTTATTTATGTTGCTTACTCACCAGACCTATGAAGATTTATCGACGGATGAAGGAAAGCGTCGCCTGATTACCAATATTCAGAGTGAGCTCGATAAACCGCTGGCATTTAACCAGTCCATTCGCGTCACTGACGTGCTTATTAACGAATTTATTCTGCGGTAATTATTATGGCTGACAGCTTTTTATCTCAGGATGAGATCGACCGTTTGCTCAATGCCGATGTGGAGAGCAACAGCGATCGTCAAAACAATGGGGCAGACCCGGGGATCAAACCCTACGATCCGCATACCCAGCGCCGGGTCATTCGCGAACGTCTGCATTCGCTGGAAATTATTAACGAGCGTTTTGCCCGTCAGTTCCGTATGGGGCTGTTTAACCTGCTGCGCCGTAGCCCGGACATTACCGCTGGGAACATTAAGATCCAGCCGTATCACGAGTTTGCCCGCAACCTGCCGGTGCCGACAAACCTGAACCTGCTGCACCTTAACCCGCTGCGCGGCACCTCGCTGATGGCGTTCTCGCCGGGGCTGGTGTTTATGGCCGTGGATAACCTGTTTGGCGGCGACGGTCGTTTCCCGACCAAGGCTGACGGCCGCGAGTTTACGCCCACTGAACAGCGCGTGATCCACCGCATGCTGTCGATGGCGCGCGAGGCATACGAATTTGCCTGGAGTTCGATCTATAAAATCAAAACGGAGTACATCCGTTCCGAAATCCAGGTGAAGTTCACCAATATCACCTCATCCCCGAATGACGTGGTGGTCACCACGCCGTTTTCGGTGGAGATCGGCTCGCATCGCGGGGAGTTTAATATCTGTATTCCCTTCAGCACCATCGAGCCGCTGCGCGAGCTGCTGAGTAACCCGCCAATGGACAACTCCCGGCACGAGGACTCCCACTGGCGCGGGCTGCTGGCCAGCCAGATGCGGGAAACCGAGCTGGAGCTGACGGCACGCTTCGCGGATATCGGCACCCGGCTTTCCAGCGTCATGCAGATGAAAAAAGGCGACATTATCGCCCTGGACAAGCAGGAATTTATCGAGGCCAGCGTCGGTGGTGTACCGGTCTTCACGGCCCGCTACGGTGCCGTCAACAATCAATATGCCCTGAAGGTCGAGCAGATGATTCAGCCTTCACTACTTTCATTAAACAAGGAGTAATTTCCCCATGAGCGATATGAACACCTCATCGGGTTCTGACGATCAGTCCATTGATAATCTGTGGGGTGAGGCGATGACCGAACAGCACGCGGCGGGAATTACCGACTCAATGGCTGCACCGCAATTTTCTGACGAGATGAACCTGATCCTGGATATTCCGGTAAAAATGACCGTGGAGCTGGGGCGCACCAAAATGACCATCAAGGAGCTGCTGCGCTTAAGCCAGGGCTCGGTGGTGTCGCTGGACGGTCTGGCGGGTGAACCGCTGGATATCCTGATCAACGGTTACCTGATTGCGCAGGGCGAGGTGGTGGTGGTGTCCGATAAGTTCGGCATCCGTATTACGGATATCATCACCCCGTCTGAGCGTATGCACCGTCTGAGCCGCTGATGAACGCCACTGACTCCCTCCCGGCCACCGGCTCGGTGCTGATGACGGTCAGCGGCGCGCTGGCGCTGATCGTCCTGCTGATGGTGGTGCTGGCCTGGGCCGCCCGCCGCAGCGGGCTGGCGCGTCGGCTGAACGACGCCCAGGGCAACATGACCCTGATCGCCACCCAGTCGCTCGGGCCGCGCGAGCGCCTGGTGCTGGTTGACGTGGGCGAACAGCGTCTGGTGCTGGGCGTTACCGCCTCGCAGATTACCTGCCTCGCCACCCAGCCGCGCCCGGAAAACGCCCCGCAGACCACCGCGCCTGCGGCGACCTTTCCGCTGATGCTGGAAAAGCTGCGCCAGAAGTACCGTCCGGGAGGTGAGCAGTGAGCCTTCGTCTGTTACTGGCGCTCGCCCTGATGCTGCCTGCCGCCGGTGCGCTGGCGGCCAACGCTGACATCACCCTCGGCCAGCCTTCCGGGGAAGGGGGCTGGACGCTGCCGGTACAAACCCTGCTGCTGCTGAGCGGCTTTACCTTTATCCCTGCGGTACTGCTGATGATGACCGGGTTTACCCGCATCATCATTGTGCTGGGGCTGCTGCGTAACGCGCTCGGTACACCCACCGCGCCACCCAACCAGGTGCTGGTGGGGCTGTCGCTGTTTTTGACCTTCTTTGTGATGTCGCCGGTGTTCAGCCAGATCTATGAAAAAGCCTGGCAGCCCCTGCAGGAAAATAGAATCACCATGGAGGTGGCGCTCACCGAAGGGGTGAAACCGCTGCGTGCGTTTATGCTCGACCAGACCCGTGAAAGCGATCTGGCGATGTTTGCCCGTATCGCCAAAACCCCGGATATCGCCTCGCCGCAAGAGGTGCCGCTCAGCATTCTGGTGCCAGCGTTTATCACCAGCGAGCTGAAAACCGCCTTCCAGATTGGCTTCACCATCTTTATTCCGTTCCTGATTATCGACCTGGTGGTCGCCAGTATCCTGATGGCGCTGGGGATGATGATGGTCCCACCGACCACCATTGCGCTGCCGTTCAAGCTGATGCTGTTTGTGCTGGTCGACGGCTGGCAGCTGCTGGTGGGATCGCTGGCCCAGAGCTTTTACAGTTAGGAGAGACCCATGACCCCGGAAAGCGTAATGGTGATTGGCATGCAGGCGATCAAGGTGGGACTGATGGTATCAGGCCCGCTGCTGGTGGCCGCGCTGGTCACCGGTCTTATCATCAGCATTTTGCAGGCCGCCACCCAGGTCAACGAAATGACCATGACCTTCATCCCGAAAATCCTGATGATTGTCGGCGTCGCGGTGGCGCTTGGCCCGTGGATGATGAAAATCTTTATTGAATACACCCGCGCGGTGTTTGCCAGCATTCCCTACGTGATCGGCTGATGGCCTTCGGACTTCCTCTCGACCAGCTCTACGGGCTGGTCAGCCACTATTTTTTCATTATGGTGCGCATTGCCGCGCTGCTGCACGTTGCCCCTGTGTTTGGCGAGAAGGCGATTAACGCCCGGCTGCGCGCGTGCCTGGCGCTGCTGACGGCGATCCTGCTCGGCGGCACGCTGCCTGAAACGCAGGTGGGACTTTACTCCTGGGAAGGGGTCTGGGTGCTGACCAAACAGGTGATTATCGGTGCGGCGATGGGGCTGACGCTGCAATTGTTGTTTGCCGCCGTGCGCATGGCCGGTGAGATCATCGGTATGCAGATGGGGCTGTCGTTCGCCACCTTCTTTGACCCCGGGGCTGGCAACAGTCCGGTGATCTCGCGTTTTCTCAACCTGCTGGTGACGCTGCTGTTCCTCGCCTTTAACGGTCATCTCTGGCTGCTGGCGCTGCTGGCGGAGACTTTCCAGACGCTGCCGGTTGACGCCACACTGCTGCATGCGGGCGGGTTTATGTACCTGGTCACCCATGCGGGGCTCATCTTCAGCCAGGGACTGATGCTGGGACTGCCGATTATCGCCCTGCTGTTGTGCATCAACTTTATCCTCGGGCTGTTAAACCGCCTGACGCCACAGCTCTCCATCTTCGTGATTGGTTTCCCGCTGACGCTCACCTTCGGCATGCTGGCGCTGTTCCTGATTGCCGAAACGCTGGCCCCGTTCTTTGAGCGCCTGATGGCTACCGGGTTTGATACCCTTGCCGGCCTGATTCAGGCGCTGGTGTAATCCTCAGTTCATGCAGGCGATACGGGCGACAGTTTCCGTGCCGGAGGCCAGCACTTTATCGTCCAGCAGATACACGGTGCTGGTGGCCACTTCACCTGGTTTAATCTGCGGGAAGATATAGTCGGTCACGTCTTTATCCGCGGTCTGGCCACCGAGCTTGCGGTGCTGGCTGGTGACGGTCAGATGGATCCGTTTGCCCGACACGTCTACGTCGTAACGCACTTCACGGTTGACCGCTTTCGGCAGCCCGTCGCGTTTACCGTCTTTAAAATGACTGATGCTGCCGATATAGGTGGTATGCCCGCTGAACAGGCCGTCGCGGTATGAGCGGTAGATGCCGCGTGCCAGCGTCGCATTGTTATCGTCCTCAATCACGTAGTAGGACGTAGGGGCGATACACTGCGAGGCGTATTTTGAGGTCTGTAACCCGTACAGCGCCATACCGCCCAGCCCGGCGACCATCCCGCCCACAAACAGCAGGGTGAGCGGGGATTTAATAAAGGCGAAAATAGAACGATTCGCAGTCATTCCCTGAATCCTTAAAGGGTTGTTGGCAGGCAATAAGCCCCTGGAACTGGCTCATTTTTTCAGAGCCGGTGGTGACGTACAGCACGGCGGCCGGTTTTTCGTTGGGACGGCGGTCCAGCACGTGACGGGTATAGGTTTGCAGCGTGGATTCAATCAGCGCTTGCTGCGACTGTTTATCCTGCTGAACCATCACCTGCGTGCCGGGCGGCACGCCAGGGCCATTCCAGCGCACAAAGTGAACCGGCTGCGGGCTAAAATCGACGATCCCGCGCAGGAGCAGCGCAATCGCCAGCCCAACGAGTACGCCCGCCAGAGTGACACCGATCTTTTGCCTGAGCGCATTGCGGGCGCGGGCTGGGAGGTGCGTAACAGCCGGTGGTGCTTCTGGTGTATCGGCCTGTATCGGTTCATCCTCCAGGGGTAGGGGCTCCGCTTGTGGCAGTTCGCTGCTCGCCTCCCGCACCAGCAGGCGATAGCCGCTGCGCGTCACGGCGATGAGCGTGATGGCTTCCTGCAGGTTCAGTTGAGTAAACGCGCGGCGCAGTTTGGTGATCATCACCCGTACGCTGTTGTCCGTGACTTCTACCCCGGCACTACGCCAGCCGATCTCCATGAGTTGTTCCTGGGAAAGGACCTCACCCTGCGCCTCGGCCAGTGCGGCGAGACACAGGCACGCGCTCTGGGGGAGGGTAACGGTCTCTTGCGTATCCGTCCGGGTAAGTTCTCGGGTCTGTACATCCAGCGTTAGTGACGTTCCAATCGCGATAGGGTTTAGCATAGTTATTTGATTCTTCTGGTGTAATGGACATCGCTTCTGGCTAGTGTAATTAATAGTAATGAATGCACGGTATTGCTAGCCGAAGGCCAGAGCGACATGCTTTTTATGTCTTACGTCATATTTTTGCAACCACTACCTAATAACAGCCTTAACAGGATTAAGGTTATTAATCGGGCTTTTATTAACCCTGTAAAAAGTAATGCTTAGGAGTGTTTTACTTTAATTATATTAAAACCAATCACTTGCAGTTGTGATGGCGGAGGTGGGGCATCCGTAGCGTTGATAATGAGACGCTGTTATTATTTCAAATTAATAATTTTTAATCTGTACATATTTATTAATTGTGTTGGGAATGGGGCCGGGGCGGTTGCGAATGAGGTCAGCAAATTTATACTGAGTAAAGACAGGATATTGAATTTATTACAGAGTATTTTATTTTCTTTACAAGGATGACCGATGGTATCTGTTAAGCGTTTTATGCAAACGTCCGATCTGCCCGCCATGTTTCCCGTATTTATCTGTCGTCTGGTCGTCGGAATATTTTTCTTTACCGCCGGGTTTAATAAATTATTCGTAACGGAAAACCAGCTGCTGATGGTGGATACCCTGCACGACGCGGGGATCCCTTTCCCGGACGTGATGGCGGTCGTCGTCGCTTTTCTGGAATGCAGTATGGGGCTGCTGTTGACGCTCGGGTTATTCAGCCGCGTTAGCGCGCTGGTACTGATGATGATCAGCACCGTGGCGCTGGCAACTATTGGTATTTATACCATTCCGCACGGGCTTAATTTGATTGCCTGGTTGAGCTGGCTCTTTTATCTGCCCGAGACGCTGTATATCGTGCTTTGTCTGTTGCCCCTGACCTGGGGCGGCACGCTGTGTAGTCTTGACGGCTGGCTGGTGAAACGCTGGGATAATGTGCGCAAAATTGTTTTTGTGGAGGAGTAACACAAGTGTGCGGTTATCAACGGTTTGAAGAGCATATTTACTGACGCCTGCATAATAAAATAGCCCTGTAGAGGTAGCGTTGTGCTGCCGTTAAAAGAACAGGGCTGTTGTCATGGTTTTTATCGTTATTTTAGTCGTTATTTTTATTACCCTGGTGATTCTGGTGCAGGCTGGGGTCATGCCCTGGTTTATTCGTACCGAGGGGCAGCGTTTGCGTACGCAGGTTGATGCCCTGGCCACCCAGTTACGTGAGCAACTCGACAGGGTTGAAGCGCAGCAGCGTTCAATGACCGAAAGTGTGGTCACCCTGAAAAGCTTTGCGCTGGACAAAGGAGCCCCAGGCGATACCGATATCGCCGAAGAGACGGGCTCCAGCCGTCAGTTCTTCAATTCACTGGTCAAAGAGATCGGCGAGCGCCTTGGCGGCCGCGCCTGGATGGTGGATAACACCGGGCGCATCATTGGTGATGCCGCCGGTGCGCCGACGGTACAATCTCTCAACGATGCCAGCCTGCCGATGGCGGTACCGCTGCGTTCGCTGTTGGCCCAGTCGGGTGAAGGGGTACGCCATACCCGTTTTCGCAGCGCCAGCGGCGAACATACGCTGGTGGTGACGCCTGTCGCTGAGACACCGTGGCTTGTGGCCATTGATGTTCCCACCCGTCGAATGGGTGAACGCCCTGGCATACTCTTGCATAAGCCGTGGCCGCTGGCGGCCTTGCTGTTGGTCTCCACCCTGACGCTGCTGCGCAGTCTGAACCTCCACCTTTCCCGACTCAACGAAGAGCTGCCGTCACAGCTGAAAACCGAGCAGGGTGCGCACTTGCCGCCGCTGATGCAGGAAATTGGCGAGCAGGTAAGCATGATTGCGCGGGCAGCCAGCGCGATTGCTGAGGAAAATGAGCGTCTGCTGCGGGTACCTGAAGCGAACGGTAATCTCCTCGCCATGCTGAGTGAAAGCACCACCGGCGTGGTTCAGGCGATGAACGCCCTGCATGATGCCGCGCTGCAGATCGCCGACAGTAGCGGCGCGCTGGTGCAGCTGGCGAGCCGTGCCTATAGCTACTCGCTGCACAACGAAGAGGGTGTTTTTGCCGTCGAGTCACGCAATCTGGCGAGCCGCTGTGCGCGTTCGTCGAAAGAACTCCGGGCGCTGATTGACGACGCGATGATGCAGGCGCAAAGCGGGGCGCCGTCGGTAACGCAGAATAACAGCGTGCTGATTGAAGAGGTTTATACGGTCGCGAATACTTTACTTCAGCGCACAGGCAGCTAGCCGGGTGGCGCTGCGCTTGCCCGACCTACGAATTTTGTAGGCCTGTGCAAGCGTAGCGCCGCCGGGCGAAAATCTGGAAGCCGCCTCGCAATCCCACAAGTAACCCTCTGTAATACGTGTTTTATCCTGTTATTCGTTTCTATCCCAACGTAAAGTGCCCGCGTTGCGGCAATATCCGCAGCCGGGCGTGAGAACCTGAAAATACAAGGCGGTACATTTTTGTATCGTACCTGCGCACACGTCGTTACAATCATGGCGGCGCTGGCGGAGCAACCATTGGTTGGTCGGCTCCCTTGTATGTCGATTCTCACCTCCGTCAGCGCCACCACCTTAGAGCGTGAGAACTCCGGTGGTGGTTGTATGAATATACAAGGAGACTTTCATATGACTATTCTGTCCACTCTCTCTGACGCATCCCACGCGAGCTTTATCGAACAGCTTATCGCCTTACCCCTCCCGGCCTCTGCCGATCTTTTTGACGTGGTGGATCTCTGCGCCGCGTTTGCCAGCGCGCTGGTGGAAACCGATGAAGTGAGCGAGCGTAACGCACTTTGCGGGCGTTTGCTGCATGCCCTTGGTGAGCTGGAGCGACTGTGCGATGACGATTTGCCGCCGCAGCTGATTGAGCAACTCATTGTCCGTGACGCCACGCCGTCGTGCATGCCGGACGGCTGGCAGGACACGCTTATGCCGGTTCACTATGCGCAAGCGCTGGCACAGGCAATACTGGGAAATACCCTGCCGCAGAGCGTGAACAACGCGCTGGCGGGGTTGCTGCACGATATGGTGTACCTGCTGGCGGATTATGTGAAGGAGCCTTACCTCCCGTCTTAAAACCCTTGCCGGGCAATGCGCACAGAGCACAAAAATAAAAAAGCCCTCCACCAGGGAGGGCAAACCGCGCGTGAGTCGCGCGCGTAATAATAGTGAGGTGGTAACGCAGATTAACGCAGCAGGGACAGCACGTTCTGCGGAACCTGGTTGGCCTGGGCCAGTACGGAGACACCTGCCTGCTGCAGGATGTTCGCACGGCTCATGGCGGACACTTCCACGGAGAAGTCAGCGTCCTGGATACGGGAGCGCGCTTCGGTGGTGTTGATGATGTTGGTGTTCAGGTTCGCAATGATGGAGCTGAAGCGGTTCTGAACGGCACCCAGGTCGGCACGGAAGTCAGAAACGACAGTCATTGCTTTATCGGTATTGTCCAGCAGCTTCTCCGCAGCCAGCTGTCCCGCTCCCTGCTGGATAGCTTCAGCGTCGCCGAAACGAGCCTCTGCTTGGGTGGCTACTGAACCATCGGCAGCCAGCGTGAAGGTTTTAACCGCACCATCTTTATCCATCGCATAGTAGGTACCGGCAGGCGCAGAACTGTCAGCGGCGAAAATTTTCATTTTCGAAGTTGCCATGTCTCCACCGAACAGCGAGGTGGAGATGTCTTCCATAATTTCTTTGGTGAGAGGGATATCCGTAGTGGCACCCGTTACGGTATCGCCCACGTCGAGGCGCTTCATGTTTGCCACATCAGTTTTACCGTTCAGCAGCATATCTTTATCGGCCTCGTTAACCTCAGTAACTGCAGCCGCCGTGATCTTACTGATTTCTGCGTGGACATCTGGCGCCGTACCGACTTTTTTGAAGGTTACCTTATCGGTGTCAATCTTGAAGAGTTTGTCCTTAACCGTGTCATAAGCAAAGACTTCACCCGTTTTTTCATTCAGACGGAATTCAACATCGGCAGCATTGGCCGCGCCGATTGCCGTCTTAACGACTGCTGAATCCCCTGCCTGGTTAATTTCCCACGTCAGCGTGTCGGCACCAACAGTCGCTTCAATGCCTGTGCTATCGCCGTCACCTTTCACAACTGCAGCCTGATCATACTGACTGGTGCTGCCCACTTTAACGCCGATAGAGGCAAAGTCATCCATGAAGGTATCCAGGCCCAAAGTTTCCAGGTCCAGCTTGTTCAGTTTGATGTTGATGGTGTCTGAATCTTTATCACCGATCTGGATGGTGATCTCTTCACGGGAGCCGTCAAACACGTTCACGCCGTTGAAATTAGTCACTTCTGCCACACGACCGATCTCTTCCAGACGGGTGCCGATTTCTTTCTTGATGGAGTCCAGATCGCTCTGGGAGTTGGTGCCGTTTTTTGCCTGTACGGTCAGTTCGCGGATACGCTGCATGTTTTCGGTCACTTCTTCCAGCGCACCTTCGGTGGTCTGCGCCAGGGAGATACCGTCGTTGGCGTTACGCGCCGCTTGGGTCATACCGCGAATAGAAGAGGTGAAGCGGTTAGAGATCGCCAGACCTGCTGCATCGTCTTTTGCGCTGTTAATACGCTTACCGGAAGAGAGACGCTGAATGGCGGTGCCGAGATCGGTCTGGGATTTGTTCAGGTTATTCTGAGCCATCAGGCTCAGTGCGTTGGTATTAATGACCTGTGCCATTATTTTATCCTTCTATATGATAACGGTAGTATGAGATATGCGTTCGTTGTTGCGCATACTTCTTTCATCGGGGGGAATAAAAAAGACTGAATTATTTTTTTGAGTTTTTTATTGATGGTGGGAATTGAGCGCAATGTTGTCGCCAATTAAATTAATCGCATAAGTTAATGCCGTAATAAGCGCTGAAAATTGGTTTTGTCTTTCACTCGCGTTGTTGTGAGGGTTATGAAAAATTAAACTTCCTTCTCTATTACCCGATGAAAATAGTGTTAGCTATCTCATTTCAGGAGGAACAATATTATGGCTTCAACCAATTTCTTAGGTATCGGCTCCGGGATGCCGTTCGATCAGTGGCTGGCGGACGAGCGTAAGGGGCTGTCCATGCAGCTCAACCCTTATCTGCAAAAGCAGAGCAGCTACAACGGACAAATCTCCGCCTGGGGGTCTATCTCGAGCTCGCTGAGCACGCTGAAAGATAATCTCAGTAAGCTGGAAGACGAGGGATTTAACGGCGTAAGCGTGAGCGACAACAAAACGTTCAAGGCGACGGCAGGGAAAGGGGCGTTTCCTAATAGCTACTCCATTGCGGTCAAACAGCTGGCGAAAGCGCATCAGCTTGCCATTGAGAATGACTCCCGTGATAAACCCATTGGCAGTGGTGGTGCGGAAATAACCATTACGCTGAAAGAGGGTGAAAAGCCGCTGGAGCTGCAGTTAGCAAATGATGAAACCTCGCTCGATCAGATTGCCAAAAAGATCAACGAGGCGAAAGGTGATGTGGTTGCGGAAGTCATGACCATTGAGGACGGGAAGCATAAGCTGGTTCTCACCTCCAAAAAAACAGGCGATGACGGGGAAATGACCGTTAACGTGTCGAAGAATAGCGATCTGGAAAGGATGTTTACTACCGCTGCAGCTAATCCAGAAACGGAGCCGCAACAGGCCATCATTTCACTGAACGGGAAGGACGACGTTAAGCGCAGTTCGAATACCATCACGGATTTAATCCCCAATGTGACGCTTGAGTTGAAGGAGGTGTCGGAGAGCGAACCCAACCCCGATCCGTTAAAGCCACCCATCTATAAAGAAGAATCCCTCACCATCACCGAAGATACCTCAAAGGTAAAAACGTTGATTGAGGAGTTCGTTAAGAACTACAACAGCTACCTCAGCACCGTGGCCAGCGCAACCAAATATACCCCACCGGATCGCGACAGCAATTCTGATCAACTGGCTCAGCCCGATCCCACGAACGGCGCGCTGTTTTCTGATGGCTCACTGCGCCGTCTGACCACCCAGCTTAAGGCCACCGTCACCGGCAGCTACCCGGAGGTAGGAGACGTCATTCAGACGTTGGGCAAAATCGGTATCACCGTAACGTTTGATGGCAAAACGGGGGATGAGCGCACCGGCACGCTGGGAACGCTCACTATCGATAACAAAAAACTCGATGCCGCCCTGAAGGATAATCTCAAAGAGGTTGAAGCCCTGTTTCTCGGTAAAGGGGAGGCCGAGGGAATAAAAGATCGCATGGAGGGGATTTTCGATACCTATCTCGGCGATAAAGACAGCATAAAGAAAACGGAAGGGGTGATTGAAACCTCCCTTGAATCTCTGCGTGAGCAGGAAAAGCGGATTAAGAAACAAATTACGGCGGTCGAAAAACGTATCGAAGAGACCATGCTACGCCGGGAAAAAGAGTATCAGCGCATCGATAAGTACCTGAGCGACATGAAACAGATTGAGAACCGGCTGACGACGTCGCTGAGTCAGCTTGCCGCGAGTATGTAAACCCTTAGACACTAATTTCCCGGGCGGCAGGGCTGCCCGGCAGGATCACACGATGTACACCAAAACAGGCAACAGTGCCTACACCGCTGTCTCTCTCGACAGCCAGATAAACGGCGCAACGCCGCATCAGCTGATTGTGTTGCTGTATGACGGGGCGATTAACGCCATGAAGCGGGCGGAAATTTATTTTCAGTCCGGGAATATTGCCCGCAGGGGAGAGATGCTCTCCCGCGCCATTAATATTATCGACAACGGATTGCGCGCCGGGCTTAACCACGAGAAGGGCGGTAAAATCGCCGAAGAGCTGGAGAGCCTGTACGAGTACATTTCGCGCACGCTGCTGGAGGCGAATTTAACCAAATCGGGCGAAAAGCTGCCGCATCTGATCGCGTTGATGACCGAGATGTCAGAAACCTGGCAGGCAATTGCCCCACAGAACAGGCAGGTGAAACATGGATAACAACGTGATTGCGCTGATTGAAGAGTTGCTGCTTAGCAACACCAAACTGCAAAAGCAGGCCGATGCTGGCGAGTGGGATGTGTTTCTTGATGAATCTGTGGCCTACAGTATGGGCATGCGCACGTTGTGCGACATCGATTTGACCCAGCTGGCACAGCACAACAAACCGCAGGTGAGAACCCAGCTGGCTGCGCTGCTGGAGAACGATGCTATCCTGACACGCGTCATCCAGGGGCGTATGGCCACCATCCGCACCGAACTCTCCGCCATGCGCAAATCCAATACGATGCAAAAAGCCTACACTGCGGTTTAATTCCTTTCCCCCTCACCCTAACCCTCTCCCTCAAGGGCTGAGGGTTCCCCACAAAATAATGCCTGCACGGAGGACTCCCTCTCCCTTGAGGGAGAGGGCCGGGGTGAGGGGTGTCTTTATTCCAAAAAAAAGCCCACCAGAGGCGGGCAAAAGAGGACAACGCAGACAGGAACGATCAGATGCTGATGTTGTATTTGCGGCCAGCGGGTACCTGGCTGGATTCCCCCGCCGGACCGTAAAGCGTGTTAGCGTGGCTAACGTGGTCAATCGCTTTCTGAATATGCTGATTTTTCTTGATATGGCTTTGCAGCAGTGATTCCACTTTTTGATTCAATTCTTTAGTGCTGCGCACTTTTTCATGTACCTGCTGCCAGCTGGCAAACAGCTTACCGAGCCCCGGGTAGGGGGCTTCGGTGCCGGAGGTCTGCTCCTGCTGGCGGCGCATATCGTCGTAATACTGTAGCGTCGTCAGCAGCTGGTTTTTGTTATCCGCCAGCACCTGCAGCGACACAGGGTTGATCTGCGCGCGATTAAGCTGGTTGACCTCTTCAATCATGATCGCCTCCAGCTCATCCAGCGACGTTTTCATCTGGGCCAGTATCGGGTAAAGCTTGTCCATAGGGGTCCTGCTAATGGTTAAAACGCAAACATGTCCTGCACCATGGCCTGAGCAATTTTCTCAGGCTCGATGCGCAGGGTTCCTGCCGACAGCGCGGCGCGTAGTTCGTTGACCCGCGCGTAGTCCACGTCGCGGCTGTCATCGGTCTGGATCTTTTTCGTCAGCTCGCTCAGGGTGACGTTGGTTTTATCGCTTTTATCTGAACGTTTTGACGCCGCGTCCTGCTCCTGAGGCTGCGTGCGGGCGCGCAGATCCTGAGTCGGGGCGATTTTCACAATCGGCGCGGTATTCTGGCTGCTATTGATGCTCATGGGTGTCCTCGCAAATCAATTTATGTACTCAATACTTCTTTCATCGGTGATTCACAGAAAACCTAAAATTTATTGTTGGGAAATAATCATCACCTGTCCGTCAGCCCCCACTTTGCCGCTCACGGTGCGCCCGCCAGCAGTTTTCACCTTCAGCACGTCGTCCACCGCCGCGTTGTTCAGCGCCTTGCCCTGGCTGCGAATACGAAAGCCGGAGCCGGTGGTGACCAGATCGACCGTCTGCCCGGCACGCAGCCGCCACTGCTGGCGCAGCTGGTTCTCTAACAGCGGTTTCCCGGCGTCGATGGCACGGGTCAGGCGCTGGCCAATAATCGCGTCGGCGTTGAAGATTAAGCCTGAAGGCTGGTGGTCGAGCGCGCCGGTAACCGGTTCGATATCGCTGCGCTGCACAATGGCCCCACCGGGCAGGCTCTGGCTGGCGACCCACCAGGTCCCCTGGGCACTGATGCGCACCGGCAGATAATGACGCCGTGCGCCGCACTGGGCCAGCACCGTGCGCTTGCCGGTCAGACGGCTGTCGCGCCCGACCAGGCTCAGCGTCGGGTTCTCGCAGACGGCGGCCAGTTGCGCCGGGGTGGCAAGAAGTTTTGCTGTGCGCACAATCTCGCTACCGGTCTCGGGTTGTTTGATCAGGGCATCCAGCTTGAGCATCAGTCGCTGCTTCGCCGTCTTGTCAGAGGGCACGCTGGCCGTGGCAGACGCAGAGCAGAGCAATGCGGCCACCGCCGCGCTGAATAATCGGAGCTTCATCTTATTGCCTTAATAATGAATTTACTCTATAAAACGTGGCTAAATTATATACGCACTGCCGTGGCTTTTATTGCTTTAAATAATGACACTTTTGTCTGCATTTAAATTCTTCGATGTTTTAACGCTCCCCTCATTATTTCTATTTCCCTAAATGGGCTTATTTCTGTCGGGTCTTTGCAGTGTGATATTTCACCAGCGCTGACTACACTATCGCAGTTTAAATAACGCGAGACAGGAGTCCTGTTGTCATGAATAAACTTGATGACGCCTTTCGCTTTCAACAGCAAGCGCTAGGTTTGCTTTCGCGCCGTCAGGATATTCTGGCATCGAATATTGCGAATGCCGACACGCCTGGCTACCAGGCGCGAGATATAGATTTTACTCAGCAGTTAAAAAACGCCATGGAAAATAACACCATGGCCAAATCGCCCGTATCCCTGGCCTTAACGTCAAATAAGCATATTGAAGGTAAAGCGATGCCATTTGACGACAGTCAGCTGCTTTATCGCATACCGGATCAACCGAGTGCGGATGGCAACACCGTGGATATGGATCGTGAGCGCGTCAATTTTGCGGATAACGCCGTGAAATATCAGTCTGGACTGACGTTCCTGGGCGCGGATATTAAGAAAATGATGACTGTGCTCAGTCAGGGGTAATAAACGATGTCGCTCTTTAGCGTATTTGATATTTCAGGCTCGGCGATGGCCGCCCAGTCCCGCCGGCTTAACGTCAGTGCCAGCAATATGGCCAACGCCGACAGCGTGGCGGGGCCAGACGGTCAGCCGTACCGCGCCCGTCAGGTGGTGTTTCAGGTCGACAACCAGGTCGGTCAGGAGATTGGCGGCGTACAGGTCAGCGAGGTGGTGGAGAGCAGCGCGCCGGATCGTCTGGTCTATGAGCCTGGTAATCCTATGGCGGATGAACAGGGCTACGTGCGCATGCCCAACGTCAACGTGATGAACGAGATGGTGAACACCATTTCGGCCTCCCGCAGCTACCAGGCCAACGTGGAAGTGATGAACTCCGCCAAAAGCCTGATGCTGAAAACATTAACCCTTGGGCAGTAAGGACGCATATGGCGGTCTCTTCGATTAACAACAACAGCGGTACGGGCGGTACCGGTACGGGCAACAGCGCGGCGGACTTGTCGAATCAGTTTATGACGATGCTGGTGGCGCAGATGAAAAACCAGGATCCCACCAACCCGATGGACAACAACCAGCTCACTACGCAGCTGGCGCAGTTCAACATGGCGGCAGGGGTCGAGAACCTCAACAAATCGGTAGCGGGCGTGCAGGCGATGATGATCAATCTCAGCAGCATGAGCGCCTCCTCCTGGATAGGGCGCAGCGTGCTGATTGAGGGAGATCCGAAAGTCTCCTTCGGTAATTCTGAAATCGGTATCCATCAGGTCGGTGTAGAGCCTGAGGCCTCGGACGACTTCCAGTTCGCGCTGGTAGGCGATGCCGCGACCGTCACCGTGACGCTGGAAGATTCTGAGGGCAATGCGTACACCGCAGAGATTAAGAACGTGAAGTCGGGGATGAACAAATTCAATCTCGACGATCTGGAAAACTTCAAGCCGGAGCCGGGCCCGCCGCGCGATCGCGAATACACCCTCTCTTTTGACGCCAGCAACCCGGAAGGTGAGAAGCCGCAAATCTTCGGGCTGGTTCAGGAGCAGGTGCAAGGGGTCACCATGAGCGAAACCGGGCCGATCCTGCATCTGCTCAATCACGATCCGATTGACCTGAGTCAGGTGTTTGTTGTTCAAAAATAGTCATTACTTACTTCTGGAAATTAATTATGGGTTTTTCACAAGGTCTTAGCGGCCTCAGCGCCGCGGCAAAAGCACTTGATGTGGTGGGTAACAACATCGCCAACTCGCAGACAGTCGGTTTTAAAGCGGGTTCCGTCTCCTTCTCCGATATTTTTGCCGGTTCGGTGGGGATGGGGGTGCAGGTGGGGGGCGTGAGCCAGAACTTTACTCAGGGTGGTCCTGGGATGGGCGGTTCTGCTCTGGATATGATGATCAATGGCCGGGGCTTTTTCCGCATGACGGATGAAGCGGGCAGCGTTTTCTACGGGCGTAATGGCGAGTTCACCGAGAACGAAAACGGCGCCATTATTAATAAAGTGAACGGCATGTTTTTAACCGGCTATCAGGCCATTAACGGGGTCATTAACCCGGGTTCCCAGGTGGGGCCGATCCGCATTCCGAAGGACGATATGCCGCCAGTGGCCTCGACTACAGGGTCGGTGAATGGCAACCTGAAGTCGGATGACAAGATCATTCCTGGGACGCCTGGTTTTGACCCTACCGATAAAGAGACCTATAACCATATCAGTGAAGTGACGGCTACCGACAGCCTGGGTAATAAGCACACGATTAAGATGTACTACGTGCATACCGGTGAAGGTAAGTGGGACGTGTATGCGGAAGACTCCACTGCGCCAGACGGAGCAATGACTCCTGTGCCAATTGAGTTCAACCCCGATGGCTCGATGAAAACGCCGACAACATTGACCGTTAAAGGTAAGGAGTACAACGGTTCTAACGCGCTTGAAGTGGATATCGATCTTAGCGCCCTCACCCAAAACGCCGGCGATACTCAGGTGATGCTGGGTGAAATTGACGGCCAGGCACCGGGCAAATTCAACAGCTACCAGGTCAGCGACACCGGTGAAGTCATCGCCATCTACAGCAACGGCAAACGTCAGACCGTGGCGCAGGTAGTACTGGCAGACTTTGCCAACGTGGGTGGTCTGGCGCAGCAGGGTAACAACCTGTGGGCGGAGACCGTGCAGTCCGGCCAGCCGTTTTTCGGCACCTCGGGTTCTGGCAGCTTCGGTAGCATGAAGGGCGGTATGCTGGAATCCTCCAACGTCAACCTCGGGGACGAGATGGTCAACATGATCGTCTACCAGCGCAACTACCAGTCCAACTCACAAACCATCAAAACCCAGTCTGAAGTTCTGCAGACGCTGGTTAACCTGCGTTAAGGCTGAACGATGGATCGCGCTATCTATACCGCCATGAGTGCCGCGAACGCGGCGCTCAACCGCCAGGCGGTCACCTCAAACAATCTGGCGAACAGCTCCACTGCGGGCTTTCGCGCCCAGCTGGCGGCCTTCCGTTCGGTACCCATTGAAGGGGAAACCCTGCGCACCCGCGCGCTGGTGGCGGAGTCTACGCCGTTTCACGACACCACCATGGGGCCGATCACCCACACCGGGCGCAGCCTGGACGTGGCTTTGCCGCAGAACGGCTGGCTGGCGGTAGCGATGGACGACGGCAGCGAAGGCTACACCCGTAACGGCGCAATTGACGTGGATCAGGACGGGGCGCTCAGCGTCAACGGTCGTCCGCTGATGGGCGACGGCGGGCCGCTCGAAGTACCGCCGCAGTCTCACGTCACCATCGGCAGCGATGGCACCGTGTCGGCGCTCGGCATGGGCGATGACCCGACGATGCTGGTGCCGGTTGGTCGCCTCAAGCTGGTCAACGCGGAGATGAACAGCATGGTTCACGGCGATGACGGACTGTTCCGCACCGTGGACGGCGAGAGGCTGGCGCAGGACGAAACCCTGCGTCTGACGCCGGAGGCCATCGAGGGCAGCAACGTCAGCCCGGTGCAGGCCATGACGCAGATGATCGCCAACTCCCGCGGCTTCGACATGAATATGAAGGTGATCCGCACCGCCGACGAAAATGCCCAGAAGGCCAACCAGCTATTAAGCGTGAGCTAAGGCCGCGCAAGGAGTCACTATGATTCGTTCTTTATGGATCGCAAAAACCGGGCTGGAAGCACAGCAGCTCAATATGGACGTCATCTCCAATAACCTGGCGAACGTCAACACCAACGGCTTTAAGCGTCAGCGCGCCGTGTTTCAGGATCTGCTCTATCAGAACATGCGCCAGCCTGGCGCGCAGGCGACCGAGCAGAACACCCTGCCGAGCGGCCTGCAGCTGGGTACCGGCGTCCGTCCGGTCTCTACCCAGCGCATTCATACTCAGGGTGTGCCGAACATGACCGGTGATGAATACGACGTAGCCATAGAAGGGGAAGGCTTTTTCCAGGTGCAGATGCCGGACGGCAGCACGGCGTATACCCGTGACGGTAAGTTAGGCAAAAATGCTGATGGACAGCTGGTCACCGCGGAAGGTTACCCCATTCAGCCGGGGATTGTTATCCCTGCTGACGCCACGAGCCTGACCATTGGCAGCGATGGCATTGTCAGCGTCAAGGTGCCAGGCCAGGCGGAAGAGCAGCAAATTGGTCAGCTTACGGTCACCACCTTTGTGAACAACTCCGGGCTGGAGAGCATCGGCGGCAACCTCTACAAAGAAACACAGTCCTCTGGTGCACCGAATGAGCTGAATCCGGGTATGGAAAGTGCGGGTACGCTGAAACAGAAGTATGTGGAAGGCTCCAACGTCAACGTGGCGGAAGAGCTGGTGACCATGATTCAGGTTCAGCGCGCCTATGAAATCAACAGCAAGGCGGTTTCGGCATCTGACCAGATGCTGCAGCGTCTTTCCCAGCTGTAATCCTCTCTCTGGCCGCTTACGCGGCCAGACATTTTATCGACACTGAAATGAAAATATTGTCTATGCACATTCCGGCGGCCGCGCTGCTGGCAAGCACACTGCTGCTCAGTGGCTGCGCGCACATTATGCAAAAGCCCCTCGTCGAGGGTCCTACCACGGCAACACCATTACCGATGGCACCGGCAGCGACCGGCGGTTCACTGTTTCAGGCAGGGCAGGGGATGAACTACGGCTATCAGCCGATGTTCGAAGACCGCCGCCCGCGTAACGTGGGCGATACGCTGACGATCCTGCTGCAGGAGAACGTGAGCGCCAGCAAAAGTTCCTCCGCCAGTGCCAACCGTAATGGATCGGCCGGTATGGGGCTGATCGCGGTACCCTCGAAACTCAACAGCTGGCTGGGCGATGGCAAAGCGGATTTTGAAGCCGAAGGTAAAAACGATTTCGCAGGCAAGGGCGGCGCGGCGGCGCGTAACACCTTTACCGGCACCATCACTGTGACCGTGAAAGAGCTGCTGCCCAACGGCAACCTCGGCGTGGTGGGTGAGAAGCAGATCGCCATCAACCAGGGCACCGAATTCATCCGCTTCTCCGGGGTGGTGAACCCGCGCACCATCAGCGGCAGCAACACGGTGCCGTCCACCCAGGTGGCGGATGCGCGCATTGAGTACGTCGGCAACGGCTACATCAACGAAGCGCAGAACATGGGCTGGCTGCAACGCCTGTTCCTGAACCTTTCTCCTTTCTGATATGACCATGAAAAAAGAATCTATCCTGTTTTTTCTCAGCATCCTGCTCTACGGCATGACGCTGGCGGTACCTAAAGTGGTACACGCGGAACGTATCCGCGATCTGGCGACGGTACAGGGCGTGCGTTCCAACTCCCTGATGGGCTACGGCCTGATTGTCGGTCTCGACGGGACCGGTGACCAGACCATGCAGGCGCCGTTCACCGGCCAGAGCCTGAACAACATGCTCTCGCAGCTGGGGATCACCGTTCCGGCGGGCACCAATATGCAGCTGAAAAACATCGCGGCGGTGATGGTCACCGCCGAGCTGCCGCCGTTTGCCCGTCCGGGCGACAAGCTGGACATTGTGGTCTCCTCGGTGGGCAACGCCAAAAGCCTGCGCGGCGGCACACTGCTGATGACCCCGCTGAAAGGGGCGGATAACCAGATCTACGCCATCGCCCAGGGCAACATTTTGATCTCCGGTGCAGGGGCGCAGGCGGGCGGCAGCCGCGTGCAGGTGAACCAGCTTAACGGCGGGCGCATCAGCAATGGTGCTACCGTCGAGCGGGAAGTGCCGAACGATTTCGCCACCCAGAGCATTGTGCGTCTGCAGCTCAACGAGACTGATTTCTCGCTGGCGCAGCAGATCAGCGACGCCATTAACCAGCGCTACAGCGGTGGAGCGGCGTTGCCGGAAGATGCCCGCACAGTGCGCCTGTTCGCGCCGCCGGACGGTCCGTCCCGCGTGCGTTTCCTGGCCGACATTCAGGACATTCCGCTACGGGTGAACGTGCAGGACGCGAAGGTGATTGTGAACTCGCGTACCGGCTCGGTGGTGATGAACCGCCACGTCTCGCTCGATTCCTGCGCCGTGGCACACGGCTCGCTGACGGTAGAGGTCATGCAGAACAACATCATCAGCCAGCCCGATACGCCATTTGGCGGCGGGGAGACGGTGGTGGTACCGCAGACCGATATCTCGGTGCGTGACAGCGGCGGCTCGCTGCAGCACGTGCGCAGCAGTACCGATCTGAACGCGGTGATCCGCGCCCTCAACAGCCTGGGCGCTACGCCAAACGAGCTGATGTCGGTTCTGCAGGCGATGAAAAACGCCGGTTGTCTGCGGGCGAAGCTGGAGGTGAACTGATGAACGCTTTCGACAAGCTCGATCAGCCCGCCTTTGATGTCCGTTCGCTGGATACCTTAAAACGGGAGGCCGGGCGGCAAACGCCCGGCGCACTGAATGCGGCGGCAAAGCAGATGGAAGGCATCTTCGTGCAGATGATGATGAAGAGCATGCGCGATGCCACCTTTAAAGACGATCTGCTGCACAGCCAGTCGTCTGAGATGTACACCGCGATGCACGATCAACAGGTCGCACAGAATATTGCCGGGAGTGGTCAGCTCGGCTTTGCCGATCTTATCGTCCGCCAGCTGGGTGGTGAGAGTGAGCCGTCTGCCACAACCGTGAGCGCGCCGGGACGCGACTTTATACGACCGGATCTCTCTTCGGCACCCGCCACCGGCCCACTGCGCCTGCCTGCGCCCGTGTCGTTCGCCAAACCGGCGGAAGGGGCGCATCCGTTTATTGCCCGTCTGCTGCGTCCGGCCCAGGCGGCCGCGCAGCAAAGCGGGCTGCATCCGCACCTGATCCTCGCCCAGGCGGCGCTGGAGTCCGGCTGGGGCAAACGCGAAATCCCGGCGGCGGACGGTAGCCCGAGCCACAACCTGTTCGGCATCAAAGCGACGGGCGACTGGCGTGGCAAAACCACCGAGATCACCACCACCGAATACATCAACGGCGTGAAGCAGAAGGTGAAAGCCGCCTTCCGCGTCTACGAC